>ENA-ORTP01002002-ORTP01002002.1-human-gut-metagenome-genome-assembly--contig:-NODE-2002-length-18387-cov-3.176086_pt1 | contig 18387 bp, 18 predicted proteins | sample MGYA00241913_ERZ509190 | MGnify/ENA primary metagenome ERZ509190 (study PRJEB26280, sample SAMEA2338839) | human gut metagenome | biome: human gut; feature: human-associated habitat; material: faeces...
CCTTTAACGGAGGATTCCGGCTGGACTTACTGTTGTTTCAGTCAGCTCCTTTGGGAGGATATTCACATTTCCCGCTATATCTGCTTTCACCAAACGCAGACTCTCTGAAATACCGTTCTGAAATATGACCTTGTTCCCTTCATTGGATTTTGGTGTTTTATCACATTAATTTGTTGTAATTGATTTAATTAATATTATAATCATGATTTTTCAAAAGTCAAGCACTTCTTACATTTTTTCTCTTTTAAAATTCTTTTTTCTCCATAATTTTTACGCTGATGCCATAGGAGATTCCGAGAAGCAGCAAAGAAACCAGGACACCGCCCAGAATATAGCCCCAAAGAGGAATTTGCGCCAATATGCCCAAAATACTTTTGATTATTTTGGAATCTACCGAAAGTCCGGTCAAACGGCTGACCAGAACTGCCAGCCCCATAATCGCTATAAACACCACAAAAGTAAAAATCCTGCCTTTTTCGGTTCCAAATTTCAGTTGTATGGGAAGAATGACAGAAAGAAACAAAACAATCACCCCGGCAATGGCCGCTCCCTGTAAAAAATAGACTTCCGCTATAAAATCTGACATAAAAAATCCTGCTGCCAGACCCAAAAGCTGACAAAGCACCAGAGTTCCCAGTCCCAAAAGCAAACCGCAGACATATTTTTCTTTGGCATAGTCTTTTCTGCTAACCGGCAATGTCATTAAAAAAGAAATACTGTTGTCAATTTCATCGTAGCTTACGGTAGAAATGGTAAAAAAGCAGATAACAAAAGGCAGGTAGGTAGTTAAAAACCCAATGTTTCCTGAAGTCAAAACAGGAACTGCCGCAATCAGAATCACCAGCAGCAAAAATTTCTTCTGACCCTTCATAAGCGCCAAATCCTTTAATAACAATCCTCTCATATTTTTTCTCCTTTCACAAGCATGGTAATCACCTCGTCTACACTGCCTTTTTCCAGAGTCAGTTCCGGATAATTTTCCAGATAAAACTGCTTTTCCTTTGTCAGGCAGCGATATCCGTAGTTTTCCTCTATTTTCCCCAAAAGATACTGCTTTTCCATGGCATCAAACTGGCTTTTTGTCACCTTTAAAATTCCATACTGTCCAAGCAGGATATCCATTTCTTCATGCAGCACAATGTGCCCTTTTTCTATCATATATAAATCGTCACACAGTCCTTCTAAATCTGTAGAAATATGAGAACTGATTAAAATACTTCTCTCCTCGTTTTCTTCCATATAGGAGCGAAGCATATCCAGAAGTTCCTCTCTGGCAAGCACATCAAGCCCTGTGGTCGGTTCGTCCAAAAGCAGCAAATCCGCTTTATGAGTAATGGCAGCCAGAATCTTTGTCTTTGCCAGCATACCTGTGGAAAATTCCTTCAGTTTTTTATCCAAAGGCAGATGATAGCGGCTGCAGTATTCCCGGAACATCTCTCTGTCAAACCGGGTATACATACGGGAAAGGACCCCTTCCATATCCCGGAGGGTCAAATAAGTGTTAAAGCCTGCATTTGCCAGAACAACTCCCAGCTTCTCCCTGTCTTTTGCCTCCCATGTGCAAATGTCCTTTCCACAGACTTCTACAGAGCCTTTCTCTGTGGTAATCAGACCTAAAATGGCTTTAAAGGTCGTGCTTTTCCCTGCTCCATTGGAACCAACCAGGCCGGTAATACAGCCTGCCGGAACTTCCAGGGACAGATTCAGTTCAAAATTGCCATAGGATTTTCTTAAATCTTTGATTTTCAGCATGTATTATTCCTCCATAATCAAGTCAAAAACAACCCGGATATCTTCCTCTGCCATACCGTATCTCCTTGCTTTGCCAATGACACGCTCAAACTCTGCTTCTATCTCCTTTTGCTGTTCCTGCAGCTTGGCGTCACGATTGGCTTCTGCCACATATGTGCCTTTTCCATGTACAGTAATGGTGAAACCTTCTGCTTCCAGAGCATCGTATGCTTTTTTTACAGTCAGTGCGCTGATTTTCAATTCCTTTGCCAGAACGCGTACAGAGGGAAGTCCTTCTCCCGGTTTTAACTCTTCATTTAAAATCATTGTTTTTATCTGGTCCACGAGCTGCTCATAAATGGGAACCATAGATGAGTGGTTGATTATAATCTGCATGGTTTTCCTCCTCTTGCAAACAGTATATAACAGCATAAAACTGTTGTCAACTGTTTTATGCTGTTATATACTGTTTTTTCAACAACCTAAAAAGAAAACCGCTGCAAGACAGCTTCCTGTCTGTACAGCGGTTTTCCCTGCAAAGTCTGCAGTTCTGTTTTATTCGTCATTCGCTGAAGCGGATTCTTTCAATCAGAGATTCCTTTTTCATGGACTTTCCAATAACTGTGCTGAGAATCACCTGGAAGAGTACCATAACTGTAATCAACACCAGAACAGCCGGTGTGGGATAGTGAAAATACTGGATTCCCATAATATGATTTTCCCTTGCATAAAGGAAGAATGCATATCCTCCCAGACTTCCCAGGCTGACGGAGCAAAACAGAGTTCCCAGAGTATAAAACATACCCTCCAGATTCAGCATTTTTACAAGCTGCCGTTCTGACAGACCGATTGCCTGCATCATACCAAGCTCCTTTTTTCGCACATGGATACTGTTTATCATGGTATTTACCATATTCATCATACAGATAATACCTAAGATTCCCAGAAAGAGATAAACTGCGATATACATAAAAGAAATCGCTGTCACATATTCCTCATAACCCTTCTGCCAGGTATCGCTGACTTCCATGCCGCCTGCCTTCTGACAGATTGCTTCCAGTGCTTTTTCCAGTGTTTCATCATAATCCTTTTCTGCAAAAACACTTACGATATCGTATACATTGTACTGACTCATCTTCTGTACAGCTTCATCTGCGGTCAGAAATGTACTGTAATCCTGGATTCCTTCTGAATAGTTTCCAATTGCAGCAATTTCCAGGGTCTTTTCCCTCACAACATCTCCGTCCTTATAGGAAAACAGAATTTTATCTCCCACCTTTAACTCAGGATACCAGTGAAGAGCAGTTTTACTTAATATCACCTTGTCGCCTTTTTTCAATTCTTCATAGGTTACTTTCCCCTCTACCAGTCCTTTCTCCAAAATTTCTGCATAGTTCTCGGAATATCCTACTACCTGCATAAAATCCTCATATTCCTCTGCCTTAAGGGAAATCGAAGATTTCACCTCTACTTTCGCAACACCGTCCAGCTTTTCTATCTCCTTTACAACTTCCGGAGTCAGAGGATTGTGCTGCTGTACCTGATTCCATTCCAACTCTGGGTGCTCCTTATTCCCAGATTCTGTAATAACTCTCAAAAGATACTGCCCGTCTATGCTGGCATTTGCAGATTCTCTGGGTGCGGAACAGGACAGCCCGGCAGATACTGTTACAAAAAGGATTCCAGTAAAGGCCATAGAAACAATGGTAATCACCGTTCTCTTTTTATTCCTTGCCAGGTTTGAACAGGTCAGACGGAACAGATTCAGACTTTCGTAGCCCTTTCTCGTTCCCTTTCCATGATTTTCTTCTCCGTTATAACGAAGCGCTTCTATAGGGGAAATTCTGGAAGCAATTCTCATGGGCTTCAAAAGAGAGAGATATACGGTAAGCAAAGCAACTCCTGCTGCCAGAAGATACAGCCAGATATGCAGATACTGCACCTCATGGCCTTCCACTAACTCTTTAATTGCCATATTCATGGTATTTTCTGTATCAATATCCAGAAAATGATAGATTATCGGGAAAGCAGCCTCTACAATCCCTGTACCGGCCAAAAGCCCTACCGGAATGGCAAATACTGCCACAAAAAAGCCTTCCTTTAAGACAATTTGGCGAATCTGATGTCTGGTAGCTCCGATTGCCTTTAATCTTCCATATTCCTGTACCCTGTGAATCATAGATACATAGTAAATACTGTATATGGTAATAACACCTGCCAACACCACTACCAGCATAATCATGACAATAGCGGGAACGACAGAGGGATCCACATAATTTGCAGCCAGATATTCTGTATTTTCCCGATAATTATCCTCGTCAATGCCAAAATCTGCCGCAATATCCTTCATCTCTTCTTCCATGCCATCTGTGGTTCCTGCTGTCTGTGCCGGAATACGGAAATACACGCGATAAAACAACTCCTCGGCCGGAAGAATCTGTTTGGCAAATGCTTTGGAGACAAGAGCCGTGTAGTTTTTCCTTTCCTCGTTCGCTTTGGTATCCTCCATCATACCGCAGATAACAAAATCCTTTTCACTGCCAAAATCCAGTCCATCCTTTGTCATGCGCTGATAGGGAATATGAATGGTATCTCCGATTTTTCCTTCCAGACCCATGACCTTTAAAATGCCTTTAGATACCACAATTTCGTTTTCCCGCTCCGGGAAATTGCCCTCAGCAAGTTCAAACTTATTCAGATCGGCGCAAACCTTATCTACAAACAGCATGCTAATGGAATATTCATCATTCATCATAACTGCTGGATCACAGCGAAGCCCTATAGTTTCCAGACGGTTAGAGGCCTGTAATTCCTGTACGGTTTCCGGCTTTACATCACGGTACAATCCATGAAAGGTGGGATATGCCTTATTCACGGCTGCAAATTCCAAATTTACAATTCCAAAGCCAATCCCCGGTATCACAAACAGCAAAAGTGTGGTCAAAAATATAGCAATGCCTATAAGAATATTTCTGTTCTTATTTGTCCTGATATTGGAAAAGGCAGTTCTTGTTACTATTTTCATCCTTCTGTCACCACCTTACCGTCTTCAATGACAATGACCTCATCTGCCATCTGGGCAATGGTTTCATCATGGGTAATCATAACTAATGTCTGTCCGTATTTGGTGACACAGGCTTTTAAAAGGGCAATGACCTCCAGTTCTGTCTTGGAATCCAAATTTCCGGTCGGCTCATCTGCAAGAATAATAGCAGGCCGGGAAGCCAAGGCTCTTGCAATGGCTACCCGCTGCTTCTGACCTCCTGACAGAGCATTGGGAAGATTTTTCAGCTTATCTTCAATCCCAATATTTTTTACAATTTCCATAATATAAGCATGGTCGACTCTCTGATTATCCAGCCCTATGGGAAGCACAATATTTTCCCATACATTCAGAGAGGGAATCAGATTATAATCCTGAAAAATAAATCCGATTTTCTTTCTCCGAAAGACAGCCAGGGCTTCGTCCTTCAGCTTAAAAATATTCTCTCCGTCTATGCGTACGCTTCCCTTATCCGGTCTGTCCAGACCGCCGATTAAATGGAGAAGAGTACTTTTTCCGGAACCGGAACGCCCCACAATTGCCGTAAACTTTCCTCTTTCTATATCCAAGTCTGTATGGTCTACCGCTTTTACCAGATTTTCCCCTTTTCCGTAATATTTCTTTAGATTTCTCACTTCTACCATTGGTTTCATTTCTCCTGCTCCCTTCTGTTTTAAATGTTCTGCTCTTTACTATGCATGATACAACAGAAGGCTTGCAATTTCCTGACAGAAACCTTACAGTTTTGTAATTTTAACGGATAAAGTTGGTTTTTATCTTTTCTTCCGGTGTCGGCATCTGTACCCCTGCCTTTTTTCCGGCTTCCATACACTTTAACACCCATGCCATGTTTTTTCCCAGAACTCGCATAATCTGCAGCCCTTCCTCGTCCTGCAATACTTCTTCCGGTGTATTGCCATGTACCATATTCCAATAATTAGAGGAAATCACCGGCATCTGATGAAATGCAAAATATTTTGTCAGTACATCCAAGGTTGCTGTCGTTCCCGCTCTTCTTGCAGAAGCAACTGCTGCTGCCGGCTTATAAAGCATATCTTTTCCTGCAAGGGAACAGAGCTTATCCATAAATTCAATAATCTGTCCTGTAGGAGATGCCCAATATACCGGAGAGCCTACAATTAAGCCGTCTGCTTCCTTCAGCTTTAATGCAGCCTCTTTTATGCTCTCTTTTTCCGGATTTCCTGCCTGAAAAATCTCTGTTTCAATACCGTTTTCTTCCAACGCTTTGGCTACTGTGCTAAGAGCGGTAAAAGTACAACCTGCTTTTCTTGGACTTCCATTTAATAACAATACTTTCATGATGTTCCTGCCTTTCTCTCTTCATTTATTTTTACACTCTTTATTATACTCCGGTAATTTCTGTTTTTCTATTTTATTTTTTCGTTTAAAAGACCTGTCAGTTCATGCTCGCCTAACAAATACAGTTCATGTAAGGCTCTGGTAATCGCTACATACAAAAGCTTGGCTTCCTTTATATTCTCTCCGTAGCGTTCTTTATCCGGCTGCCACAACACTACGGCATCAAATTCCAGTCCTTTGGTAAGCGCCACCGGAAGTACCATAATGCCATTGCAAAAGCCCTCCTGTTTTTCTATTCCCAGAATTCTTCGTACTTCCTCTGTATCTCTCTCATCTCGACAGATTACGGCAATGGTTTCAAACCTCTTCTGTATTTTGCTGATAAGGGTCGTTAGCTGCTCTGCCAGATGTTCCTTTTCTCCCCTCTTCACACAGACCGGACTTCCATGGCGGATAACAGGTTGAATCTTATAGCCTCCCAGGGACGCCTTCTCCAATACACGGCCTGCATACTCGGAAATTTCAATGGTATTTCGATAGCTTTTTGCCAGAAGATAGAAACTGTCCTTCCCCTCTCTTAAAAGAATTTTCTTTAAAATCTCCCAGTTATTCAGTCCTGTTTCATAACGGATATTCTGGGATACATCGCCCATAATGGTGAAATAACATTTGGGAAGTACCTGCTTTAACACATAATATACAGACTCTCCAAAGTCCTGTGCTTCGTCCAGAATTATCTGACTGAATTCGTCAGTTTCTTTTTTCAGAAAAATTCTCTTTCGAATCAGACACAGGGCTGCTGCATCATACAGGTCAAATTCTCCTTTTCCCACGCGAATTATGGTATCCTCATAACTGTTGCCCAGCACCTTTCTCTCTTCCAGAAAGGACAGATACACCCCGGCCTCTGTCCACTTGTTTTTAGAAGAACAGAACCAGTTTTTGTATTCCTGTAATTTTTCCCTGCAAAAGCTTTCTTCTCTTTCTGTACATAAAAACTGTATCCTCTTTCGAATTCTCTGATGAAATAGCTTTTCCAACTGAAAAAGGGAAAGCTCCGGATTTCTCATCTTCGTATCCTGCATATTATCCTCAGACAGAATAAGCCCCAGGTCTTTATCCCGGATATCCTTGAGTTGTAAATATCTGTCTATCCACGCTTTTAGAAAGTCTTCCAAGGCAGAGATAAATTCTAATCTGCTTTTCCCCTGTGCATCCTGGTTTCCTTCCACGATTTTATATTTCTTTTTCCAGGATTTTTCTAAAAGATAGGGCAAAAACATATCCATACGCATTTGCCGCACATGATTCACGTCCAACTCTGGCAGTCCGCTGCTGATATAATTTAAAAGCATATCACTGCTGCCTATGATACAAAATTCCGAGGGCTTATACACTTCCCCATAATTATACAGGATATAAGAAATCCTGTGCAGCGCCACCGTAGTTTTTCCACTGCCTGCCACTCCCTGTACAATCATATTTTTATAGGGTGTGGTACGAATAATCTCATTCTGTTCCTTCTGAATCGTAGCGATAATATCGCCTAAGACCGCTTCTTTATGCTGGGACAGATACTTTACCAGAAGGTCATCGTTCGCTGCCGTATCATTGTCATAAAATCCCTGCAGCTTTTCTCCCTGCAAATCATAGGTTCTCTTTTTAAAAAGAGAAATTTCCACCGGCTCGCTTCCCGGCACCTCATAGCTGCCTTCTCCCAGTTCATTTTCATAATACACGCTGGAAACCGGCGCTCTCCAGTCTACAATAACCACTTCATTGGAATTTCGTGTAACTCCGTTTTTTCCGATATAACGGCTTTCTGTTACACCATAAGATTTGTCTTCATAGTCAATTCTCCCGAAATATGCCTTTTTCAAAGCCGCCCTGTTTTTCCGCAGGGAATTCTGTATATGCTCCAGAATATTTTTCTCTGCTTCCAGCAAACCAAAGGAATCGCCTTCTCCCTTTTTTACAGCCTGAAAAAGCTGCGTAACTTCTTTTTTACTGGCTTTCTCTTTTTCCTCATATTCCCGGATATTTTTCTGAATAATTTCCAGACACGACAACAAATGCTGCCTTTCTGACAGCATATCCTGATTTTTTTTCATTCTTCTTTCCCTCACTATTTGCAAATTTCACTCTAAAATCTGACTCGGACACTGTTTTCTCTTTGTTTTACAGCACCCTCCAGTTTAGGCGGTCTATCATTATATCATAAGTATGAAAAAAGCACCAGAATTTTTTGATATATTTTATCTCATATTTTATCTCATATTTTTATTTATCATCAATGGCAAAGAGGTAGCATCATACAAAAACAGCTTCCTGTTTTGCAGCTTTGCTCTTTTACACAAATGGTTCCTCCCTGCTGTTCCAAAATCTGTCTTGCAAGATAAAGCCCCACGCCTGCGCCGTCCCGTTCCATTTCTTTTGCCTGCTCTCCCCGGTAAAATCTCTGAAAAATTTTATTTTTCTCTTTTGAAGAAATACCAATTCCCTGGTCTGAAATTTCAAGCATGACATAGGAGGTCAACTGATTCAGATGTATTTCTATCCTGCTTCCCGGCATAGAATACTTCACAGCATTGTCCAACACATTAATAACCGCTTCCTGCGTCCATCTGAAATCATGCTTTGTCATACAATCCTTCATATCCGCAGAAATCTCTATATTTTTATCCACAGCCTGCATAATTACTGTATTTACAGCCCCTAAAACAGTTTCTTTCAAATTTCGCATCTGAGGCTTTAAGCGAATCATATTTCCTTCTAACCTGGACATATTCAGCAAAAGCTGGATAAGCTTTTCCAGGTTGCCCAACTCCTGAAGTCCCTGTGCATAAAATTCCTCTCGTTCCTCTTTTGTAAGCGTATCCTCCTGCAGCATTTCATAAGACAGTTTAAAAGCCGCAAAAGGTGTTTTTAGCTGATGGGATATATCTGTAATCAGCGCCTTTGTACTGTTTTCCTCCTGTTCCAGACGCTCCTTCATATTCTCTATAAAGTTTCCCAACTTTTGCACCTTATCTCCCAATCCCTGAAGTTCCAAAGCTTCCAGGTTACGCAATCTGTCTGTATCAAAATCCCCCTCTATAAAACACTCCATACAGCGCTCCAGCTTTCGTATCTGTTCTTTTGTTTTCTCCTCTTCTTCCTTTTCCCTTTTTCTGAGAAAATATAAAAATAAACTCAGTATCACTCCGCTTAACAACAGTTCTGCTGCCAAAAGAAGAAGGATTTCCCGGCTCTCTCTTGCAGACCAAACATAATATCCGTATTTTTCCCGAAGTTCCTTTTCTTTTGCATGTTCTTCTTCTGAGAAAAACGTTCTGTCCCTTTCCCGAATCTCTATCCAAATACTTTCAGCAGAAGGTACCTGCAAAGCCAGCTCTGCTGCCATCTCATTACTTCTGTTGTATCCATATCCCAGATAAGAAACCATCAGTAGAACCATTCCTGCCAGCACACAGAGGACTGCCATGATAATTCTTTTTATTTCTTTGTTACCGTACCTGTCCATATATATCCCAATCCCCTTATATTTTCGATTGCATTGGTATCCAACTTGTTTTTTAACCGGCTGATATTTACGGTCACAGTATTGTCATCTACAAACTGCCCGTCTTTATCCCATACCCTTTCCAGAATCTGTTCCTTTGTCAAAACCGTTCCCGCGTGTTCCATAAGACAGATTAAAAGCTGAATCTCTTTTTTACTCAACACAATGGCATCTCTGTTTCTGTATACCTGCATAGTATGACAATGTACCTCCAAATCTCCGGAAATCAAAATCTGTCCACTCTGCTTCTCTGTTCTTCGCATACATGCATTTACTTTGGAAATCAGCACCAGAAGGCTGAAGGGCTTTGTTATATAATCATCTGCACCACAATCATATCCGTTCACAATGTCTACCTCCTGGTCTAAAGCAGTAAGAAAAATAATGTATACATCACTCCTTTTTCGCACTTCTCTGCAAAAATCCATACCATTGCCGTCAGGAAGCGTAATATCACTGATAATCAAATCCAGTTTTCCCTTCTGGAACTGTTCTTCGGCTTCTTTTACGGAAAAAGCAGATAAGACCTCATAGCCCTCCTTTTCCAGCTTTAAAGAAATACCTCTGTTCAATGCCCTGTCATCTTCCAGTAATAATATCCGTTTCATCGTCCACACTCCTAATCTTTACTTCCATAACAGTCTACCACTGGCTTTTCTGTTCAACAAGAAGATATTTTTAAAATTTTTCTTTACTTTTGGAAAAAATCTGATATACTGAGTTTCTGTAGTTAGTCTTCGCTAATTTCCGGAATATTGTGATAATAACATAATGCAAAACAATAAGACAATTATAGAAATGAGGTATCTGACATATGATTCTTTTCAGTCAAGTAACTGCTGTGTTTTCCTGCTTCCTCTTCATACTGTGTATGCTGCAGATGGTGCGAAAAAGCAAAAGGATAAACCACTATATTCTGATTCAAAAAATATTTGCACACCACAAACTTTGGGCAATTCTGCTTCTCCTATGCTCTCTTTTACATGGCATTCCTGTAGTAAGAGAAACCGGAAGTATCAGCGGAAAGATATCCTGGATTTTCCTTTTGATTTCTCTTTTAACTGCAGTGCCTGGAAGAAAAAGAAATCAAAAATGGCTGAGATTCCACAGAGGAATCAGTTTTGTTTTCTGCATTCTTCTCAGCATTCATATTTTAGCAGCGCTTTGTCTGTAAAACCGTAGAAAGGATTATGGAAGAGATTGTTCTTACAAAGAGGCTCCGCGCCATTCGTACAGCAATCTCTTTCCCACCTTCCTTTTCCTGTTCTTATTTTTGATTTCTATTTATATTTCATTACCGGGGAATCTGGGAATTCCTGCAAACCCCTGTTGTAATTCTTCATTTGTAGGAATGTAATCCGTCATTTCACCATTATTAAATTTCTCATAGGCATACATATCAAAATATCCCGTGCCTGTAAGTCCAAATACAATCGTTTTCTCTTCCCCTGTTTCTCTGCACTTTATAGCTTCATCTAAGGCCACACGAATGGCATGAGCACTTTCCGGAGCAGGAAGAATACCTTCCACTCTTGCAAACTGCTCTGCTGCTTCAAAAACAGATGTCTGTTCTACAGAACGCGCTTCCATATAGCCGTCATGGTAAAGCTGAGAAAGAATAGAACTCATTCCATGATAGCGCAATCCTCCTGCATGGTTCGCAGAAGGTATAAAGTTACTTCCCAATGTATACATTTTCTGTAAAGGAGTCACCATTCCCGTATCACAGAAGTCATAGACAAACTTCCCTCTGGTAAGGCTTGGACAGGAAGCCGGTTCTACTGCAATAATCTGGTAGTCCCGCTCACCACGCAGTTTTTCACCTACAAAAGGAGAAATTAATCCCCCCAGATTTGAACCGCCTCCGGCACAACCAATAATCATATCTGCTTGAATTCCATATTTATCCAGAGCTGTTTTTGTTTCCAGACCGATTACCGTCTGATGCAATAACACCTGATTCAAAACACTCCCGAGGACATAGCGGTATCCTTCCTGCTCTACGGCTCTCTCCACGGCTTCCGAAATTGCACATCCAAGACTTCCTGATGTTCCTGGGTGTTCCTCTAAAATCTTTCGTCCTACCCTTGTTGTATCAGAAGGAGAAGGTGTCACCGCTGCTCCATAGGTTCTCATAACCTCTCTTCTAAAGGGCTTCTGTTCATAGGAACATTTCACCATATATACCTGACAATCCAGGTCAAAATAGGCACATGCCATAGAAAGGGCGGTTCCCCACTGTCCTGCTCCTGTTTCTGTTGTTACACCTTTTAATCCCTGCTTCTTTGCATAATAAGCCTGCGCAATAGCAGAATTTAATTTGTGGCTTCCGCTGGTATTATTCCCCTCAAATTTATAATAAATTTTTGCCGGAGTCTGCAGTTTTTCTTCCAAACAATAAGCTCTTACCAAAGGAGATGGACGGTACATTTTATAGAAATTTCTGATTTCCTCTGGAATCTCAATATATGGTGTTGTAGTATCCAGCTCCTGCTGCACCAGTTCTTCGCAAAAAACCTCTCCAAGCTCTACTGCTGTCATAGGCTTTAAGGTTTTAGGGTTTAAAAGAGGCGCAGGCTTATTTTTCATATCTGCCCGGACATTATACCATTCCTTTGGCATTTCACTTTCTTCCAGATAAATTTTATATGGTATCTCTTTTTTTACGCTTGGCATAGGCTTATTTCCTTTCATTGCTTTTTATGTACAGTTACTGTATAGCTCTGATGAAAGCTTTTTCCTGCTTCCAGAGAAACAACATCTGGTTTTTCTGAAATATCCCCCTCAAATCCATAATCATCACAGCGTCCCTGCCATGGCTCCAGGCAGATATAAGGTGCTCCCGGAAGACTCCATATACCAAAGTTTGTAAACCCCTCACAATCCATAGTAATATAGGGTGTACTGTCCGGATAGGCAATCCCCGCGCAGGTAACCTGACTACCATCAAAAATCAAAGCGTCATGATCAAACATATGCTCTGTAATCGCACAACCGCTATATGTTCCAAAAGGTTCAAGTGGCAACTCATAGCTTTTTTCCATATCTGTATTTCCGCTATTTTCATGCACCAAATGATATTCCAAAGAATCTTGTTTATTAAACAGCAGCTTATAATCTGTCTGCTCTGTTCCTTCCAGAATGGGAACATTAAAGCCCGGATGTCCTCCTATTGTGAAATACATTTTTTCTGCATTATTGTTTTCTACTTCCCATAAAACCTCCAGACTTCTGCTCTGCAATCTGTAAGAAACCGTTAAAACAAAGGTATATGGAAAATACGCTCTGGTTTCTTCCGTATCCTTCAGACAAAAACTCAGGAAATTTTCCTCCTGTTTGATACATACAAATTCAGAACTTCTGGCAAATCCATGTAAATCTGTGTCAAAACACTTCCCATTATAATAACAACGGTTTTTGTAATGACGTCCTACGTTGGGAAATAAGAGAGGAGAGCGCCTTGCCCAGAATTTTTCATCTCCATACCATAAAATCTCTTTATCCATCTCTTTGTCATAAATGCTCTGCAACTCTGCTCCCATAGAATCCACACAAACTTTTAAATACTGATTTTCTATTGTATACATTTGGTAAAAACTCCCTTTCCGACCTGTATCCGGTCTTTTTATTTTCTTATAGTTTATCACAGCAAAGCATCGGACACAAGAAAGTCTTTCCAAAATATTGTTATTTTAACCAAAGACGCTTTATCTGTAAAGCTCTTCTTCCAGCTTTTTGCCAAACTTCTCCTGAAGCTGAAAATCAAACAGTATCTGAAGAAGTCCGAAACGATTTCTCAAATCCTTGGCGTAATATATCCCTTTTTTGAAAATTTCCGGTGAAACACCTATCTCTTTCGGTAAAACCGGTGCTTTCATGGATTTTAAAACATCCGCAACTGTATCTGTTTTTGGAAGATGTTCCAAAATCTTTCCGATTTCTTCCTGCTTTTCTTCCCATGCCTTTTGTCTTCTTAAAACCTCTTTATCCGAATTTTTCTCTACTTCCTGTTCCAATTGCAGTACACCAGACGCGGCCGATCCATATGCTGCCTCTATTTCTTTTGCCCACACATCATAAGAAAATGCTTTTGCCTTTACTGCTTCGCTTTTCAGTTCTGTTTCCTTCAACATTTCATACAAACGGAGAGCTGCTATGGTCGCTACTCCTACCTTTGTTCCATGCAACGGATCCGGTTCCTGATTCAACAGAAACATCATCTCCCAATAATGGGACATATGATGTTCACTTCCGGAAGCCGGACGGGAATTTCCTATATAACTCATCGCAATTCCGCTCAATACCAGCCCTTCCATAATGGCCGCAATAGCTTCTTTTTCTCTTCCTGCTGCTGCCTGGGCATGTTCTGTAACCTTTTGTATAGATTCCTGCACCATCTTTACTACCTCAGGACAGAGATACTCACCGTTTATCTGATGCGCCAACTGCCAATCAGCCAGACATACATATTTCCCGATGATATCTCCTACTCCGGCTGCAATCATATGCATGGGTGCTTTGCAAAGTACATCTAAATCACCAATAATCACTCTTGCCGTCTTTGCTGTATACGTTGTTTTTAAATGTCGTATAATCAAAGGAGATACATTCGATGCATAACCATCCATGGAGGGCGCTGTTCCCACAATATAATAATCTATTTTCATCTTATAGCTGACATAGCGACACAAATCGTTAATGGTTCCGCTTCCCACTCCTATAATTAAATCACAATCCTGAGGTACCTGAGTAAAAAGATAGATTAAGGCATCTTCGTTTGGAATCAGCTCCGGCTCATGATAAAGTACCTTTGAAAACTCATAGCCATGTCCGGCAAGCGCTTCATAGACCTGAAAGCCGGCTGCTACTTCTGTATGCTCATCACACACAACACAAAGTTTTTTGTATGTATGACGTCCTAAAATTTCTGGCAAACGTCTGATTCCATGTTCTTCGAGCACAATTTCCTCAATATCACAAAAATGACTCTTCCCACAGGAGCAGGCTCTCTCCTTCTGCAGATACCTCTTCCAATCTGTTTTTTCCATAATACTTCCGTCCTTTCCTCTACAATCTCGACTTTGAAAACCCTTTATGAAATCACAGTAACACGAGAATAAGAATGCAGTCAAACCCACTTTCAAACTATTAATTCATGCAATTACTAATAATTTAAAATATTAGTAATTGCATGAATCAAAGCTTCTTTGGATAGGATGTGCTTCCTCTTACAATCAGACAGGGTTCATACTCTATGTGATGAATCATCCCTTTCTCTTTCGCCCGTTTTTCCCTTTTTTCTTCTATCTTTTCTAATAACAAAAGACAGGCATCTTCTCCTTTCCTGGGTGCAAAATGCTCTACCGTAGTCAAATCAATTCCTCTCATACCAGAAATTAATAAATTGTCACAACCTGCCACAGAAATTTCCTCCGGGATTTTATAGTGAAAATCTATAAGTGCATCATGAATGCCCAGCGCTACCATATCGCTGCTTCCTGCCATGGCAGTCAAATCAGGAATTTCCCGAATCACTTCTGACGCCAATTCATAACCGGTTCTGTATTCCATATCTATCTCCTGAAAAAGAGTATCCATCTGTTCCGGAAGACTTCTGACATATACACTGTCTTGGTATCCTGCCCTTTGAAAGGTTTCGTAAAACCCCTTCATTCTGGCTCTTCTGGCAGACTGCCGCTGCGTCAGGGGAGTGGAGAGATAAGCAGCTTTTCTGTGTCCCAAATCCAGTAAATGCTGCGCCACAAGTTCTCCCGTTTTTTTACTATTTAATTCCACAGTATCCAAACCTTTTAAAGTATCCTTTTCTCCAATCAGCACAACCGGTATTTTTTCAGCAATTTTTTGAATAAGTTCTGTAAAAACAGGAGTAAATGTACAGATAATACCGGAAGGATTCAGTTTTTCTATTTTTTTCAGATATTTTTCTTCTGTGTGATCATCTCTTCTTGTATTACACAAAAATACATCATATTTGTTTTTCTGCGCAGTTTTTTCAATTCCCTGCAAAAGAGAACAATAGTAGGGATTAGACAAATTGGGATACATCACAAAAATAGTTCCCCTCATGGATACTCCTGTTTTCGTATTTTTCTTCTCATTGGTATATCCCAGAATCCGGGCAGCTTCTTCTACCCGCTCTATGGTTTCTCTGGAAAAAGAAACATTATACTTTTTATTTAAAATCATGGATACAGCAGACTGAGATACTCCTGCTTTTTTTGCTACATCTGTAGATGTTACTTTCTTACGGTTCATGAAAGCTTTTCCTTTCGTAATAAAAACTGTCCTTTCTTATTTTAGCACAGAGAAAATGCTTTGCAAGAACCTGTCCTGCTTATTTACTCTCTGAAGAATAATAGGGAATGCATAAATAAGAACCTGCATAAATCACATCACCTGTCATATGATTAATTTCTTTCACCTCTTTGATATAATCCTCAACAGACGTATATTCCACTGTCTGATATTCTCTGGCAATATCCCAAAGGCTGGTTCCTTCCTGTATTTCTATACTGGTAAAATATTTCGTTCGTACAGAGTCTTTTGTCCCTGCACTGGCAATATCTGAAGTGGCAAAGATTACGCCGATCAGTACAACAGCCAATACTGCTACAAAATAAAAAATACGCTTTCCATTACTTTTTTTCTTAGTTCTCATCTCTTATATCCTCCATAAATCCGCAAAAATATGTTCGCGAACATCTGTTTGTCTAACTAGATTCAGCATACTACAGGAACACATGTTTGTCAATAGCTTTTTCGAACATATTTTCGTTTTGCGAACAAATTTTCCGAATATTTGTTTGCATTCTTTTCAAAGCTGTGGTATGATAAACACATAGAATTCGTCGATTCGGAGGTACCTGATTATGTCATATGGAAAAATAAGCAAAAAACAATCTGAGATTTTAGAATATATGAAAAATGAAATTTTAAACAGAGGATTCCCCCCTTCTGTACGGGAAATCTGTGAGGCCGTAAATTTAAAATCCACCTCTTCCGTCCACTCTCACCTGGAAACCCTGGAGAAAAATGGTTATATCCGCAGGGATCCTACAAAGCCTCGGGCAATTGAAATTGTTGATGACAATTTTAATCTGGTCAGAAGAGAAACTGTAAATGTTCCGATTGTGGGAAAAGTAGCTGCCGGTCAACCTCTTCTCGCTGTAGAAAACATTGAAGGCTATTTCCCCATTCCTTCTGAATTTATGCCAAATAACAAAACTTTTATGCTGGTCGTGGAAGGGGACAGCATGATAAACGCGGGAATTTTTAATGGGGATTACGTTATCGTGGAACAGCAGAATACTGCTGAAAATGGACAGAAGGTGGTTGCACTGGTAGACGATTCTGCCACAGTAAAAACCTTTTATAAAGAAAAAGACCACATTCGTCTTCAGCCTGAGAATGATTCCATGGCGCCTATTCTCGTAGGTGCCGATCAGTTTTTTCAGATTCTCGGAAAGGTAATCGGTGTTTTTCGCCTCATGCGTTAAGCCCAATCCCTATCAAAAGAAAAAAGCCTCACAGAAAATGTCTGTAAAAGGACACTTTCTGTCCTTCAGCATTTCCTGTGAAGCTCTTTTTTATATATCTAAATTTTATACATCTAAATCGGTTCTTTCCACCAATGTTCCATCTCTCCAGATACGCTCTAAATCATAAAATAAGCGGTTTTCTTCATCAAAAATATGAATTACCACATCTCTGTAATCCATCAGAATCCAGTTTGCATTCTGATATCCTTCCATTTGCTTTGGCTCTATACCGGCTCTTCCCAGTGTTTCATTTACATTATCCGCCATAGCCTGTACCTGACTGCGGTTTGTACCGCTGGCAATAATAAAATAATCTGCCAAGGTGGAAATATTTCCAATCTCAATAATTTTAATATCCTGAGCTTTTTTATCTTCCATGGCCTCGCATGCCATACGTGCGATTTCTTTACTGTTCATGGTCTATCTTCTCCTTTCTTTTTTTCTGGTGCAGGGCTTCATAATAATGAAAAGCCTTTTCTGTAGCAGGGTCTATCAGCTTTGCGCTGGTATCCAGATAAGAAAGACTGTCCTTTAATATATAGTACATACCTTCATCTAAATCCATGAAAGCCACTTTTCTTATCCAGGACAGATTAGGTGCTTTATCCCTGCCCGGTTCAATATAATCTGCAATATAGATAATTTTTTCCAAATTTGTCATATTCTCTTTTCCGGTTGTATGCCAGCGGATAGCAGACAAAACTCCCAGGTCATCAATATCATATTTTTCTTTTGCAATATGAACGCCCAGTTTTGCATGAATCAAATAAGGATTCTGTTTCTCAAAAGTACTTAGTTCAATCCCGTGTTTTCTGCAGATTTTCAATTTCTTCTTGTTTGAAATGCACTTTGCACAATCATGAAGCAAACCGGCAAGACGAGCCTGTTCCACATCACTGTCATGTGCCATAGCAAGCGCTGCTGCTGTATACATAACACCCTGTGTATGAACAAAACGGTCTTTATCCAGATATTTTTTCAGTTTTCAGGAATTTTTCTGCTGTTTCCACAATTTTCTCTTCAGAAACTTCTGTATCTGGCAGCATATTTTTAACATATAATGTTCCATCCTCTGCTTTGGCTACCAGATAGCTCTTTTTGACATAACTGTCTTCTTTTTGCTCCGTTACTGTTACTTTTTCACTTTGAGCGCTGCTGATTTTTTTTCTGTT
>ENA-ORTP01002015-ORTP01002015.1-human-gut-metagenome-genome-assembly--contig:-NODE-2015-length-18244-cov-3.972786_pt1 | contig 18244 bp, 10 predicted proteins | sample MGYA00241913_ERZ509190 | MGnify/ENA primary metagenome ERZ509190 (study PRJEB26280, sample SAMEA2338839) | human gut metagenome | biome: human gut; feature: human-associated habitat; material: faeces...
AGATCGTTCTCAAATATTCAAAGCTGTGACGCTTCTTCTGAAGCGGATAATCCGGCGCAGAAGCTCCTTCTACCGTTACCTCATCTGCCTGAATCTCAAACGGCTGTTTTGCCTGCGGAGTTGCAACCAAAGTTCCTGTCACAATGATCGCTGCTCCTACATTCTGCCTGGAGATCTCTTCAAAATTCTCCATCTTGTCATGATACACGATCTGCAAAGGCTCAAAATAAGAACCGTCATTTACCACGATAAATCCGAATGTCTTCGAATCACGGATACTGCGGATCCATCCCCCTACTGTCACCTTTTTATCCAGATACTGCTCTCTATTTTTAAATAATTCCCGAACTGTCACTAAATCCATATCGCTCACTCCTTCTATCCAAATATTCGTTCTGTCTGCCAACAGACATTCTTAGACGCTATTATACCATAAATACGGCAGATTAAAAGAGTGGAAATGAAACTTCTCCTATTTTCTTCGCCGCCGCAGAAGAATATCCCCTGTCAGCAGAATGGTTCCTGCCACAAAAAGAACGAACCCCGCTTTCCCCAGAAACTGTTCTCTCCGGATTTTCTGCTGGGAAGACTGCGGCAGAACAACGGGCTTTGTTTCCGTTGTCTCCGGACGTTTCTCCGCCTCCTGCTCTTGCACTCTTTTGCAATATACCACATATCGATGTGTGTTGTCTGTGTAAGGATGACACGTCATCAGCGTGAGCATGTCCGCGCCTTCCTGTATTTTGACTGCTTCAATATCATCTGGCAAAATGATCCGGATCTCGCTGACCTGATACCGCAAAGTCTCCCAGAGATTCTCCACGAGCACTTCATCCCCCGGCTGTAACAGTTCAATATCCCGAAACATGGGGATTCCTTTCCAGCCCCGGTGTCCTGCGATCACGCAGTTGGTGTTGATCCCTCCAATCGGCATGCTGGTTTGCCCGAGCACCGCCGCCCCCTGTTCCATATTTTTGCTGTTTGCGCCCAGATACAACGGAAGTTCCACATCCATAGCCTGGATCTTTAAAACCCCGATCATAGAATCCGGCCGATTATATGCTTCCAGTGAAAATACCCCCTGCTCATAACTCCACGCATCTTTCAGATCTTTTTGATGTTCCGCATAAATCTTCTGATTATATGCGTTCATTTCTGCCAGCAATGTTTCTTCTGGTTCTTCTTTTTTCTCTTCAAATACTGCGATCTGTTCCTGACTGTTCTTCTCAGACTTCCATTCGTGATAAAATGGGCTGCCGCACAAAGCGGCGCCTGCCAGAAACAGAAAGACCGCTGCGATCTGTGTGATCATTCGTCCCGTTTTTTTCATGCTCTTTCCCTCATTCTCCGGAAGAATACCCAGATCAACAGACAAAGGGAAAGTCCGATTCCTGCAAGGAATACCAACATCCTTCTGCCTGCTTCTCGTTCCTGCCGCGCGCTTTGCTTCGGCGTTTCGCCCGTTTTTTCTGCCGACTCGATCCGCTCCCCGCGCACCAGCAGTCTGTGAGTATTGACACTGTAAGGCGTACAGGTCACCAGCGTCACATAGTCATGGTTCTCCACAATTTCCAGATCTTCTGTCTGATCCGGCGTCACCACTTTCACCTGATTCACCTGATAGCATAACTCCCGATCTAAAATATCCAGATAAAAAACATCCCCCTCTTCCAGTTCATCCAGATCTGAAAACAGCTTTGCAGACGGAAGTCCTCTGTGTCCGCTCAGCACCGCATGGGTATTGATCCCTCCCACCGGAAGGGACGTATTCTGAATATGCCCAATCCCCTTTTGCAGCACCTCCGGAGAAGTTCCGTGATAGATCGGGATCTCCACATCAATCTTGGGAATCCGGATCTCCCCCATCACTCCATTGACATTTAAAAGCGCCTGGTATTCGGTATCCAGTTCTTCTGCCAGATCTTCCGTAAACGGGTCTATGATGATTGTTTCCTTTAGTGTTCGGTTAAATGCTTCTGCTCTCTGCCACTCTTCCTCTAACTGTTCCTCTTCCATACTCGCAACGTCCTCATGGTACAGCTCCACAACCTTTGTCTGATTCTTTTCCGCCAGATAGTTACTCAGGATGGGATAAGAAAAAATACAAAAACCTGTCAGAAAGAGCAGTCCGATCCATAGTTTACTCTTCATACTTTCACCTGTCATCGTCCCAACAGAAATAAGGGAACGTGCACCCGTCCCCTTATTTCTATTTCACTTTTTAAGACTGTTTCTTTCTGCTTTTCAAATAAATCACAACCGCCAGGATCATTACAAGGATTCCACCCAAAGTAAATGCAATCGTACCTGCTCCACCTGTTGTAGGAAGTGCAAACCCTTTTGTGTTCATAATCCGAATATCTGCCAGACCATCTGCAAGAAGTCCTGTTTTGCTTGTTACCGTAATTTCTACCGGATCCTTCAGCAGATTATATCCCTGTGGCGCTTTCGTCTCCGCAATCCAGTATGTTCCCGGTTTCAAACCGTAGAATTTTACAATTCCATCTTTTCCAGATATTGCTTTGTTTTCGAGTGTACCATTTGCTTTCTCCGATAAGAAGCTCAATGGATTCTGGCGAAGTTTTGCATCCTTTTCCGATGCAAAAATTTGGAATTCTGCTCCTCCTAATACGTTTTCTGCTTCATCTACTTTCTGCAGTGCATATCCATATGTATACACACTGACTTCGTTTCCTTCAATTCCAGTCTGTGTTCCATAGTCTAACGTAACCTGATTGGTATTAGGATCATAAATTGCTGCGGATTTATTGACCTTTGCAGGATAAGACACAGATACAGAATCATACGTTTCTTTGATTACATTTGGGTTTCTAAATGTAATGCTTAAATTGGTTCCCATCTTTGTTTTTTCCGCTATAACAGAAATACTATTTGTTGTAAGATCCTCTTCCGCATTTGTTACTCTGTTCCTTCCTGTCACTGTAAAAATATTTGCTTTATCGTCTTCTACAGTAACTAAATTCGCATCTGCATAGGCATTTCCTGCCTTTTTCTGTAAGGTTAGACCTTTGCTCATAGCATCATGAAGCACCAGCTTATTCAGCTCGCCAAATGCATCGATAACATCCGTTTTCAGTGTATAAGTCAGAACATCTCCTACCGATGCCGTATGTTTCGCTTCATCCAGTTTTGTATCTGTCACTGTTTTTGTCGGTGTTGGGTACTTTGGTATCAAATCATTTTTTGGCTCTACTGTAATCTCATATTCCCATCCCATTCCATCTACTGAAGTCATCGGAACAGCCAGGATAAACGGAGCATGTGCTGTCTGAACTCCGGCTGGTGCCTTTGTTTCCACAAACAGATATAATCCAAGAGGCATGTCTGATTTACTCACCGTTCCGTTTGAGTTTGTTGTTCCAAATACTTCTGTTGCAAGTTCTGTCAACTTGTCGCTATGTTCTGGCGCTTGCAGCTCTTTCTGGATTGCCGCACCATCATAATATGGAACTCCGTCTTTCGTTATTCCCAAAGATGGGGTTTGAATCTGAATTTTATTTGTCAACTTCGAATCCAATGAAAATCCAAGTACCACGTTTCCATCCTTTTCATCCTGTACGAAATCTCCGATCTTCGTATACTGAAATGTAACACCTGAAATCGGGCTATTTGGAGACGTACTATCCTTTTTTATGATCGTAACACTACCATTTTGTACAGGGTTAAATCCCGATGCTACTTTTCCGCTTTCTTCTGCAGAAACCCCAATTGACATTCCCATCATCATGACTGCGGCAAGCATACCTGCCACACACTTTTTCCAAATTTTTCTCCCTTTCATTTCGTTCCCTCTCTCCTTTACTGTTCTCGTTTCCTGTTCTGTCTGATATACAGAATTACAGAGGCTGCCATCAATGTCAAACCTACTGCAAAAAATCGAAAGATCCCACCAGCTCCTGATTCCGGAACCACCAATTTTCGGCGATTTTTAACTTCAATTAACAAATGAGAATTCCCTGTTTCTTTCTTTGCAGCTTCCAAAATTTGTTTATCAATTTCAAAATCTATGGACTGTTTCAACTGAACATATCCCGATGGCGCCTGCACTTCTGTTAAGCGATAATGGCCATATGGAAGTTTCTCCATCACAATCCTTCCATCCTCACCTGTCACAAAGGTTCCTACGGTATAAACCTCATCTACCACCCAGTTCTCGTTATATTTTCCCGTTTCAAACGGATTATCTTCCACCGTTCCCATTTTTGGTTTTAATCGCTCTACTTTAAATTTCGCCCCCTTCAGCAGAGTCTTACCATCCTCACTTTTCTTTTCTATCACGGCAGTTCCAAGATCTTTGGTATTAATGATTCTTAATTCTCCCGGTTTTGTTTCATAAGAAATCAGATAATCTCCGGCCTCTTTTGCCGGTCCTTTGGTATTATCCACCTGGACTATCTTTTCTCCTGATGCATTATTCATACTCACTTCTAATACCCGGTATTCATACACATTTCCTTGTGAATCTACTCTTTCAAGTCCTTTATAAGTATGTTCCCATCTTGGCTCACTGTGTACACTCAATCGTTGTAGGTCTCCTACATTTTTAAATTGTTTCTCACCTTTCTGTCTTCTCTGAAGCTGAACCATGATTTCTGTTGGTCTTGCAGGATCATTTCCATCCTGCCATTCTTTCACAACGCGAAGTTCATAGGTATGATTTGTCACGGTAAATTTCTCAATTTTTGTTCCTTCAGAATCCACATATTTTTCTCCATCATTGTACACTGCCGTATAATTTTCCAGTGAATTGCCTGTAGCCTGTGGATCCGATTTTTCTACAATACGATACTTATAATACGTTCCATTCACTGACTCCGGAATCTCCTGCGACATCGCCTGCCACTGATTCTTCTCTGAAAGCTGAACTGCCTCAAGATTCTGATCATAAAAATCTTTTGTGACATTCTCCCACTGTGCCTCTGGCTGATTGGCAGGTCTTCTCTGTAATTCGATCAAAATAGAAGTGGGCCGTTTCGTTTCATATCCCTTGTCATCCCATATCTTCTCTACCTGGATCTTAAATGGAGCTACTGTATTGGTAAATGTATAAACCGCCGGTTTTTCTCCAAACACCACTGCATCTACATACGGTGGCTGTGCTGGAACAACCCCATTTTTCTCCGTATCCGTATCTTTTCCTTCATGTTCTTGCAACTGACCAGAAATTGTCTGCAATGCCAGACCACTGCTTTGCCTCTCATGAATCTGATAACTGGTGCCTGCCGGAATTCCTGTCACAGTCGCTCTTCCAATCAGTTCTCCAGCTTCCCATTTCATTGTCACAGGTACGGTCTGTACAATGGGTTCTTGCTCTAACTGCATTCCTGCAACATCAGTATAGGTAATATCAAATTCAAAAACTGCACCTTCAAAAGTCCGCATTGCTTCTGGCGATACGTTTAATTTTTTCACAATTTCTATCGTTCCCATCTGCAATGTATTATGAAAAGCAGTGGTCAGATAGATGACTTTTCCTTCGTCATTGTCAGGTTCTATGTAATCCCGATATACAAACGACTCAGCTGGTTTTTCTGGATGAGAGGTTCCAGACGGTACCGAAATTCTCCCGTCACTGGGACAAATTCCAGACACATCGGTCAGATTTAATGTCTCTCCATCGTTGATGATCGTACTCGAATCTGTTCGAGAGGGCAGCAGCCAGTTTTCATCGACTATATCTCTGTTGGGGCCATTTAAAATACTCCATGTTGTAGTAAATACTCGTGGATCAACGTTTTTCTGACGGACTTGAAGGTAACTTCCCACACGGAATTTGTCCAGAAATTTTGCCATTTGCTTGTCCCCAAGACTAAATACTCCATCCTCTACCATTTTATATTTTGCCTGAGATACTGTCTCATTATAATGCTCATACCAGGCGCCATTTGCAAACTCCAGCTTCTGACTGTCCACAGATCCATAATCAGAAATCTGACTGTCATCTACAGAAAATCCATGATACGGAATTTCTTCTATCTGTGCATAAAATATCAGATTATCAAAATACATATCTTCCGTTCTGCGAGTCGCAAACTGAACCGCTTTTACCTTTGTCCGATCAAAGGAAGTACTCACTTGTTTCGTTGTATAATTCATCTGATAGGTCATCTTGTTCAAATCCAGACGCAAGAGATTCCAGTTCTTGCTTCCTACTCCATTGTTCCCATCTTCATATTCCAGACGATGTGCCCAACCTCCGATTCGATTCCCAGCTGTATCCCGCAATGACACATACAAGCTTTCTCCTGTGGTATCCAAAATCTCACTTTGATTGTAAGCCTCCAAACGTAAGTAACGCATTTTACTGATATCCAACGGTGTGTTCTTCTCAACAGAGACTAACCCTTGTTTGATTTCTTCTGCGGATGAATCCGGTGTTATGGAGTGCGATTCCAACATCTGAAGCACGTCTCTGTTTTTCTCTCCAAATACCTTTGATACAATGCTTCCTTTCACCTGTTTTCCATAAGTTACCACCGATTTCTGTGATATCAGATCAAATTGTTCAGAAGCTGCGGACTTCACATATCCAGCTGATTCTTCTATTGGAAGCGCTGATCCGGATGTCACCAGATTACTGATTTCATAATCAAAACTTCCAATATGACTGAGTGCCTCCTGAAAAATAGGATCCGCTCCGCTGGTGTCAATGGAATTGGTCACATCCAGCGTGTTCATCTTCGGAAAGTTAAAGGTAATTTTCATATTGGATGCCCCTTGACCGCGCTCCATATAAAACATGGTCAGCGTATGCTCTTTTTTTGTGTCATCTAACTCGAACTTTCCAGTCGAAGACTCCAGATCTTCCCTTTTTCCATTTCTTTTTACAAAACGTTCAATCGTATAACTTTTTTTCTCAAAATTGATGGTTCCTTTAATGGCATCGTGAATCCCTCCGATATCCAGAACCAGTTGGCCATCAATAAAAATCCACGTATCATCATCACCGGAAAATTCAAACTGAACCGGTACTTTTTCTCCATTTTCCTCCATCTGAACTACATTGCCTTCTGGAAGTGTAAAGGGAATGTCAATTTTACTGCCAAATAAATAGTTTCTCGGCTCATTTCCAGCTGTATTAAATGGGAAAAATCCATTCTTTCCCATTCCAGTAATCGGTGTATTCGTACGTTTTAGATAGTAGCCATTGTTAACATCTTCATGTAAGCTCAATGCATCATCCGCTTTGGCACTGTCAAATTCCCAGTAACCGGTAGTTTCACTTTTCTTAAATGGAAACTGGACGTTTTTATATACATTTCCCAGAGAAATTCCATATGCATTGCCACCTCGCAAAAAGGTCTCATCAAACAATGGAATAGGATGTCCATTTTGTGTCAGTTGTCCTTCTGATAAGTTCAAATCCACAAGTCCTTGTTTTACAATCCCAATATCCTTACCACCCTGTCCTGCCACGTCTGAAAATTCTCCACTCCATTTATTTGCCCTGGGAGTATACTTCCATAATTGATTGACGTTATTCGCTTGACCTGCCATATAAATCGGTGACATTTCCTGATTTTGATTCTTAGAATATGCACTAATTGCTAAATTCAGCATTTCCGCGGTATCTAAGGTATTTCCACTTTGGTCTCCATGTGGTTGTTTCCCATGCATCTCACGATCCGAATAATAATCATACAATGTTGTATGTCCATAATAGGTATTCTTTTCCGTTTCATATTCTCCCTTGGGAACCGTGTTCAAACCGTCACCACGATTATCTACATCCAAAGCGCCTTTCCACGTACCACGTATGTTGACATTCACGCCAACATACGTGTTCGCCTTCCCTTCCCGTTCTCCAATCAAACACGGATAACTGAAATCTGACAGCGGAATCCGACTTATGTCATTGAGCTCCATTGTCGTTCTCCACAAATATGGATTTTCTCTCTTCTTCCAATCAATCCACTGGTTTCCTGTATCATTCGTAAACTGTGTAACCCATTTGTCCGTACTGTCCGTTCCACGGAGTTGTACATATGAATATAAAGCACCAGCATTTGGTTCAATCCGTGCTCCCCATATATGCTCTACAACTGGATAATATATATTTCCCTGCCAATTTTCCGGTTTCGTCTTTTCTAAATTGGCCCACTCGGTCCATTCGTTAGAATTTTCAGTTTTTAATCGATACTGCACGTTGACAAACTTTGTATTTTTATTGTCATAACTCAAATAAAATGGCTGTCCATTATCTGGTGCAACAAACTCTCCAAAAATATCTACTCCTTCTCGAATATTATCCATAAATACCATTTTTTTATTGGAATTATAGGGATAATAAAACTTGAATGTAACGTCCTTTCCGCTCGTTAAAGTTCCCGAAATTTCCAAAACCGTTTCTTCTGTAGCTCCAGAATCCATTGGGAATTGATAGTACACAACATTTTCTTTTCTTGTCATCGGAAAATAATCTGTTTCCTGCACACTTCCATCCGACTTCGTATAGCGCATCCGCATCGTATCTTTATTTAGTGTAATACCGTTTCCATTTTTATCACTTAAATCGATATAAAAAACTTCATTATCCAAACTTCGATTTGCTTTGGAAATATGTGCTCCCCAATAAGAATCTCGCATAGAATCCATATCTGCCTGTCCCACATGATTATAGAAGAACGTATCCATCGCGCCGGCTTCATATTGAAATGCCATCTGATGGCTCTCATCTGTTCCGGATGCGACCCCTTGCATATTAAAATGCCGCTTTACCTGATAACTAGTCTGATCTGCATACTCAATAAAAAATGAAACTTCTTCATATCCCCCTCCTGGTATCGGAACGGAAAAGATTCTCTCTCGACTTTCATACATTCGAATGTCTTTTCTTTCATCTGCTGTACTATGTCCAGATTGGTAAAACTGAGCCGTTACTTTTAACACCTGCTGCACATCTGTTTTGGGAATATCAACAAAATATAGCGTATGACCAGTCAACTGCTCTCTTTCTAAAGAAAGGACGTTCTCCTGTGTTTCCTCATAGCGTGCATCCGCACCCCAATAAGACAACTCCTCTTCATTTCCATAATAAAAAGTATCTCGTTGTCCGATATAAAATTCTACAGCCTCCTGTTCAATCTCCCGAATGGTTCCATCCCACAGTGTCACTTCAAATCCAATGGTTCCATATTCTCCCTCTGGAATCACCGTTGCATAACGCCCCCGCTCTTGCAATTCCATTGGCAGTGAAACAGCTTCATGAACACCATCCGCAAAAATAGCTGTGACACTGCTCACATAGCTCTGTTCCCAGTTCAGATCTACAAAATAAATCGATTCCCCAACAAAATTGCCAACTGCCTGTTCTCCTAACACTGAAATCTGTTCTTCTCCCGACTCTTTCCCCTCTGTATAGAAATCTTCTTGCTCTGCATATACAAAAGTTGGGATTTCCAGCAGAATCATCACCAGCATCAGCAAAAATGCAAGCAGCCGATGTCTCTTTTTTCTCATCCTTTTCTCCCTCTCACATATCCTGCCAATATGTTCACTTTTATTGAAATCGTCTGTTTTTCAACCTTATTTATGTAATTTATGAAAATTTTATTCTTTTTTATTCTTTGCTCCAGCGATGTACGGTATCTGTGCCCGGACTGCACAACTCTACAACCGTATTTTCTTCACTGAGTGTGTATTCGTATTCCAGGCTTCCTCCCGGCATCACCAGATTAAAAATCCGAACACCCTGTGCATTTTTTACCACACTGTATGTTCCTTTGGACTCTCCGGAAGATCCCTTGATCACAACTGCACGATTCTCCTTAAGAATATACTCATTTCCGCTGTCATCTTTCCATGTTCCTACAAGTGCTGCTACTTCTGGATCCGAACTGTCGAGTAGTTCGATATCTGCCTGAAACAAATACAGATTTTCTCCTCCATCCAGGGATTTTAAGTTCAATCCGTATCCCGTTTCATCTGGGGTAATTGCATAAATCTGTTCTTTCTCTGAACCATCCGGTTTTATTCCCAGTGTAATGTGATTCTCTTCGTCAAATCCACACTGAAATGTAAGCGCCTTTCCATCCACCGTACCAGTTCCATCTTCTTTCAGGTCATACACGGTCTCTTTCCCCACTACTTTCCACTGCTTTGCCATCACCTTTTGAACGGATTCGCTAGGAGTAATGTATCCATCTCCCAATTTTTCTTTCAACTCATTCGATGCCTGGTCTACCGCTTCCGTCTTAGACTGTGCAGGTTCTTCTGCTTTTCCCTGACATCCTGTTATCAGAACTGCTGCTGATAAAAATAGTGCCACAATTGTTTTCTTCATGATTCTATCCTTTCCGCTTCTTTCTTTTCTCTTATTATCAAGTATATCACAAGTTTCTTTTATTGCAAAATCTGGAATTCTATTTTAAAATACTTTTGATAAGAAACAACAGGAGATTGTATCTATGAAAAAGAAACGAACCTTTCACATACTATTTATGGCACAGGCAGCCATGATTGCTGCCATTTATGTTGTCCTGACTATTCTGTTCGCACCGATTAGTTTTGGACAAATACAGTTTCGGATTGCCGAGTCCCTTACCATCCTTCCGGCATTTACCCCGGCAGCCATTCCCGGACTGTTTATCGGCTGTCTGATCGGCAATATCCTGGGAGGCGCTATTCTTCCCGACATCATTGTGGGAAGCATTGCCACTTTGCTCGGAGCCATTTTCACCTTTCTGCTTCGAAAACACAGCAAATGGCTGGCTCCGCTGCCACCCATCCTTGCCAACACCCTGCTGATCCCGTTTGTATTATATTACGGATATCAGATCCTGCTCCCGATCCCCTTCCATATGCTGACGGTTGGAATTGGGGAAGTGCTTTCCTGCGGCATTCTGGGAATGATCATTTATACCGCTTTGAATCGATACAAACATGTTCTGTTCCGTTAAAAAAAGAAGACCTGAACGCACTCCTGCGTTTCAGATCTTCTTTTTTCTTACTGCAAATATCCGATAAACGTATTTCCGCTTCCCGCTACCATAGCGCTCATCTGCTCCATCCCCACCGTATGCTCACTTCCCGTATCCGGATCGATATAGGTGATATCTGTCATGGTGTATCCTGTCAGCAGGATCGCATGGCTGGCATCTGTCATCGCAATCACCGGAAGTCCTTTGTTGATCACATACAAGATCTGATCCAGACTGCATCCTGTCAGATCCACCTTGTTCGCGTGATGGGCTTCCATCACCGCTTCACACGTCTGAAAGGAACTCTTGCCTTCCGCATTTCCAAAAGGTTTTGTCTGTGTAGCATATGCCAGATCTCTGTTTCCTTTCTCCCAGATATAGGACTGTCTGGAAGAGATCACAACTCCGGATATCTCTTCTGCTTTCTGGATCGCATACGCTGCTTTTTCATAAACAGCAACCAACTCTCCCATACCATAGACATAATATTTTTCGGAATCCGATTTGTCACTTAATGTAACTGTCATAGGTTTTTCTTTGACAACCTGCTTTGGTCTTAAAATCTTTGGAGAAAGATCCTGAATTCCGTTTTCAAAGGTAAACCGCATCTGACGGCCTTTTCGCTCTGTAGAAAATTCTTCTAATGTGACTTTTTCTGCCTTCTTCTCCTCATTGCTGCTGATATAATCCTGCCCGGTCACTGTGTACAGCTCACCGGACTTCACCACCCGGTTCAGCGTCATCATATCTTCTTCGATATAAACATCAGAAATATACACCTGTTCTGCAGAATAAGTCTTGACTACTTCGTTTTCCGAATTTCGGATCTCCAGCTCATACATCGGCAGTACTTCTTCTCCCGCCGCTGTCCTTCCCAGATCGGCTGCTCTGAGATATCCATATACAAAATCTTCCCCGATAAACCCAAGTGGGCGGATTGCTTCTCCCGGTTTTGCTGAAACATTGCTTTCCTCACCGGACTTCAGATTTAACACATTCACTTTTTCTGCTGTGTTGAGACTGCCTGATTCCTGATAGGCGATCAGATGACCGTCTGCAGACACCGTGTACTGCCCTTCTTTCAGATTCTCTGCCAGAATCGTCTGCTCATCTTTTTTCAGATCGATTTTATACAATGTGCCGCCGGCCAGAATATAAAGCAGATTCTGCTCATGCTGATAATATACCATCTTGCCAAGTTCTTCCTCTGCAATAGCAAAAGACTTGGTACTTGGAATAAATGCTTTTTCTTCGACTACATTTTTCTCAGTATCGTAGTAATACACATCTACACCGACTTCTCCTTCGTGTTTTCCCCTGTTCATATATCCGTATACGGCAAATGAAATGCTTCCATTTTTATCGACACTGATGATCCGAATATCATGCTGATCGTAACGGCTTCGCACGTCATTTCCTTCAATGTTGGAAAAACTGAACACCTGGGCAAGCCGGTTTTCTTTCTCATCCTACATCCATAGATTCCCGTCATGCACAAAGGAAACGATGGTCCCTTCCGGGTTCGTCTCATAAGAAATCTCGTCTGGAACAACTCCCAGCAAAATCCCCGTCTCGTCGAGAACATTCTGATTACTGTCAAATACCTGGACTGCATTTCGATTGTAATCCAACAGATAAATCTCTCCCTGTATCGAACGGATCCGGAAGAACTCACGGACATTATAAGTCTCAATGTCTTCTCCCTCTCCCTGACAGACCACCTGATACTCCGCCAACAGGGATGTATACACCGAATTGCTCTCTTTGATACTCCACTCCGGTTCTTCTACTACCTGAGGCGCCAGCTCTCCCCATGTCACATGTTCTGCATCTGAATGGATTGTTACAGTCTGGTATGTGGTATTGTCACCTTCTTCATTGGTCTCCAGGTATTTCTGTAATTCCTCTTTGCTGTTTTTATCCAACGTCTTATGATGAAAATCCTGGGCAAAATCCAGACATTCTTTCAAAGACAACTCCTCCGGTCGTGTGATCCTTGTATAAAAATATACATTCTGTTCGTCTTGCAGTGAAAGTGTCACCTCCAAAACAGCTTCTGACACTTCTTCCGGCAATCCTGCTTTTACATCCAGTAAAATTTCCTCTTCCGAAATATCTTTTTGCTTTCCTTTTAAATAAGACGTCTCCCCATCCAAAGAACAGACTTCATAAGATACACCTTTGATCGTATTTCCAAACTCCTGGATCTGCATCTTTAGTGTACCGTTCTCCTCCAGTGGAGTGATCGTATCCCGCATGGCAGTCACATCCATCTTCTGAACATAACCCGCCAGTGAATTCACCGTTCTGCCTTCCTTTTGAAATGCGATCCTTGGCAAGGTGGGCTCTCCTAAATCTACAATCTGATCTTCTACCCCACTGTTCATGACCAGACTGCTGACGATCACTGCTGCCACAAATACAAGCAGTAAGACCCCTGCTTTCTTTATTCTTTTTTTCATGATCTTGGCCCCTTATCTAACAGCGCTCCCAGCATCGGTTCTACTCCCAAAAACTTCTTACATGCTGCAATCTGCTCCTTACTCCCCACTTTTGACTGACTGTTTTTCACTGCGCGCAGCAAAATATTTTTCGGCGTATGCTCCATATCGATAAATTCCAACACCTGGGTCTCATATCCTGCTTCCTCCAGGTACTTTGCACGAAGTCCATCTGTCAGGAGCGCGGCAAACCGCTCTTTGAGCAGACCATAATCCAGGATCGGCGCCAGAACTTCGTATCCTGCAGCCTTATCTTTTTGTATCTGCCCATTGAGCTCATGCTGACAGCATGGAACAGAAAGGATCACCTTCGCATTCCATCCCACTGCTTTGGCAAGAGCAAAATCCGTGGCGGTATTGCATGCATGAAGTGTCACTACCATATCCACTTCCTCAACCCCGTCATAGTCCGCAATATCCCCGACTAAAAATTCCAGTTTCTCATATCCATACTTTCTGCTCAGCTCATTACAATGACGGATCACATCCTCTTTGAGATCCAGTCCAATAATACGGATGTCATAGTTTTTGAGTACGTGCAGATAATAATACATGGCAAACGTCAGGTAAGACTTTCCACAGCCGAAATCCAGAATCGTGATCTCCCTCTCTTTTTCCAGCTTTGGAAGGATATCTTCAATAAATTCCAGAAAACGGTTGATCTGCCGGAACTTGTCAAACCTGGAATGAACGATTTTCCCATCCTTGGTCATCACCTTAAGATCCTGCAGAAACGGAACCGGGATTCCTTCCTGTAAAATATATTTCTTATTTCTATTATGTGACAATTCTGCAGGTCTTACGCAGCCTTTCTGCACTTTTTTCTGAATCGTTACCTTTCCCTTTTTGCTGACAAGAACTGTATAGTTCACAGACACTGTGGAAATCTGCATCTGCCGAAATTTCTCCATATAATCTGCAAGCTTTTCCTCTGCATCTGCCGGCGACAGATTCTCATGGAATGCCTGTGTCCTGGTAAAGGATTCCAGTTGAAACATCAGCTGTCCTTTCTTTTCGATCGGACGCACTTTTACCTTCAGCACACCGTCTTTTGTCCTTGGATTGCTTAAAATCGCCTGAATAAATTCTATATTTAAAATACTGGATAATAATGTCTTGATCGTTTCCATCTCATACCTCTTCTTTTTTGCTCTGTTTCCTTCCTATTGTAAAACAAAATAAAGCCCCATGCAATAAAACAAGTCTTAAATTAAAAGAAGACGGAAATTTTCCGTCTCCTTCTGTCATTCCTCTTCTTCCCTGAAAAAACATGGATCCTTTTTCTCTACTTTTGGAAACCGGATCGTGACTTTAAAAAGATCCCCATCCAGATATAACTCCAGCTTTCCTCCCTGCATCTGAACCAGACTTTTCGCAATGGAAAGTCCCAGTCCGCTTCCTTCCGTACTTCTGGAAACGTCCCCCCGAATGAAACGTTCTGTCAGTTCATCTGCCGAAAAATTCAGTGGATATTCAGAAATATTTTTCAGAGAAAATACAACCTCTTCCTGATCGATCCGAAGATCTGCATAAATCCTGGTTCCCGGCATTGCATATTTAGCCGCATTGTTATAAATATTCTCCAGAACCCTCCACATCCTTCTTCCATCCACATGAATAATCGCAGGTTCATCGGGAAGTGTCTGGATCAGTTCCAGATTTTTATGTTCAAATTTTTCCGCAAATTCTCCGGCTGTCTGATTGATCATCTCCACCAGATTCACATCCATCCGTTCCAGACTGATATTCCCGCTGCTGACTTTGGAGGCTTCCACCACATCTTCTGTCAACGTTTTCAGCCTCTGTGCCTTTGCTTCCAGTATCTCCAGGTATCCCTGTATTTTCGGGTCTTCGATCTTCTCCCGTTTTAAAATATCTACATAGTTGATGATGGATGTCAGCGGGGTCTTGATATCGTGAGAAACATTCGTGATCAGATCTGTCTTGAGACGTTCACTCTTGACACTCTTTTCTACTGCCTTCTGGAGAACACTTCCGATATCATTTAACATCTTTGCGATCTCCAGCTGTTCTCCTTTTAAATGTTCCAGCGGGATCTGATATTCCAGATCTCCCTCTGCCATTTTCTGGATACCTCCGGCGATCTTATCTTTCGCCAGACCGTTCAGAACGGTATAGTAAACCAGTCCTCCGTCGATCACAAGGACCAGAACTGCCAGCAGACTGTTCCGGCTCAGAGCCAAAAGCCAGTGGATTCCAAGAACTCCGATTACCACTGCCATGATCCGCATGGTCACCGTGCGGTGATTCCAAAATATCAGAAATCCCCGAACCAATGCCCGCAGCACACTGTTCTTCCAGACTTCTCCCGCCTTGATCCTGCGCACCAGACTCAGATATCCGATGAGGAAAAAGATCATCGTATACGCAGCAGCTCCGGAAAGTACGATGATATCCTCTGTAGTCGGAAGATAGCCGGAGGCATATTCATAAGAATACCCGATTGTAGCCGTCATGAAATCCGTTGTATCTGAAAGATAATTCGATACGATCATTCCATTGCTTCCCCAGAACATCACCGGGAAAAACCACACTATAATCACAAACGCAGCCGCCAACTCTGTCTTCCAGCGATCAAAGGCATTCAGCCGAATCCCTTCTTCCCCATTTTTTCTTCCTGCTGTGATTGTCAGCCAGATCAAACTGGAAATAATCAGAATCACAGATATGACAAGTACCACCGCTGCACTGTTAATATACGGTGCATATTCATCATACAACTTCTTATCTAAATAAAAGGCATCCTGAATTGGAAAATCTTCATCGACTGCAGCCACAAAAATAAAATCTTTGCTGTCATTGATCCACTGAATCTGTATAAATTCCTTCCAGTTGCTGGCTGCAATGCTGTTCATATTCGTCTTGAAATCTGATAATTTAGACTGTACGATGATATATTTTGCATTGTTTTGAATCTCAGAAACATTCTCTCTTACACTGGCATAATCCTGATAAGCTTTTCGATTGGTATACACCTTCTTTTTCTCTTTGTCTGCCAAAATATATGCAAAGTTCGTGTTTCCTTCTGTCCACTCTCCTCCTGCCTTATAATTCTGCACATCAAAATACAAAGAAGACAACGTGGCTTCCAGATCCGAGTATATTTCGCTTAGCTTACCGTTCAGCTCCGGTGTCTTATTCACAATCTCCAGAATGTTGTCGCCGCCTTCGGGCTTTGCCTTCTCTTCAATCGCCCCATTAAATGTCCAGAAATCCTGATACTTGAATGTCTTTTTCTCGTCCAGGATCGAATGTCCTGCAATCTGCTCCATACTGAGAGTGCCATTCTGCAGTTCGCTGACCAGTTCTTCGGATGTATATCCATCCATATTGATGATCAGTTTTCTTTCCTTTAAAAGCTTTAAAAACTCTTCTCTATAATAATAGTAATAGGTACCGTCTTCTTTCTGACATACAATGATCTGATCGCCTTCTCCATATTCCATACTCCACTGTTCCAGATCTGACAGCCGATATTTCAATCCGGATTGTTTTTCAAATTCTTTCCCTCTATAGCTGTATTGCGTCACATCAATCCATTTTTCAGAATCATACTTCCCTTCTGTTTCAAACCACTCCTCATACTGAATCCGATTTAAAACCTCCATTGTCGCACGACACATCTGGTTCTCAAATTCTTTCGATTCTGTATACTCTTTCGGTTTTTTATTCCAGATTTCCTTTGCGCTGACAGAATAGGCAGACATGATCAGCAGACTGATGATTCCACTTATCGCAGAAACAATAGCGATCAGTATCAAAACACCTTTCATCACCGAACTTTTATACCATTTGTTCATCTATGACTTCCCTTCTTACAATTTCTCAATCTTATATCCAACACCCCATACCACTTTCAGATACCGCGGATCCTTTGGATTGATCTCTATTTTTTCCCGGATATGACGAATATGTACGGCCACCGTATTATCCGCTCCGATTGCATCCTCATTCCAGATGGACTCATAAATCTGATTGATCGAAAAAACCCGTCCCTGATTTTTCATCAGCAACAGCAAAATATTATACTCGATCGGTGTCAGACGCACGGTTTCTCCATCCACGGTTACTTCCTTCAGATCATCATTGATCCTAAGGCCACCCACTTCATACACTTTATCCTGATCCTCTTTGACGCTTCCTCCAAGCTGTGTATACCTTCTAAGCTGAGACTTCACTCTGGCTACCAGCTCCAGCGGATTAAATGGTTTTGTCATGTAATCATCCGCTCCGATATTCAATCCCAGAATCTTATCTGCATCCTCTGATTTTGCAGACAAAATGATAATCGGAATACTGTTCGTCTCACGGATCTTTAACGTCGCCCGGATCCCGTCCAGTCTTGGCATCATCACATCCAGGATCAGCAGATTGACTCTCTCTGTTTCCAGCATTTTCAAAGCCTGCATCCCATCATAGGCCTTTAAAACCTGATATCCCTCTTGTGTCAAATATATTTCAATCGCTTCTACAATTTCTTTGTCATCATCACAAACTAAAATACGATACATGTTCATCACCTCCCTTACAGTATACATGATATTCTTATTTTTTTAAGAGGCATTGGGGAAAATCTTATGAAATTCTTAATTCGGTTTCGGTTTGCTGTTGTTTTGTTTTTTCTGCTGTTGCGTTCCACTAGTGTAGAATAAATTAAATTTCTACTATATATTTTGGGATAATGTATGGTAAAATAGTGCTATCAAAGAAAGGATGAACGCTATGAAAAAAACATATCTTCCTCTGTCAGATGAAGACAGGAATTACCTTAAATCATTATCA
>ENA-ORTP01002019-ORTP01002019.1-human-gut-metagenome-genome-assembly--contig:-NODE-2019-length-18190-cov-3.655528_pt1 | contig 18190 bp, 16 predicted proteins | sample MGYA00241913_ERZ509190 | MGnify/ENA primary metagenome ERZ509190 (study PRJEB26280, sample SAMEA2338839) | human gut metagenome | biome: human gut; feature: human-associated habitat; material: faeces...
GAGAGAGGGAAGCCCTTCTCCAGAAGGGTTCCCCTCTCTCCTCCCCCGGTTTCACTAAATATCCAAATCCCGCACGGTGAGGGCGTTGCGCTCGATGAACTCGCGGCGCGGCTCGACGCGGTCGCCCATGAGCTGCTCGAACGTATCGCTGGCGGCTTCGGCGTCCTCGACGGTCACGCGCAGCAGGGTACGGTTCTCGGGGTTCATGGTCGTTACCCAGAGCTGTTCGGGGTTCATTTCACCGAGGCCCTTGTAGCGCTGGATATTGAGCCCCTTCCGTGCTTCCTCAAGCGTCAGGGCGTGCAGGTCGAAAATATCCGACGCCGCGTACTCCTGCTCCTTGTTGCGAAGCATGAAGCTGAGGCCGCCGCACTTCTGCCGGATGGCGTCGAGGGCTTCCCATGAGTTGAGGTACATCTTGGAGATGAAGAACTCGACGGATACCCGCGTGCGGTGGCCGTTGGCGTTCTCGATGAGCGCAAAGACGCGATCGCCGTCTTCGTGCGCTTCCGTCTCCGTCGTCAGCTCGTAGCCCCGCTCCTTGAGGAAGTCGTAGCAACGCGTTCCGGAAGTGAGGCAGTCCGGGGTGACGCGGTCCTCCACGTCGACAAGGGCGAGGAAAAGATCCCGGTTGATGCCCGCCAGCTCGGCGTCGCGCACACGGTGGGAAATGTTTTCGATCTGCCCCATGAGGGCCTTGATCTCCTCACCACGGAAGAGTGTGCCGTTAGGGGCCTCCACTTCCATGTCGTCGCTCACGCGCTGCATCAGGAAGGCGTTCAGCTCGTAATCGTCCTTGATGAACTTCTCCATCCTGCTGTTGTGCGCCCGGTACAGCGGCGGCTGCGCGATGTACAGGTAGCCGCGGTCGATGAGCCCCGCGTAGTTGCGGAAGAAGAAGGTCAGAAGGAGCGTACGGATGTGCGCGCCGTCCACGTCGGCGTCGGTCATGATGACGATCTTGTGGTACCGCAGCTTGTCGTAATCGGTGTCCTCCTCGCCGATGCCCGCGCCCATCGCGGTGATGAGCGCCTTGACTTCCTTATTGGCGAGCATCTTGTCGAAGCGGGTGCGTTCCGTGTTCAGGATCTTGCCGCGCAGGGGCAGAATGGCCTGCGTGTTCGGGTTGCGGCCCTGCTTGGCCGAACCGCCTGCGGAGTCACCTTCCACGATGAACAGTTCGGAATCCGCCGGGTCCTTGCTCTGGCAGTCGGCCAGCTTGCCGGGCAGCGCGTTGTCCGAAAGGGCACCCTTGCGGCGGACAAGCTCCTTGGCACGGCGGGCCGCATCGCGGGCGCGGGAGGCGTCCACGGCCTTGTCGATGATCAGGCGGGCGTCTTTGGGGTTCTCCTGAAAATAGGTGTCGAGCTTGCCGTACACCACGCCGCCCACGATGCCCGCGACCTCGCTGTTGCCGAGCTTGGTCTTGGTCTGGCCTTCGAACTGCGGCTGGGGGAGCTTCACGCTGAGCACGGCGGTCAGCCCTTCGCGGACGTCGTCGCCGGAAAGGGCCTGCCCCTTCATCTTCTTGGTCAGATCGGGCTGGCTCTTGATGTAGTTGTTGATGGCGCGGGTCAGCGCGGTCTTGAACCCGGCAAGGTGCGTACCGCCTTCCTTCGTGCGAATGTTGTTCGCGAAGGTATACATGTTTTCCTTGTAGCCCGCGTTGTACTGGATGGCGAACTCCACGGAAACGCCGTCGGCCACGCCTTCCCCGTCGACGATGGCGTGGATGCCCACTTCGCCGGAGTTCAGATCCTTCACGAACTGGTGGATGCCGCCCTCGGCATGGAACAGATGGACTTCGCTGGTACGCTCGTCGCGGCACTCGATCTGGAGGCCCTTGTTCAAATACGCCAGCTCCTCAAAACGCTTCTTGAGGGTGTCGTAGGAGAATTCCGTGGTCTCGAAGATGGTTTCGTCGGGCTTGAAGCGGACGGTCGTGCCGTGGCTGTCGGACTCGCCGATGTACTGGAGCTCCTCTTGCGGCACGCCCCGGCTGTACACCTGCTTCCAGCGCTTCCCGTCCCGGCGGACGGTCACCTCAAGGCGCTCGGAAAGCGCGTTGACGCAGGAGACGCCCACGCCGTGCAGGCCGCCCGACACCTTGTAGGCGGAGTTGTCGAACTTGCCGCCCGCGTGGAGCTTGGTCATGACCACCTGAACGGCGGGGACCTTTTCCTTGGGGTGGATGTCCACGGGGATGCCGCGCCCGTTGTCGCGGACCGTGACGCTGTTGTCCATGTGGAGCACAACTTCGATGCGCGTGCAGTAGCCCGCCATCGCTTCGTCGATGGAGTTGTCCACCACTTCGTACACGAGGTGATGCAAACCACGGTAATCCGTGCTGCCGATGTACATGGCCGGGCGTTTCCGCACGGCCTGGAGACCTTCAAGAATAGTGATTGAATCAGCTGTATAAGCGTTCGCGTTGGCTGTCATAGGCTCGTGAATCCATATGTTGGTTGTGGCGCCTCCGGCGGCAAAGGGCTGCCGCAGACGGTCCGCAAACGCGGCCTCCGCGAGGCCACGCCCCTTCGGCCTTTACCCGGGAAAAGCCCCCGGGCCCCTCAGAGGCCGCCTCATGCCGCGTGCCCGGGAAGGTATGCGGCATGAGGCGGCTCCTGAAGATGTCCCTCTTCAAAGCTGAACGTTCCAAAGCAGGGATAAAGGTTGTGACTAGAAAGAAACAATACCATAGACGGAATGAGAGGACCATCCCCCTATTCCAAGCGTTCAGGAAAAGGGGAATTGAGGAGCGCTTCCATCCCGAAGCGCTCCTCCAAGTATAGCACGCTCTAGTTTTCTTCGTAATAGCTTTCTTCGGCGATTTTCATGGGCATGATCAGCACGGTGTAGTCGGGATCTTCCGTGCCGTTGATGCCGCAGGGCCCCTCGGCCCCGGTAAGGGTGAGGGTAAGTTCGCCGGACTGGTAATGCGTGAGAATTTCCATCAGGTTCTTGGTCGGGAACGCGATGCGCCCGATGGAGCCGTTGTAGGAGACTTCAAGGGACTCGTTGGCCGACCCGGTGTCCTGCCCCTGCGCGGAAAGCATGGCCTCGGCGCTGGACAGTTCGAAATACGTACACCGATCGCTCTCCGTGTTGAAGATGCTGATACGATCGAGCGCGTCGAGGCAGTCCTTCCGGCTCAGCTTGAGCAGGGACACGTCGGGGCTCGCCAGACGGGTCATGAACGGCGAGTAATCGGGGTAGGCGTATCCGGCGCGGGGAAGGCTGAGGGTTTCATGCCCGTCGCCCGAACGCACGAAAAGGCGCTTGTCCGTCAGGTTGACTTCGATCTCATCGCCGCCGAGCCACTTCCGGAGTTCGCCGACGTATTTACGCTGGATCAGCACACCGTCTTCGGGAAGGCGGGCGGACAGATCGTCGTGCGTGAAGCGGGTCAGGGCGAACTGATGGCCGTTCAGGCCGCACACTTCGATATGGCCTTCGCCAACGGGCTTGAAGTAGAGGCACGCGATGGCGTCGGAAGATTCGTCGTCGCTCACGCAGAAAAACACGCGGTCGATGATCTCCTGGAAGAAATCGCCGGACCACACCACGGCGCCTTCGCTGGAGAACGGCGCGAGGCTTTGGAACCACGTGGGATCGTTGGCGGGGAGCTTATAGGTACGGCGGCCCTGTTCGAGGATCACCGTGCCCGTGGCGTCGTCAAGCCGGATACGCAATTCGCCGGCGGGAAGACGGCGGACGAGATCCACGAAGTTCCGGCCGTTCACCCCGACGAGGCCGGGTTCCTTCACATCGGCGGGATATGTGCCGGTGAACTCGATGTTCGCATCGGTCGCCATGATGGTCAGGACTTCCCCTTCGGCCTTGATCCAGAGCGAACGCAGATAAGCCGCTCCCGCTCTCGTGGGGATGATGCCCGCCGCTTTCTGAAGGCCTTCGATGATGTTCTCTTTCTTTACTGTAAAAAGCATGTAGAAGATCCTTGTTGTAGATTATTAAGAGACGCGCAATGTGCGTATCCTGATTAACTTCTTGGAATCGCTCTGGTTTTTAGTTACAGCCCGTTCGGCTGGTTAGGAACGGCGGGAACAGCTTCCGTGTTCGTAACCTCAGCCGCGGTGTTCGAGGCACGCTTTTGTCAGCTCTGTCACCATGCTGTGCGCAAGTCGATCACTTTCCTGTAATAATTTGATTTTTTTTACCCCATGCATCACCGTGCTGTGATCCTTTCCGCCGAACATGCGCCCGATGACGGGGTAGGAGTGGCCAAGCAGTTCGCGGCACAAGTACATGGCAAGCTGGCGGGCCTGCACGAGATCCGGGCGGCGCTTCTCACCGAGGATTTCCTTGGCCGGGACGCCGCAGTGCTCACCGACGATACTGACGATGAGCTGAGGGGTCAGCGCGGAGCTGTCGCCGCCCTGCCGCACGATGTTGAGCAGATCCTGTTCGGAAAGATCGCGGCCGAGCAGGGAGCGGTGGGACGCCACCCGGAGGATGACGCCGGAAAGTCGCCGGACATCCGGGCAGTGCTGCGCGATGAGCAGCAGCTGCTCCCTGGACAGGGGCAGGCGGCGGAATTTGGCCTGTTGCTGGGCGTAGCGCAGGCGCACGTCGAGATCCGGCTCGGGGAGTTCGGCCCAGAGGCCGGTTTCGAGGCGCGAAAGCAGTGCCTTGCCGAGGCTCCATTCCTTGGGACGCCCCACGCCCGCCACGATGACGGGTTTGCCCTGGTCCATGAAGCGATCCAGCAGGAGGCAGAGCTCCTCGCGCACGGACGGCCCGGCGGGCTGCTCCGGCTCGGCGACAAGCTGGGAGCGGAACCGGGACGCCGTGGTGGGCGTCTTGTCGGGAATACGGCTCAGGTGCTGGAAATCATCGATAAGAACGGCTTCTTTGGAGAGCAGTTCCTGCCGGGCGGCGAGGACCGAACGCCCGGCGAACAGCAATTCCAGATCGCTCAGGGAAGCGTAGTAGAGATCGCTCCCGAGCGTGCGGAAGAGTTCGTTGCCAATGGCCCGGAGCAGATGGGTCTTGCCGGTCCCGTGAGGGCCGCAGAGCACCAGCAGGCCCGGGGCTTCGCCGATGTCGTCGAGCGAAGGCGCACGGCCATGCGTGGCCCGGTAGACGGCGCGCCGGGTGATGTCGCGGGCAAGGCTCAAGGCCCATTTGTGCTTCCCGTTGCCGATGAACGTGTCGAAGGTCCATTCTTCCCCAAAAGGCATCGGGTTGGCCACGGCGGGATGGAGGGCGTCCTGCCGGCTTTCGGGAGCGGGCTGGACGAAGGGCACGGGGGGCGACGGAGTGAACTTTCCCGCGCCGTACGTGATGGAAAGCCCTTTCCCCCAGAGTTCCCGGGCCTTTTTTTCGAATAGTTTCTGGAACAGGCTGGAGAAGCGTATGCCGAAGAAGGCGTGGGGGAAACGGACAGCCAGCGTTCCCGCTTCTTGATCCAACAGGATTTCAAGGGGATCAAACCAGCTCTGCAACGCGGTTTCCGAGCACGATTCCAACGCTTCGCCAGCGGCGGAAAGGCGATCCTGAAGCTGGGGTTTGGGGTTTTCGGCGTTGGTGAAGCAGGAGAGCAGGGACGGGCGCGCTTGAGGGATCGCTTCGGCTGAAGAAGTGAGGAGGTATTTGCGTAACGTTTCTTTAGACACGGCGTTGCGAAGCTCCACAGGGGCCAGAGCCTGAGTCAGGCTGAAAAAGATGGTGAAAAACGGAGGCGAAAACGCTTTGTTTCCAACGGAGAAAACATATCAGAAAAAAGTACGTTACACAAGCAAAGAGCCCCTGTGGATAAGTTGTTGAACCTCCCCTGAGGAAATGTGGAATTCCCACAGGAAACGGGCCTGGCGTTTCCTGTGCGGGATGCCTTCATCCTGGCTCCCGGGAGGAGGAGGGGAAACCGGCACCACCGGAAAACGTTTCAGCGCAGAAGAGAGCGGAGACAGCCCGGAAGCTCCCCGTATTGCAGGGCATGTCTCCTGCGGACCCCGGATCTGGACAATAGCGTAACAGGTTGATACAATACAAGATAAGAATTTTTCTCATACAAAAAATTGAACTGTGCCGTATCCCGGCGTATGCCAATCCACTTCTGACAGCGTGGTTCTTCCCTTGCGAAATACCTTTTCCGCAGGCACCATACTCATCAGTTTTATCTGCCTCTTCCTCGTTGTGGGCGGGATGTATCTCGTCAACAGTCGGCGGGAAGCCTCTCTGCTGATTCCCGAGAGCCAGCCCGTCGCGGTGTCTTCTGTGGCTCAACGCCTTCAAGATCAGGTGACTCCTTCCCTTTTTGCCTTATGGGAAAGGGCAAAGAGCGCTGTTGCCGTGCTTCCTGAGGAGCCTCCCGCTCAGGAGATGCCGGAGGGTGAAGCGGCCATCGTTTCCGAGATGCAGCAGGTTCCGCTGGAGCAGGAACCTCCGTCCGATCCTTCCGTCATCAACGGCGTCATCGCCAAGGGCGACAGCGCCTCAGAACTGCTTTCGCCATATATGTCCGCGAGTTCCGTCCAACAGCTTCTGAATGTGACGCGAAAGCTTCACCCGCTCAACAACCTCCGCACAGGGCAACCCTACACGCTGGTCTGCTCCCCGGACGGCAGGGACATGGAACGCTTCGAATACGAGATCAACGATCGCAAGAAGCTCATTGTCACGAAAACGGATGAAGGGCTTGTCGCCCACGTCGAGCCGATAGTCTATGATTTCAGTCTGGTGCGCGTAAGCGGAACCATCCGTTCCAGTTTGTTCGAGACACTGGCCTCGACCGGTGAATCGCCCATTCTGGCCGTGCGCATCGCGGATATTTTCGGCTCGGAGATCAACTTCATCAAGGACTTGCGCGAAGGTGACAGTTTTTCCCTGTTGATTGAAAAGCGGTTCCGGGAAAACGAGTTTAAGGGCTACGGCAAAGTGCTCGGGGCGACGTTCACCAATCAGGGGAAAACGTACGAAGCCTATAACTTCGCCACGGAAGACGGCGAAGCCTTCTTCAACGCCAAGGGCGAAAGCCTCAAAAAGACCCTCCTGAAGGCTCCGCTGGCGTTCACGCGGATTTCCTCGGGGTATTCCATGAACCGCAAGCATCCGATTTTTAAAACACATAAGCCGCATCAGGGCGTCGATTACGCGGCTCCCACCGGAACCCCGGTCAAGGCCGTCGGCGACGGCACGATCGAAAAGGCCGGGTGGGGGAACGGTTTTGGGAACATGGTCATTCTCAAGCATTCCGGCGGGCTGGAGTCCATGTATTCGCATCTTTCCGGGTTTGCGTCCGGTGCCAAGCGCGGGGCGCGGGTCAGGCAGGGGCAGGTCATCGGCTATGTGGGCGCAACCGGATATGCCACCGGCCCGCATCTGGATTTCCGCCTCAAGCAGAATGGTAAATACGTGAATCCCGCCAAGGTGGTGGCGCCGCGCGGCGGCAGTATCCCCCGCAACCGGATGAATGATTTTAAGAACAGGAAAGCTTTGATCGGAGAATACTTGAGCGGCAAGCGCAGCCTGTCCGACTATAAGCGGTGATGCGGCAAGGGCTTCCCGGCATGTTGAAGGCGAATTGAGGTTCGGCGGAAGTCCACCAATGCACAGATTTCTTCTTGGGGATGAGGCTGAGATAGGATTGTTACTATACGGTATAATATTTAGCGAGTCATATTTAGTTCATAAAAGAGAAAATATTTAAAGTAGATAAAAAAGAGCTTTTCTGGTAGATGATACAAAAGGGAACCGAGAGGTTCCTTTTTGTAGGTCTTCCGCAAGTACGGCTTGGGTGATAAAATGCATCTTTCACTACGCCATGAAAGCCTTTTTGAAGAGTGCCCCGCATCAGGATGCCGCTCGAGGAGCGCGCCCACCACACCTGCCGAATACCGTTTTTTTAAGACAAAATACAGGGATTTCAATGTATTCCATCCAACAGTCCGAAGCCGATTTTCTCCTTTCTTCTTATCGTTATGAATTGTCTCCCGAGCGTATAGCCCAGCATCCCGGTGAACGTGGAGCGTCGCGGCTTCTCGTGCTGGACCGCGAGACCGGGAAGCGCATACATTCCCATTTTTCCCATCTGCTCGAATACTTGCCGAAGGGCACGCTGCTCATAGCCAACAATTCCCGGGTGGTCCCCGCGAGGATGATCGGCCAGCGCCCCTCGGGCGGCAAGATGGAATTTCTGTTGCTTACGCCCATGCCTCTGCTGGAACAGCATGGAGAAGGGGACGGCTGGCATTGCGCGGAGGCCGACGGGCTGATCAAGCCCGCCAAGAATGCCAGGATAGGGGATCATCTTGTTTTTGGCGATGATCTGCGCGTGGAAGTCCTTGCCAAGGGGGAATTCGGGCGGCATCGGGTACGGCTGCACTGGACGGGCGATATCCGCGCGCTTTTCGAATCCCGGGGGCATTTGCCGCTGCCGCCGTATATCAAGCGCGAGGATACGAAGGATGACCGGGGAACGTACCAGACCGTTTATGCCCGGGACGACAAGGCCGGTTCCGTGGCCGCGCCTACGGCGGGCCTGCATTTCACCCCGGAATTACGCGCGCAAATGGCCTCTGAGGGCGTCGAATGGGCAGAAGTGACCCTTCATGTCGGATACGGCACGTTCAGCCCCGTACGCTGCGAGGATATCCGCGAGCACGTCATGCATGAGGAGTTCGTGGAAGTGCCGCAAGCCACGGTGGACGCCATTGGAAAGGCAAAGGCCGAAGGACGGCCCGTCATAGCCGTAGGCACCACTTCCGCCCGGACACTCGAAGGCGTGGCTGGCGCGCATGGAGGTGAGCTAACGGCGCATCAAGGTTGGATCAACTGTTTTATCTGGCCTGGATACAGGTTTCATGTCCTTGATGGCCTGATCACCAACTTCCATCTGCCCGAATCCACGCTGCTGATGCTCGTCTCGGCGCTGACGGGCCGGGAACGGATGCTTGAGACGTATACCGAGGCCGTGAAAATGGAATATCGCTTTTTCTCCTACGGCGACGCCATGCTCATCCGCTGAATTTGCCAAAATGTTTCCCTGAGTTATCTTTTGGAAGACCAGCAACCTGTCACAAGGGAGGCCCGTATGTGGGAAGCGCTTTTTTTGATACTGGCTATCGCCGCGGCGCTGGTGGTGCTGCGGCTGGCAAAGAAGGCGGGGTTGGATATCATGCCCTGCGGCTGAGGCGTCCGGGCGGTTCCCCGTGCGGAAACCGAGAAGAAGGATGATAACCATCTCATCGTCAAGTAGGCGTCATGGTAGAGGCTATAATTCTTATCGTCGTGCTGGCCGTCACTGTGGGGATTCTGTGGCTTGCCAAGCGGCACGGCATTGTAATGCGTCCTGAGGCAGACGGACTTGAAGCCCTTCCCAAGGAGCTTCACGAAGCAGAACTACGCAATAAAAACGATGGAAACAGACTATAATTTTTAATGTTTATTCAAGTTAAGAACAAAATATAAACAATATTATGCACAAAGCTAAAAGCCCTCCCTTTGCAGAAAAAGGAGGGCTTTTTTTGAGGGTGTATCAATGAGTAGTCTTTTTTATGAAACTGTAAAAAATATTATTTATTTTGCATAATTATTGTAGTTATGAACAAAATATGCTCAGGATTATGAACAAAAAGTGAGCAGGGCCTTTTATCAAAATACTGGATGCCTCATGGAACTATAAAATTTATTATTTTATTTCAGTATGATTGGTATGTTATGCACAGAAAAGAAACAGAGTTGCAAACAGAAGCCAGAGTGGCATTTTCCTCTGGGAGGGGGGGGGCGGAAATGCCGGAAGAATGCAACAACATAATATATGATTATATTATGTTATTTGAATGTGTTACCTATTTTACGAACAGTATATGAACAACATTATGCACATTAGTGGAGAGAAGGAACAATATGGCGTATCCCACCGTAATAAAAAAAGCCTCCATACGGAGGCCTTTTTATTTCATGAAAGACAGTGGAAAATCGGGATGGTCAGCTCTTCCTTTCCCACCAGTTGCGATCGGGGCCGAGATACCACCAATCCGTATGATCGGTTTTGAGGATGGTCTGAGCCAGTCCTTTGGCGATATCCGTGCGCAACCGCTCTACGGCGCTTTCGAGCCATTTGTCGGCGTAACGGTTCCCGAGATCGCTTTCGCGTTTCAGGTTGAGGATCAGATCAAGCTGGTCAGCATCATGGGCAAGCAGCGATTCGGGCGTGGTCCGGCACGCATGTTCGTCCCATATGGACATGATGTCTTCTTCCAGCCCTGTGCCTTCCACCGCGTCTTCCAGCGCGTCGCGCTCGCGTGAAGTATCGTAGAGGCGGTTTACGTAATTGAAGTCCCCTGTACGGGCTTCCGGCAGGTCATGGAAGAGGCAGAGCATGACCGTGCGGGCCGCGTCCGCTCCCGTCTTTTTTGCCAATACGTAGCCGATGACGGCCGTCCGGTGCGAATGTTCGGCCACGGTTTCTTGGCCGGACCCAAGAAACTTGTAACCACTCCGAGGCGTATGGCGGAGCATCCCCACCTCGTTGAGAAAATCCGTGAGCCGCTGCATGGCGTCCCGTTGTTTGAGCTGTTCTGCTGACATGAAGCAACACTCTGATTGAGATCCGAATGGTGGAAAATATTCGGAATAAAGGTCTACAGGAATACACTCTGGGAGAGAAAAAGGGAGGAAATGAACTGTTCGGTTCAGCTTATTTCTTCCAGCTTTCCCCAACGGCCTTACCGGACGCCCATGCCCAGTGCAGATTGTAACCACCTAGTAACCCTGTGACGTCGAGTACCTCTCCGGCGAAGTATAGGCCGGGCTGTTTGCGGCTTTCAAGGGTGCGTGGGTTTACGTCACTCGTATCCACCCCCCCGGCTGCGGCTTCAGCGTGTCCCATACCTTCCGAACGGCTTGGTGTTACCATATGGTCATGTATTGCTAGCGCAAGGTATTCCCTGTCTTTTTTGGCAAGCTGAGCGACTTTTCTTGAAGCCAGCGATCCCGGTATGAGCCGTTCGGCCAGGCGGGTGGGGAGCACCTTTTTGAACAGCCCCAAAACCGTACTCTTGCCGTGCTCGGGTTGGTGCATAAGCTCCAAGGAGGGATGGTCGGGCAGAAAGTCGATATGCAGCGCTTCGCCCTGTCGCCAGAAGCAGGATGCTTGAAGGATGGCGGGGCCGCTGAGCCCTTTGTGGGTGAACAGGAGCGGGTAGCGGAAAGTGCGCCCGCCCACGGATACGGCGGCAGGCAGGCTGACGCCTGCGAGGCCGTGCAGAGGCCAGGACTCGGGGAGCAGCAGAGGAGCCAGCACCGGGCGTACGGGGACGACCTTATGGCCCCATTGGCGGGCCAAGCGCATCCCCCCATCCGTTGCCCCGCAAGCGGGCCACGCGGGGCTCCCTGTTGCGATGACAAGGCGTGGGGCCTGTAGGGTGCCTCCGGACGTTTCCACAGAGAACAGGCCGCCCTCGTGCCGGATTTCGCCGAACGTACGGTTAAACAGCAATTCCGCCCCTGCATTGCGGCAGGCGGCTGCCATCGATTCCACAAGCCGGGCCGCCTGTACCGTGCAGAAAATCTGCCCGTACTCTCGCTCTTCCCATTCGATGCCGAATGACGCCAACATGCTCAGGACAAAGTCCGTCGAACAGCGTTTAAGCAGGGTGTCAGGGAAGCCTTTCTGCGTGCCTACATACCACTCCGGAGATATATACCGATTGGTAACGTTTCCCTTGCCTCCTCCGGCAAGGCGCACTTTGCGCCCTGCAACCGGGCTATGGTCGATGACGGCGCAAGAAAAGCCCCGGCGCCCGGCGGTCATGGCGCACATGAGCCCGGCGGCCCCGGCTCCGAGGATGATGGCGTCACGGATCATTGTTCGGCCGGGAGGCTTTTGAGCTTGCGGAACAATGCCCGATAGGCGTGCGGAGGACGGCTGTGTTCGCGTTCGTTGCGGGCCTTTGCCGTGAGGTCGCGGATTTCGGTGGCGTCTTCGGCTGAGAAGGCGGCAAGCAGTGTATCCATTTCCGCATCGGTGGCGCTCATGAGGTCGTCCCGCAGTTTCTCGGAACGCTTGAAGCTGGCGGTTTCGCCCGTGTGCCCAAGCTTGATGGCGTCCAGCGCGTCACGCACAGCCTGCGGATCCGCCTCTTCGCGCATCAGGCGCCCGATGTACTGCATTTGTCTGCGGCGGCCTTCATGTGAGCTGAGGCGCTGCCATTCGAGGACGGCTTCGCGGATGTTGGGAGTGAGCGGCATCTTGGCGAGCACGGATGAGCCGAGGGTGGTGAGTTCTTCACCCATACGCTGGAGTGCTGTGCTGTCGCGTTTCTTCTGTGAGCGGCTGGGGCGGTCATCCTCAAATTCGGAATCTTTTGTGTCCCACTGGTAACGTTTTTTCGGCGGCATAGTGTGTCGGTGAGGTTGAAAGTTGCGGAGGAATACACTTTTTGGAAAAAGCGTCTCCTCCCTGGTCCCCACCCTTAAAAACGCTGACAAGTGGGGAGGATACGCAAAGAAATTTTTGTTGGGCACATAACGTGACTGTATAGTCACGTTTGACGGGGAAAACCTCTGATAGAAAAAGGGGTGCCCAAAAAGGCGAAAGCTTTTGAATGAGGGAGAGGGTATGGGAGGGGCGGGAAAAGCCTTTCTTCAGAAAGGTTCCCCCGCCCCTCCCAACTTAACCAGTCAATGAATTACAGTTGCAGGGTGCCGCGGAACTCGGCGAGGTTTTTGATACCAAGTTGCTGGCACAGATGGGGAAGTTCTTCGGCGATCCGGAAGGCGGCGTCGGGGCGGACGAAGTTCATGGTTCCGATTTCCACCGCGTGCGCACCGACGAGGATAAATTCCAGAACGTCCTGCGCACAGGTGATGCCGCCGATGCCGATGACCGGGATCTTGACCGCATTGCAGACCTGCCAGACGCAGCGCAGGGCCACGGGCTTCACGGCGGGGCCGGAGAGCCCCCCCACCACATTGGCGAGCAGCGGCTTGCGGGTCTTCACATCGACGCCCATGCCGGTGATGGTGTTGATGCAGGAGATAGCATCGGCTCCGGCTTGCTCGGCGGCCTTGGCGATGGCGGTGATGTCCGTCACGTTGGGCGACAGCTTCACGATGACGGGCAGGTTCCCCGCGTGTTTCTTGACCGCTTGGGTCACTTCGGCGGCGAGGGCCGGATCCTGTCCGAACAGCACGCCCCCGTTCTTCACGTTGGGGCAGGAGATGTTCACTTCCAGACCGGCTATGCCCTCCTCGGCGGCGAGGATGCCCGCCAGTTCCGCGAATTCAGCCGGCGAGGTGGCGTAGAGGTTGGCGATGACCGGCGTTTCATGCCACGGCAGGCGGGGCAGTTTGTTCTTGAGGAAGGATTCCACGCCGTCATTCTGCAAACCCACGGCATTGAGCATACCGCAGGGGGTTTCCGCCACGCGGGGCAGCGGATTGCCGGGACGCGGCTTGAGGGAAAGCCCTTTCACCACGATGCCGCCGAGATGCGTGAGATCGCCGTAATTGGCGAACTCGACGCCGTACCCGAACGTGCCCGAGGCCGTCAGGATGGGGTTCTTGAAGACGAGCGGTTTCGTGTTCCCGGAAGGCTTATGGGAGGAAGAAAGTCGTACGGTGAAGCGATCCATGGCTAAGCCTCCAGGGTGATCTGATCGGCCCAGAACACGGGACCATGGGTGCATGTCTGCACGGGCGTTCCGGCCTTTTCTTCGACGGGCCACTTTTCCGTCGTCTTGGTGACGCAGCCGAGGCAAGCGCCTACGCCGCAAGCCATGCGGCTTTCCAGAGAAAGCTGGCAGCGCGCCTTGGCCGCCAGAGCGAATCCCTGCACCGCCTTGAGGAACGGGGCCGGGCCGCAGGCGAGCACGAGGCCGTTGCGTTCGGCATAGGCTTCGATGCGCGAGCGGACATGGTTGAGGAACCATTCAAGGTCTTCGCTGGTGTTCTCGTGGAAGGATTCCACGTCGATGCGCTCCCCGAGGCTTTCCACGGGATAGCAGTCTTCGGGCAAGCGGTGGCCGAAGACCATCGAAAGGACGCCCGGCGTGGGGTGGCGTTCCGCATACCCCACGAAAGGCGCGATGCCGATGCCGCCCGCGAGGAGCAGCGTCGGGGTTCCGCCTTCCACGGCGAAGCGATTGCCGAGGGGCCCCCAGAGGTGCACCTTGTCGCCGCGCCGGAGTTTGGCCATTTTTTCGGTGCCTCTGCCGGCCACCTGGAAAAAGATGACGAGCTCGTTGGTGCTCACCCGGCAGATGGAAAACGGACGGGCCCAGGGCATATCGAGCGCCCAGCCCTGAGGACGGAGCATGACGAATTGTCCCGGCGCCCAACTCTTCCAATCGGGCCGTTCGAGGCGCAGGGCAAAAAAACGTCCCTGCGATCCGGTGAGCCCGAAGGGAACATTATCAATAACCGCCAGGTCGTAAAACGCGGACTGACTCATGTGCGAACTTCCTGTCTGATACAAGTGCTTTGGAGTTTTGTAGTGTGTATGCCCCCCTACGGTCAAGGGGCTAGAGAAGTCTTTTGTAATTCCCTTGAATTTCGCCAGGATGGATGCTCCGGTTTTGTTTGATTGTGGGATGCAAGCGTGGCATACTTTTGTTTTATACCTATCTGTTTGTGAGGATTGCAACATGTCCACCGCTCCCAAAGGCTTTCGTTTCGCCACCGCGTGTGCCGGATTCCGTAAGGAAGGCCGCGCGGATCTTGCCCTTCTCGTCAGCGATGTCCCCGCCGTCGCCGCAGGGACGTTTACGCAGAACCGTTTTCCGGCGGCACCCGTCCTCGTCGCCAAGGCCATGCTCGCCGAGCGTCCCGCCGCTCGTGCCGTCGTGATCAATTCCGGCCAGGCCAACGCCTGCACCGGTGATGAAGGTATGCGAAACTGCCGCACGACCCAGGAGCTGGTGGCCGGCGCCCTCGGCCTTGAGGCGTCGGATATCCTGCCCGCGTCCACGGGCGTTATCGGCGCGCAGCTCAAGATGGATCTTTGGGAGAAGGCCGCCCCCGCCCTCGCCGCCAACCTTGGCAAGGCGACCCCGGAGGATTTTGCCAAGGCGATCATGACCACGGATGCTTTCCACAAGATTTCGCACCGTGAAGTCTCCCTTCCCGGCGGCGTGGTGAAGCTTGTGGGCATGGCCAAGGGCGCTGGCATGATCTGCCCCAACATGGCGACCATGCTGTCCGTCGTGCTGTGTGATGCGCAGGTGGAAGCCTCCGTCTGGCAAAAAATGTTGCGCGACGCCGTGGAGCTGACCTTCAACCGCGTGACCGTGGACGGCGACACCTCCACGAACGACACGCTGTATGGCCTTGCCAACGGCGCATCCGGCGTGTCCGCGTCCGACGAGGAATCGCTCAAGGCGCTGTCCGCCGCCCTGACCTCCGTACTCGGGGATCTGGCCTATATGCTGGTAAAGGACGGCGAGGGCGCGTCCAAGGTTGCCCGTATCCATGTGGCCGGGGCGGCATCCGATGCAGATGCCGAGCGCGTGGCCCGGACGGTGGGGCACTCGCAGCTGGTAAAGACGGCCCTGTACGGGCGCGACGCGAACTGGGGGCGCATCGTCGCCGCCGTGGGCCGCAGCGGGGCGGACTTCAACCCCGACGATGTGGTGGTGACCCTGTGCGGCGTGGAGTTGTTCCGCAAGGGGCAGCCCACCGATCTGGATTTCGACGCCCTGCTTGAAGAGCCCCTCAAGCAGCGCGATCTGCCCATCGACATCGTGCTGGGTTCCGGTTTCGGCAGCTATATGCTGCTCGCTTCCGACCTCGGGCATGAGTATGTGAACGTCAACGCCGATTACCGCAGTTAGAGCGGATGCTCTTTCAGATGATGTGAAGCCGTTTTGGGGAGGGAAAATTTTTTTCAGAGAAGTTTTCCCTCCCAAAAAATCCCGCCAGGGCGGAGCCCCTCCCTTTGCAAAGATTTTTGTGGCTATCCGGTCCCTGCTTACAATCTTTTTCGGCACGGATTGCCTCTGGAATAAAACGCGCTTCAAAATGGAAATGGACAAGAGAGGGAACAGGGGGAATACTCCTTTTCACGGAAAGGCCTCCTTCTCGTCAAGGAGGCCCTCATCCTCCAAAGCGTTTGTAAGCGGGCATCGGATCGGTTTCGATCGTGAGCCCGAGCCGATCGGATGCCTTGCCCAATCTCCCGCCCGTCAGAAGCGTTGCGGGCGGGAGATTCCGGTTTGCGCGCCGCATGAAAATCCGCCCTCAGCCTTTCCTGAGCGGGCACGGCGACACGAAGGACATGAAGCTCCCCCTCCGCAGGGGGAGAGGCCGTATTTTTCAAAGGAATGCCATGCCTGAACCATTGCAAGTGACGGCGGCGGAAGCCGGGCAAAAGCTGTTGCAGTTCCTGTCCCGGCGTTTCGAAGAGCCGCAGAGCGTCCTGCACCGCTGGATCCGTACCGGGCAGGTCCGGATCAACGGCGGGCGGGCCAAACCGTTCGACCGGGTGGAACTGAACGATGAAATCCGGGTTCCGCCCTTTGCCGGGGCCGGAACGAAAGCGGAACGCGTCCCCGTGTCGTCGGGCGGCAAGGAATTGCCCCCCATCGTTGCGGAGACGGCTGACGTCATCGTGTTCTGCAAGCCGTCCGGCCTGCCCGTACATCCGGGCACGGGACACACGGACAGCCTGACTACACGGCTTGAAGCGGCGTTTGCCGGATCGCCTTTTATCCCCGCTCCGGTACACCGCTTGGATAGGGATACCTCCGGCCTGTTGCTCGTCGGCAAGACGTATGCCGCCGTACGCCGCCTTTCGGATGCGCTGGCGGCTCATGATGGGAGCGTCGCCAAGGACTACCTTGCGTGGGTGCAGGGCGAATGCCCGTGGAGCCGCCCGAAACGCCTTGAGGATCATCTGGCAAAACGCACAGTCGGCGCACAGGGCCGCGAAAAGGTCGTTGCCGGGAAATCCCGCACGGGTGGGCCCGACGAGAAGCCCGCGAGCCTGACGGTCCGCTGCCTGACCGTGTGCGAAGGCCGGAGCCTTGTCCTTATCCGCCTGCACACGGGGCGGACGCATCAGATCCGCGTACAGCTTTCGGAGCGGGGTTTTCCGCTCGTGGGGGATGTGAAGTACGGAGGCCCGCGCTGCGGGGATGGGCTCAAGCTCCATGCCGTGCGGCTGCGGGTGGGAGAGGAAACCTATACGGCCTTGCCGCCGTGGGCCGGTCCGTGGCGCGTTGCGCACCTGCCGCCCGAATGGGAGGATGTCTGAGATGTATTTCCCCACTGCGGAAATCGAAGTTTCGCCGTTCGTACCGCCGCTGGTCGCGTTCGCCGTTTCCTTCTTCACGTCGATGGGCGGGATTTCCGGCGCGTTCCTGCTGTTGCCTTTTCAGATGACCTTTCTGGGCTACACCAATACCTCGGTCAGCGCGACGAACCAGCTCTACAACGTGTTCTCCAATCCGGGCGGCGTGTTCCGCTATTACCGCGAAAAACGGATGCTCTGGCCTCTGTCGTGGATCGTCATGGCCGGGGCCGTGCCGGGGGTCGTCATCGGAGGCCTTGTCCGCATCAACTGGCTGGCGGATGTCCGGCCTTTCAAGCTGTTCGTGGCGCTCGTGCTGCTCGGCATCGGCCTGGAGATGATCCGCGACCTGTTCGGCTGGATGCGTTTCAAGCCCGCCCCAAAATACGAACAATCTCCTCCCAAGCCCTATGTCGAGGTCGTGGAGCGGAACCTGTCCCGCGTATCCTACACGTTTGACGGGCATCTCTATTCCTTTTCCGTGCCGATCCTCTTATTCTATTCCATTGCGGTCGGTCTTGTCGGCGGCATCTACGGCATCGGCGGCGGGGCTATCATCGCGCCGTTCCTCGTTTCCGTCTTCCATCTGCCCATCTACACGGTGGCGGGGGCGACGCTGGCGGCGACCTTCGTCAACGCGCTGGCCGGCGTTCTCTTCTACATAGCCATTTCGCCCCTCTATCCCGACCTGAGCATCGCCCCCGACTGGGGCATGGCCCTGCTTCTCAGCCTCGGCGGGTTGCTCGGCATGTATTTCGGCGCGAAATTCCAGAAGTGCATCTCGCCCGTGCTTCTCAAGTGGATGCTCGTTGTGATCCTTTTTGGGACCGTCATTGCGTATTTTGTGGAATTTGTGAGGGGGTAGGGAAGAGAATATTGGGGAGGGGAGAGAATATTGGGGAGGGGAGAGGGGCCCTTTTTGAAAAAAGGGCCCCTCTC
>ENA-ORTP01002028-ORTP01002028.1-human-gut-metagenome-genome-assembly--contig:-NODE-2028-length-18114-cov-2.675176_pt1 | contig 18114 bp, 16 predicted proteins | sample MGYA00241913_ERZ509190 | MGnify/ENA primary metagenome ERZ509190 (study PRJEB26280, sample SAMEA2338839) | human gut metagenome | biome: human gut; feature: human-associated habitat; material: faeces...
CAGGATAGAACAAATAAAAAAACCACTGAAAAAAACGACGGCCTCTTTTTATTCTTTTCCCATTATAACAATGCAGGACGCAATAGCCGGAAAAGGCAATGCCCCCTGTCGCCAGAAGCGCATAAAATAGCTGCTCTGCCGGATGAAATTTTCCCGTTCCCGTCAAAAAAATGTACAGACCAAAACCAACAGCCGAATATTCATAGGCCTTTTTCTTCTTTTTTGCAGAATCTTCCGCCCACAAAAAAAGCTGTGTAAACACAGGAGCAAATATAGCCCAGTCACATAAAATGGTCAGAAAGGTCAGACCAATGGCAAGATGATTTCCCAGATTCTGATCCGCCATCTGTTTTCTGACGCAGATGATCAGAAAACAGAGAAACAACGTAAACAGCATATTAAGACGGGGAAGCTCTGCGCTTCCTCTCTCCTCTAACGCCATGCGAAAGGGAATCTGTGAGAGTACGGCAAACAACAGCAGCCGAAATGCATATTTTCTTTTTGCATGGGTATAACGGTATCCCTCCACAAGAAAATAACACATGGTAATTGCGGTAAAATATCCGACGATCGTCAATATCTCGTAAAGAAAAGTTCCCGACGCAAGAAAAACTGCGGCAAGATGATTCAGCAGCATGGCGAATATGGCAATCAGTTTGATCGTCTCTTTATTCATCTACTCTTCTTCCGGAAACAACATGTATTCCATTGTCTGGCGCTCACTCATATATTCCAGAACATTGGTCAGCGTTGTATCCAGATACCCATTTTCTTCCAGTTCATTGATCAATTCTTCAAATATCTCATCAAACTCTTCTTCCAATGCCAGGTCCTGATTCATAATCGCCACGGTGGTACGGAAAAACTTCATCAGTTCTATCTGCATTGGTCCCTGAAATAACGGGATCATCTCCTGATCCTCATCTTCCACCGCAATGTGCAGCAGCGCGGCTGCCGGTATGCCTTCCCTTTTGCAGAAAAGTTCTGTATTGTTCATAAAATCCTGCAGCACTCCTTTATGAAGAATAGGCGCCATCAGTGATTCTTCCGCTTCCACATCGACAGGATAATAAAAATAGTCCTGGGACATGATCATTTCCATAAAATATGGACTGGTCACAAAAAGCCCGGTTAACGTATCCTCATTCGGTACTTCCAACTCCACGTTGATTTCTTCCTTATGCGTTTTTTCCGGCATATTGGTATTGGTATACACCTTAAACTTATCTTTATTTTCCTTCATTGCATCCTCCTGATTGATTATACCTGAGCAATGTCAGGCAAAAATGTCCTGATTAAAAATTTTCCCCTACATAATAAACATAATTATCTTTTCTTGGCGCAGCCTCCACAGACGGTTCGGCTGCATACCCCAGCACACAGTGTCCGATTCCCTCATAGTCGCCCTGAATACCAAGTTTTTTTAATAATGCCTTTCCTTCTTCACGCTCAAATTCTTCCTTTGCCCGGTGAATCCAGCAGCTTCCAATTCCCAGCGCATGGGCAGCCAGCATCAGGTTTCCCATCACAAGACTTCCATCATAAACATGGGTAGGCACTGTTTTATCTGCCAGTACAATGACCGCCACCGGCGCCCCATAGAAGGGATCTGTTTCGGTTCCCATAATTTCCGCATTCAGTTTGGAAAGTTGATCTCTGATTTCTTTATTTGTTACAACCAGAATAATCGGTGACTGTTTTCCCCTTCCACTGGCCGCATATGTTCCTGCTTTGACAATCTCCTGAATGATCTCATCAGGAATCCTGTCAGACTTAAACTTTCGCACGCTTCTTCTTGCATACATTTCCTTTATTACTTCATTCATCCTTTACCTCCTTTTCAGACAACGGTCTCCTGTGCAGGGTTCTTTTTTCCTGCGCAGGACCATCAACTATCCTTATGTTTTCCCGTCGCCATAGCGACAGTATAGCATATGCCGACTTTTTTGGCTACCTTAACCCAGACTCGAAAATCGTGGGGATGACCGTTTCCATGCCAAGGAAGCGTTTCTCTATTTTAATATTTCCATTATATTTTCCCTGCATAATTTTCTTCCGGCAATGCCATAAAAAATCAGGATAATCGCAAAGGCAGCCATTCCAAATAATGCAATCGTCCCCACCGGCATACAGGCAAAAAACTCTGCCTTTCTGATTGGCGCCGCGGGCAGTAACAGCGCAAGCAGTGGAATCTGCATAAGCAGGGCAAATCCATACGGTTTTCCTACCAAAAGCAGGGTCTCCAGATATAATATCTTCCTCATCTGCCCCGGCGACATCCCCACCGACAAATACCGGGCAAATTCTTTTCTTCGCAGATAGATTTGTCCCAGCGTTACCGATAAGATATTGGCGATGCCTACCAAAGCCAGAGTCATCGCCAGGGTTCCTGTTACCATACGAAGCCCTTTTCGCATCTCCTGATCTGAACGCTGCTCTTTTCTTCGGTTTTCCAGCGACCAGTTTTTTCTTCCGGTCTCTTTGTTTATCAGCGGTATCTTCTGCTCGCAATACTTTCGCAATTGATCTTCCGTCCGCTGTATCTCTTTCTCTGTTTTTTTCTCCTTCTGGCTTTCCGAATCTTCACCTACGCAAAGATCATAATAGATTTCGGAGGTTGTTTTTCCCCGGTTCTTGCGTCCCTCCTGCTTTAAAACCGCCGCATAAGCGCTCCGGGAAAAAATTATGGTCAGCGCCTTTTGCTCCATTTCCTCCCGAATAGGCGGCAGAGCATCCGTTACATCGCTGTAGCGTACCGAAACCGGTTTTCCCCCTAATTCCAACAAAAGATTTCCTCTTTTTTCCTTCAGCAGCGGAAGGTACGTTCTGTTTTTCCAGTCGCTGTTTTGCTCATCCCACCAGAGGTTAAGCGCCACCGCACCGGCTTCTTCCCGAAGATTTTGTTGGCTGCAATAATTTTTAAAACTCTGATCGTCAAGAATAATCATCTGCGTTTTTATTTTCCAGTTGCCTTCCTGCGTTTTTTCTCCACTTTTTTCTAATAATAGTTCCGGTTTCCTTTTGTTAAATACAGCAGACAATGCCGTCGGAGGAAGAACAGCCTGCCCCTCTGCCTTTTGATATGCGATACAGCTTTCTATCGTTGGTACAGCCCGCAAACCGGATAAAAAATCCTCTGTATTTCCTTCTTTTTTTGCGGACGCATCCAAAGTAATCCTAAAATCCCATACATCCTTATATCGTTCATAATACGTATGCCGGGTACTTAATCCGGAAATCGTTTCTGCATTTAAAAAGGCAAAAAAACAAAAAAAAGACAAACCAAGAATAAGCTTTGCCTCACGTAAAGATTTTTTTCTCACATAAAGCGTTCTTGCGGCAAGTTCTCCCGAAATCCCTCCTGCTCTATACCATAATGGAAAAGAACAAACTTTTTTAACCGGATGTTCTTCCCTTCCAAATATGGCGTCCAGTGGGGTCATACGGCTTAATTTACGAGCCGGAAGCCATGCCGATAAAAAAATCGTCAGTGTAGCCGTCCCAAGAGAAAGGGCCGCTACCAGACCATGATAGGAAAAAGATTGTCCGTAAACTTCCGCTCCTGCAGACTGTCCATAATGAATCATTGTCTGTATAAAGAAAAAACAGACGCCAACGCCAAGAATCGTACCAAGGAGTATTGGGAAAAAACACAGGATTACCACTTCTTCCAACAGGCAGCGTCGGATCTGTCCCGGCGTTGCCCCCACACTTTGCAATATTCCCAGTTGATGAAGGCGACTTCGCATGGTTACGCCAAAAGCATGATGAATCATGGCAATCAATGCCAGACAGACGAAAAACAATAGGATCCCGTACAGGCTGAACAACCGGCCCGGCCGGACATTCTGCACTCCGTACACCATTCTTTGCTGCTTTACATGATCTGTCCACAAGTTCCATCCCATTGTGCACAAAAAGGATAACAATAATGCGGAAATCAGGCTGATTCCTGCCAGCAATCCACTGGACACCTTATTGCCTCTGATCGCACGAAGAGAAAAATTCTTCCACATATCTTCCCCTCCTCAACTTATTTTTTGATCAGAAATAATTTTTCCGTCTTCCAGACGAATGACCCTGTTCATCTGTAAGGCAATGCTCTCATCATGGGTAACCAGGAGGATGGTCTGACGGAATTTTCGGTTTGATTCTTTTAACAGTTCGATGATTTCCTGTCCATTTTGCTGGTCAAGATTGCCCGTCGGTTCATCCGCCAAAAGCAGGGCTGGCGCATGAATCAACGCTCTTCCTATGGATACTCTTTGCTGCTGGCCTCCGGACAACTGCCCTGGCAAATGCTTTCTCCGTCCTTCCAGACCAAGCATACGCAATAATTCGTCCAGCTTCTCCTGATTGATTCTCTGTCCATCTAAACGAAGCGGTAAAGTAATATTTTCCACCACATCCAGCACGGGAATCAAGTTATAAAACTGATAGATTAACCCAACTTTTCTTCGACGGAAAATCGCCATCTCCTCCGGCGTTCTTCCATAAACCTCCTGTCCTTCTACCCATATCTTTCCTCCGTCCGGCCGATCTACACCGCCAAGGAGATGCATTAACGTTGATTTACCTGATCCCGATTTTCCGATGACGGCAACCATTTCTCCTTTTTCTACCGTGAAAGAAACATGGTCAAGAGCGCGTACTCTCGATGCCCCTTCTCCATAATCTCTGCATAATCCTTCTACCCGTACCCGTTCCATACCGTTTTCCTCCGATCATACGCTGATTTTATTTTAATTTTATCCTATTTACATGACATTCTGGTAACTATCGGGTATGTTTTCCTTCTGCCGTTTCTTTATTGCCCCATAACTCATAATAAAAAATATACTGCTGCATTACTCCCTGAAAGCCTCTGTATCTTCGATTGGGGAATCCCCTTTTATAATGCCTGTCCAAAGCCTGTCTGATATGCGTATCTACCGGAAACGCCTGTAAGTGATGTAAGGAAAACAAACAGATACAATCCGCCACTTTTTCCCCCACACCAAAGAGCCGCATCAGTTCTTCTTTGGCTTTTTTATATGGCAATTCCGCTGTTTTTTCCAGATTAAAGTCTCCTTTTACGACATCTTTTGCCGCACGGACCACATATTTACTCCGATAACCCAGATTACACTCTTTTAGCGCATCTTCCGGCAACTGCCATAAATCCTCCGGACGGGGAAAAGCATAATATTCCTCCCCATAGTGATTCATCCTCTTCTCCCCATAGGCAACACAGATATTTTCAATACATTTTCGGATTCTGCCTATATGATTTTGCTGGGAAATCAAAAAGGAAACGATCGTCTCCCAGAGATCCTGCCACAATATCCGCATCCCCGAACCAAAACAGATCGCCTGATTTAAGTACGCGTCGTTTGGATTGGCTTGTTGTATGTAGCTTCCATAATCGTTATTCAGATCAAAATACGCTGACCAGAAATCCTGAAATTCTTCTTCTCCACAAAAAAACTGTACTTCCCGCCCGTGTTGTTCCATGCGCAAATACCGTTCTCCCGCAATAATACTACAGCGATATTCATCTTCCATAGTCATACGAAAACATTGCCCGGAACGGCAGATCTGCCTGAGATCAAAATACTCTATCGTCTTTTTTACCATTGTTTTTCTCTTTCTTTTATCCGATACTTTCTTCGTTTTTTTTACTTTCTGATTATCCTTTGTTTCATTCTTTTTGTCTGCGATAGCTGTTGCTGGAATTATACCACATTTTTATGGTCTGTACTATCTGTTCATTTTGCAAACTTTCCCGTCATTTTCTTTTTGCTTTCCTTTGCCGAAAGCAAAACAGCGCTTTCGAACCCGCACTGATTTAATTTCCTTTATGGGTGGCGTAAGAATGTATTGTTAAAAACGCAAATAATGGAATTTCAATTAAATTCGCAGCAATCATCACATACGGCGTCCAGATCGCCATGTCACCGATATTCCAGAAATTAAAATCTATTGCCGCATAGAAAATACTGGCCTGCAAGCCAACGCCGCTTGCCGGTAAAACCGGATAAATCCAATTGCCAATTTCTTCCGGAAGCGCCATATAGATGATGACTGGCAGCACACAAAATAACAGCGCAGTTGACAGGGACGCCACTACATTTTTAAATTTCGAAGAAAGGTACAGAGTAAAACTAATCGTTGCCAATAGACACAGCAGTCCGGTAACGGCGATAAAATACTGCATCTGCCCGATATTCATGGCCGGTAAATTGACTATAGAAAACAACATCTGTATGGAGGTTTTGGTACACTCCCAGCCGAACAAATAATTGGATACCAGAATAGAAACTGACGCACAAAGCGCATACGTAGCTCCGCTGATGAAAAATGCCGACATGATCTTGGTAATAGCCAGTTTCACAGTTCCATACTTTGTACAGCGCAAAATATCATCTGCCCCGGTCTGATAATCAGAAGTAAATACAGGAGCGGCAATGACTGTACAAAGAAGAACAAGCACATAGGCCAGAAGCATCTGGTAATCCATGGCATCCGTATTATACCCCGGATAAATCTCATAAGGTTTTTTTACCTGATCGTACATTGCCACTGCTACTTTTTGCGCCGCAGGATACTCCTGCTGCTCCATCTTCATTAACGAAAGAATACGTTTTTCACATACTGCATAATACTTGTCAACTTCCTCCGGGTCAATGTCCATAATTGATGCGCCAATCCCTGTATCAGGATCTGCAAAAGCTTCTTTTACCCCGTGTAAAAGAGGAGCGTAGGGAAGAATTTCCTCCTCATATACTCCTTCCGGCAAATCAAGGGATTCTTTTACTCCATATTTTTCCAAACAGGATTGATAATTTTCCACCGCTGTCCTTACTTTTTCCGGAGTAACCATACCTTTTATCTCTTCCTGCAGTTTTTTCTCGTGCTGAATCGCCTTCAATCCATGCAGCTGAACTGTATTTCCCTTATCATCCGTATAACTGCTGTCACAAAATGTAACAGGCAACCATGCCATAAGAACAGAAAGCAATACTGCCAGAGACAACAACAGCATCGTTGATTTTGTTTTTATCATTCGTTTCATTTCCAGTCTTAATAAACGCATAGAGATCACCTCCTGCCTGCTGTTTCCCGGGGAAACATCCATAAATATAAATCCTCCAGATGCGGTGTCGCCGGTTGGGAATTATCCGTACAGGGTTCTTCTGCAAGATAACGGATTGCTATCTGATTTTTCTCTTCATTACGAAGATTTACAATCTGGAGTTTACGCTCATATTCTGGCAGACAAGCCATCGGAATGCGCGCAGTCCATACCTTTTTGTCGATTATTTTTACCAGTTCTTCCGTCGTTCCTTTCGCAATAAGCCTTCCCTCTTTCATCACCGCATTCTGGTTGGCGATATATTCTACATCCGGAACAATGTGGGTGGAAATCAGAACAATCCGGTCATGGGCAAATTCCGAAAGTAAGTTCCGAAAATGCACCCTTTCTCCTGGATCAAGGCCGCTGGTCGGTTCATCCAAAATTAAAATTTCCGGATCATTTAACAAAGCCTGTGCAATACCTACCCGGCGTTTCATTCCCCCCGACAGTTTTGCTATTTTTTTATTTCTGACCGCAGATAACGTCAGGCGTTCCATCAGTTCATGGATTCTGCATTTACTTTCCTTTGCGTCAAGCCCCTTCAATACCGATACATATTCCAGATAATCTTTTACCGTAAATTCCGGATAGAAACCAAATTCCTGCGGAAGATACCCAAACACATCCCGATATTTTTCCTTCAACTGATTAATCGGAATGCCATCATACAGTATCTTTCCGGAGGAAGGTTTCATAATCCCTGCAATCATGCGCATCAGGGTTGTTTTTCCTGCACCATTGGCCCCCAGTAATCCCCATACGCCTGGTGTGATACGTAAAGAAATGTCGTCCACCGCTACAATATCTCTGAACTTTTTTGTAATATGTTCTATACATAATTCCATATCGTTTTCCTTTCCGCCCTGTCAGGCAATTTGCATTTCCGTATAGTATGAATGCCGGCTAATATAGTGAAACTGCTTTATACAAAAAGCAACAAGGAACAGACATACTGCCAGCCATCTTACGGAAAAAGACTGTTGCAATAAAACTTCATACTGCCCGGGGAGACCTGAAATTATGATGATGAACAATAAACATAATCCCATACTGCCGTACAGAAAATGTTTTGGTGTAAAATGTCCCAGCATAAACAGACATCCGCTGCTTACTAACAGAAAGGGGAAACATAAATATAAAATAATACTGTCTGCCTGCAGGGAAGTTTTTATGATCGTCGTCAAAAAAATCCCACTCATCATAATCATATCTCCAATGAAGAGCATCATTAATTTTGCCATAAGTAATTTTACGGAGGAAAACCGGGTTGCCGCTTCAATTTCCTGCATTTGATAACGGACAGAACGATAGATAAATGGTAAGGCAGTCATAAAAACCAGAACCGACAGGCAAAATATCAGCTTTGCCACAAACTGCGGGCTCTCCCTGTAATGATACAAACAGGTAAGCAGGTAACTGATTATCGCTAAAAGTATCCCCTGGATTCCCCAGATTTTCCATCCAATATATCTGGTTTGCATAAGCAGAAAACGAAGAAACGAAAAACGCCCTCTTTTTTTCTTCTGAACAAGCTCCTCCCTTACAAGCCAAATCGTTTCTTCGAAATGTTTTTCTCTTCCTGTAGGACAGGGCTGGTGCAATGCTCGTTTTAATTTCTTTTCCACATCCTGTTCTTTCACAACACTCCTCCTTTCTCCATTTCCTTTTTTATTTTCTTCAGAGCAGAACGTAATCTGGATTGTACTGTTCTTAACGGCAGATCTGCCACCTGTGCAATTTCTCGGAGAGTCAGATCCTGTCCAAACCGCAAAATAATAATTTCCTGCAAATCTGTTGGCAAATTTTTGATCAGCTTTTTTACCACCATATCCGATTGTACATCCTCAAATCCTGGTTCCCAGTATACCGATTCGGCGCTCACTTCTTCTAACGCTACATCCTTCCAATATCTCTTTCTTTGCATATCAATACATGTATTGGCAGCAATCTGATATAAAAACGGCTTAAATCTGCCCCTATGTGTATATCGGTCGAAATAGCGAATTACTTTTAAAAAGGTTTCCTGCGCAGCGTCCTCGGCAAGCGAACGGTTTGGCGCATGCCAGAGACAATAACGCAAAATTTCAGGATAAAATATTCCTATTAATTCGTCTGCCGCATTGCGGTCTCCCTGCTCCATTCTTTTTATTAATTGATCTTCGGGCGGCAATATCATTCCCCCTAAGAGCGTCCCCTTATATATATAACGAACTACACTTCCAAAATGATTGTGTATTTTTTGTTTTTATTTCTTATCTGTACAGGGCATCGTGAAAAATATAGAATATGATCAAAAGAGAAACCCGTCACCGAAACCAACATGATGTTCATGATACCAATTCCGGCTGCATATAGCACGGAAATAAACAAGACATCCAGATAACAAAAGAGCTGCCACACAAAACAGCGCAACTTCTTTTTCTTGTTTGCCCTGTCATTGTGGTGACAGCTCTTTATCTCAAGCACATGTATGACTATTCGTTTAGATTCATTTGCCCAACTACTCTTTTACGGAAAATTGATAAATGGTTGTTTTGTCATAAACCTCACCGGCTTTTAATACCGGAGCCTCAAATGCAGGACAATTCACTGCATTAGGGATAAACTGGGTTTCCATACAAAATGCAGTTCTTGGCGTATAGGAGGCACCGCCTTTTCCCGCCGGAAGATCATTGAGGAAATTACCGGTATATAACTGCATGCCTGGCATATCCGATTTCACTTCCAGTTGAATACCGGTTTTTGCGCAGTCTGCCTGTGCAAAAGTACGCATTCCAAAACCTTCGATAATATAATGATGGTCATAGCCTGCCGCCAAAGCAATCTGTTCATCTTCTGCATCCCAGCGATCAGCCAGCGCAGTAGAAGTGCGGAAATCCAGAGGCGTTCCTTCCAGTGAGACTACACGTCCATCCGGCGCATGGGTCTCTGTAACCGGAGTAAAGTATCCTGCATGAATCTTTAATTTCTGCTCTCCCACACTTCCGGAATCATGTCCTCCCAGATTAAAATAGGCATGGTTGGAAAGATTACATAAGGTCGTTTCACTGGCAGAGGCACGATAATGTAAAGATAAGGCGCCATCCTGCAGGAAATAAGTAACCTCTGCTTTCAATACTCCCGGATAGCCTTCTTCTCCATCCTCGCTGATACAGGATAAACGAAGGCCTTCCTCTGTTTCCTCCGCCTGCCATATTTTCCGGTCAAATCCCGTATAACCACCATGCAGCTGACAAATATCATTTTCATTCCAGGTCAGCGTAACTAATTTTTCATCCAGAAAAATGTCTCCCTTCACGGTACGATTGGCGCTTCTGCCCAATAAAGCGCCGATATAGCAGGTCTGCTTCTCATAATCTTCTACATGGTCAAACCCCAGCACTACATCCGTAGGATTACCCTCTTTATCCGGCACTACGACTGATTGGATAATTCCGCCCAGAGTCAGTACCGCTACCTGACAGTCCCCATCCTGTAATATGAACCGGGTTACCGCCTCATTATTTTTCGTATATCCGAAAATACCTGATGTGATCTTCATCATTCCATTCCTCCGATTTTCTTCTTTTCTTCTGCTTTATTGTTCCTGTAGCGTTTTTATCGCTGGATATAAAAATTCCATGCAGTTTGAATAATTTCATGAACATCGGTATATTCCGGTTTCCATCCAAGAACCTCTAAAGCTTTCTGATTATTGGCAATCAGTTTGGCCGGATCGCCCGCCCGTCTTCCACAAAGTTCTACTTTGATGTCCTTTCCGGTTACATCCTTTGCCGCATTGATAATTTCCAGAACAGAATATCCTTCGCCATTACCCAGATTAATGATCTGAGACTGATTTTCGGTCTGCAAATATTCCATTGCGCGAATATGTGCGTCTGCCAGATCACAGACATGAATATAATCACGAATACAGGTTCCGTCTTTTGTATCATAATCTGTACCAAATACGCTGATAGCCTCTCTTTTTCCCAGAGGAACCTGCAAAATTAATGGAATCAGATGGGTTTCCGGATCATGCAGTTCACCGATTTTTCCATTTGGATGAGCGCCACAGGCATTGAAATAACGCAAGGCAACATAATGCATTCCATAGGCCACTTCACACCATTTCATAATTTTTTCCATCGTCAGCTTTGTCTCGCCATAAGGATTCGTCGGTACGGTGGCATCCGTTTCTTCAATCGGAATACGCTCCGGCTCCCCATAGGTTGCCGCAGTAGAAGAAAATACGATATATTTTACATTATGTTCTTTCATGACTTCCAGAAGAACAATCATTCCGTATACATTATTATTAAAATATTCCAGCGGTTCTTTCATGGATACTCCAACCAGGGAATTAGCCGCAAAATGAATGACGCCCTCGATATTTTCTTTTTCAAATACCTCATGTAAAAAAGATTTATCTCTTAAATCTCCCTGATAAAACTTTGCATCCGGATGAATCAGTTCTTTGAAACCGGTCTGCAGATTATCTACAATAACCACATCTTTTCCACGATGAATTAATTCATAAACTGTGTGGCTGCCAATATATCCTGCACCGCCTACTACAAGTACACTCATTTTCCATATCCTCCTTTAATCCGCCAAAATCATATATCCCGCATGTTCCCCATGAGGATATGTACGTCTTTTATAAAACACGCAGGAAACGATCAAATGCTTCCCTTCCTTCCGGGGTACATTTATACACACCGGCATCTTCCAGTACACGGACAAAGACTTTTCCAATCTCTTCTTCCAAAATATTCATCACATTTTCACGGGTAATTTCTTTATATTTTGGTACAAATTCTTCTACCCATGCCACGTGCTTTTTCAATTCATCATATTCCTCTACAGGTTTCTTTTCAACCAGGCAGTCTGCCAGCAATTCCATCTCATATTTCAAACGGGAAGGAAGAACGGCCAATCCCATAACTTCGATCAAACCAATATTCTCTTTTTTGATATGATGACAATCTTCATGCGGATGATAGACGCCCAGAGGATATTCTTCCGTGGTGATATTATTTCGCAGAGTCAGATCCAGCTCATAAAACTCTCCCCGCTTTCTGGCGATCGGTGTGATCGTATTATGAGGCGTATCATCCGTATAGGCATAAATAAAAGCTTCTTCATCGGTATATTCTCTCCAGCATCCCAGAATATGGTCTGCCAGATCAATTAACTGCTTTTCATCTTTTCCCTGCAAGCGAATGACTGATAAAGGCCAATGTAAAATACCTGCTTTTACATCCTCATATCCGGAAATGGTAAAAGTTTTTTCCATCTCTGCTTCTTCCATGGCAAAGGTATAATGTCCTCCCTGAAAATGATCATGCGCCAGAATGGAACCGCCTACGATAGGCAAATCTGCATTGGAGCCAAGAAAATAATGGGGAAACTGTTTGACGAAATCAAATAATTTGACAAAAGTTTCTTTTTCAATCTTCATTGGGATATGTTCCCCGTTAAACACAATACAATGTTCGTTATAATACACATAAGGAGAATACTGGAATCCCCACTGTTTCCCTGCGATCGTCAGAGGAATAATCCGGTGGTTCTGGCGTGCCGGATGATTCATTCTGCCGGCATATCCTTCATTTTCTCTGCAAAGCAGACACTTTGGATAGGCACTTTGTTTGGCATTACGAGCTGCCGCAATAGCCTTTGGATCTTTTTCCGGTTTGGACAGATTAATGGTAATATCTATCTTTCCATATTCACTGTCCACTTTCCATTTTCTGTCTTTCTTAATTCTGTCTCGGCGAATATAGTTGGTATCCTGACTGAACTGATAGAAATACTCTGTTGCCTTCTCCGGATCTTTTTCCCAGAGTTCTCTGAATTTACCAATGATCTCATTGGGGCGTCCAAGTAACGCGCCCATCAATCTGGTATCAAACAAATCTTTTGTCACAATATCATCACTATCAATAAGCCCCAGTGCATATGCCTCCTCTGTCATTTCTTCCAGAATGACCTCCAGCCGTTTTTCCTCTTCTATTTCACTATCTTTATATTCATCCAGCTTAAATATATCCAGAAGGGTATTGATCGTATAAATTTCATCCTCCGGCTCAAGCAGATGTTTCTTCAATCCATAATGCACCAATTGTTTGATATTTTGCTGCAGACGCATCATGTTATTGATCATTTTTCTTTCTTTTTCCATGATTCCTTACTCCTCATCATCGTGATTTACAGTACTTTTATTCCACCATATTTACGAACTTTCAAGACAAGGCAGGAACCTTCTCCAAAGACATGCTCCAGATTTTTCTTATATTCGTCTACCAGATCATTTGGTACAAACGCCTGAATCGTGCCGGCAAAGCCACCGCCATGGACACGCCATGCCCCTTTTCCTTTTAAAACTCTGTCGCTGACCGCCAGTCCAATGGACACACTCTGGTTATGAACATCCTGAGATGTATATACATTCTGTAAATATTTATAAGAAGAATCACCTGATTCAATTAACAGGGACTTAAAGTTCTCAAATTCTCCTGCCTCCAGCGCTTTAACCTGTGCCTGCACACGCTCGTCCTCTGCAAAGAAATGCATCGCACGAAGAACGGCGCGGTCACCAAACTGCTCCCGAATCTGTGGAATCTGTCGATAAAATTCCTCCTGGTCTACCTTACGAAGCACATCCTGATTAAAGAATCCGGCAACTTTTTTCATCTCTGCCGGGATAGCGGCATATTCCGGCGTCAGTTCTGCATGGGATCCCTTTGTATCCACAATACATAAACTGTAACCAAAAGTTTCAAAATCCACATTGACCTGTTTCACTTCCGGATTTTTCAGTTCTTTAAAATCAATAAAAATCAATCCGCCAACAGAAGAAGCCATCTGATCCATCAGTCCGCAAGGTTTACCAAAGAATACATTCTCCGCATACTGACCGGCCTGCGCGATAAATACCGGGGAAATCTTCATTTCATTATATAATCCGGAAAAAATATTTCCCAACAGAACTTCATAAGCTGCAGAAGAAGACATGCCGGAACCACTGAGTACGTCACTGGTAACGTAAGCCTGAAAACCGCCAATCTGGTAACCTTCCTCTTTCAGACGGGCAGCCATACCTCTGATCAGACCTCTGGACGTACCCTCTTCTTCCTTCACTGGCTGAAGTTCTTCCAGAGAAACTTCCTCTTTCTTATAGCCCTCTGATTTAATCGTTACTTTATTATCCCCTGTTTTCGCTACAATAGCAATGGCATCCAGATTAATCGAAGTGGCCAGCACCATACCTAACTGATGATCCGTGTGATTGCCGCCTACTTCACTGCGTCCCGGTGCACTGTAAATCTCGACTTCCTTTACCCCATATAATTTTTCAAACTCTTCCAGAGCTTTAATATAACGATCTCTCTGGGCATCAAGCTGATGCTCGTCCAGATAAATATCCTGTAATCTTTCCTGATACTTTCCTTCGGTAAATTCTTTTTTCAATACATCTGTAGCTTTCCACATATTAAAATTCTCCTCTCCACATTTTCATAACCATTTTCAATGTAAGTTAAATTTATCATCTTTTAGTAAATTTATCAATATGTTTTACCAGAAATTTTACCTAATTTTACGATGTATTTTTTGGTAAATATTACTTTCCCTTTTTCTTCCGCTTTTTTTGTTTTTTTGATATAATATACCAGTAATGGAAGCATCACAATGATAGAACTTTTCCGAAACACCGTTATTGTCTGTTTTGGTTCTTATGCTCATGCTTCCGCTTCTATTCATCATACATTAACAGAAAGGCAGGTTCTCTTATGGCAACGATCAAGGATATTGCCGTTGAGGCAAACGTATCCCCCGCAACGATTTCGAGGATTCTGAATCAGGACGAATCTCTTCGGGTAACTAACGAGACAAGAGAACGGGTTTTATATATTGCAGAAAAACTGAATTATAAAAAAAGAACAACCGTTAAAGATTCTTCTCCTGCTCTTAGCATTGGTATTTTTCAATGGTATTCCCAGTTTCAGGAACTGGAAGATCCCTATTATCTCACTCTTCGTATCGGTGTGGAAAAATTCTGCACGGAAAACAATATCTCTGTTATCCGTTGCTTTTATTCGGATCCAAATTATAAAGAAATGTTAAAAAATGTTTCCGCTTTAGTCTGTATTGGAAAATTTACACAAAAAGAAATTACTTCTTTTCAGGAATTAAATGAAAATGTCATTTTCCTCGACATGAAAACTCCCAAAATCACATGCAACACCATTTCTCTGGATTTTTCACAGGCGGTATACGATGCTCTGGACTATCTGACTTCCCTCGGTCATGAGAAAATTGCTTATCTGGGCGGACGGGAAAAACTGGGCGATGGTTCTTATTATTATGAGGAACGGCGGGAGGCATTTCTCTACTACTGTAAAAATCACAATATTTTTGATGAAACCCTTTTCAAAGAAGACAGTTACAGCGCCGAATCCGGCTATAACATGGCCCACGAACTGATCCGTCAGGGAAAAGAACAGATGCCGACCGCCATCTTTGCCGCCAGCGATCCCATCGCTATTGGCGCCATGCGGGCGCTTTATGAAAGTGGATTTTCCATTCCTGACGACATTTCCGTTATCGGTTTTGATAACATCAATATTACCGAGTTTTCCAATCCACCGCTGACCACCATTGATACTCCTGCCGAATACATGGGCGAGTATGCCGCTCATTTCATTACCCAGACCATCAAAAACGGAGCGGATAAATATTTTACCCCAGTCAGGATTTCCATGCCCTGCCACTTAATCATCCGTGATTCGTGCAAAGCTCCTAAACAGAAGGAATGATTTTTTATCCTATAGTACAGCGCACATCTATACCGCCTAACAACAAAAAACCCCGGAACCTTGCGGTTCCGGGGTCTCTTTGTTTAGAATACAACGTTATCTTACGATAACAACTCTATATTCAGATTGTATTACTCGATGATAGAAGCAACACGGCCTGATCCTACAGTACGTCCACCTTCACGGTATCAGAATGGCGTGTTACAGAGGCTAAATGGTTATTTTTCGTTCATTTTGTGTAAGAAAATGCAGATTTTCCGCTGTGTCCGTGTGGTTTTTAGAGATTTTGTTATCATGGTGTTATCACTTACAAATAATTTCCTTGATTTCATCAGAAACCTCTTTCTTTAAACTAAGTGATGCATATGTTTCATCAAATATGTGATTTTTATTATACAAGTAATTCATTACATTCCGCATATTAGTACTAGATGCATTATACGTATCATCCCCTAGTGGACTTTTCTTAATAATGCTACGAATATCTGATAATAATTCAGTTGAGTTCAGATTTACATCATAATAGTAAAAAATAGTTGCCAAAACCATCGAGACACCTGTATGAAATTTTGTTGATCTTTTATCTTCTCCTCGAAAAATTGCACTTGAAAACGGGTATTCTACTTTTTTTGATAATTCTATCATAAATCTATTAAATTTATTAAATTCATAAACCATGGAAACACTCAAAATTGCAGATAAAACCTTTACTTCCCGCTTATTCACCGGAACCGGAAAATTCTCTTCCAATCAAGTGATGGAAGAAGCGATAATCGCTTCTGAAAGTCAATTGGTTACCGTAGCCATGAAACGGATCCGGATGGAAGATAAGAACGACGATATGTTAAAGCACATTCTCCGTCCAGGTGTACAATTATTACCCAACACCTCCGGCGTACGGGATGCCAAGGAAGCCATTTTTGCCGCTCAATTATCCCGGGAAGCTTTCGGTACCAACTGGCTGAAACTGGAAATTCATCCCGATCCCCGCTATCTGCTGCCCGATCCGGTAGAAACCCTGAAAGCCACCGAAGAACTGGCTAAGCTGGGGTTTATTGTACTTCCTTACTGTCAGGCCGACCCGGTATTGTGTAAACGTCTGGAAGATGCCGGAGCCGCAACGGTGATGCCTTTAGGAGCACCTATCGGTACGAATCAGGGGTTACAAACCCGTGAATTTTTACGTATCATCATCGAACAAAGCAATATTCCGGTAGTCGTAGATGCCGGTATCGGTGCTCCCAGCCATGCTGCAGAAGCGATGGAATTAGGAGCAGATGCAGTACTTGTAAACACAGCGATAGCCGTCGCAGGCAATCCGGTGGAAATGGCCAAAGCTTTTAAGGTAGCCGTCGAAGCCGGACGGATGGCTTATGAGGCCGGACTAGCCGGAAAAAGTATCGCTGCCGAAGCAAGCAGTCCTCTGACCGCTTTCTTGAAATAAACAGACAATCCGATTTAATTTTAATAATATGTTTTCGGAAGAACTTGAAAAATATTCCTGGGAAGAAACGACCCGGGAAATCTACTCTAAAACAGCCGCCGATGTAGAACTGGCTTTAAGTAAAAGCCAGTTGGCCATCGACGATTTTATGGCCCTGATTTCTCCGGCTGCAGAGAAATACCTGGAACCGATGGCCGCATTAAGCCAAAAATATACCTTACAAAGATTCGGGAAAACCATATCGATGTATATCCCCTTGTATATCACTAATTCGTGTACAAATTTCTGTGTCTATTGCGGATTCAATCACAACAATCCCCTCAAACGGGTCATCCTCAATGAGGAAGAGATTCTCAATGAATTGCATGCTATCAAAAAACTGGGAAATTTTGAAAATTTATTGATCGTTACAGGGGAGAATCCGAAGGAGGCCGGTGTCGACTATCTGGAACGCGCATTGCAGTTGGCCCATCCTCTTTTTGCTAACCTTTCTATTGAAGTAATGCCTCTGAAAGCAGAAGATTATAAACGTCTTACGCATTCAGGATTAAATGGAGTGGTTTGTTTTCAGGAGACCTATAACCGGGCACGCTATAACGTTTATCATCCGAAAGGCATGAAATCCAAATTCGACTGGCGGGTCAACGGTTTCGACCGTATGGGGCAGGCGGGCGTCCACTCCATCGGCATGGGAGTACTCATCGGTCTGGAGAAAGAATGGCGGACAGACATCACCATGATGGCTTATCACC
>ENA-ORTP01002038-ORTP01002038.1-human-gut-metagenome-genome-assembly--contig:-NODE-2038-length-18065-cov-3.303609_pt1 | contig 18065 bp, 19 predicted proteins | sample MGYA00241913_ERZ509190 | MGnify/ENA primary metagenome ERZ509190 (study PRJEB26280, sample SAMEA2338839) | human gut metagenome | biome: human gut; feature: human-associated habitat; material: faeces...
GATGATCGCAGATATTTATACGAACCTTTCTCATGATATCCGGACTCCGCTGACCTCTCTGGACGGATATTTTCAGCTGTTGGAGGAAACACAGGAGGAGAATGACAGAAAACGTTATATTCAGATCATTCAGGAGAGGATAGAAAGTCTGAAGGAAATGCTGGAAGAACTGTTTACGTATACGAAATTACAGAACGGAACCTATGAACTAAAACTGGAACCCCAGAATGTGGGACAGATTTTAAAAGAGACGGTTTTTTCTTATTATGATGACTGGGCAGAACAGGGAATCAGCCCTCAATTTGAGATTACAGAAGAACCTGTATGGATCCGAGGCAACAAACAGGCGCTGAGACGGACAATCCAGAATATTATTAAAAATGGACTGGATCACGGAAACAAGGAGATTCGGATTCAATTAAGCAGAAATGAAAAGCAGATGGAACTCGTCTTCCGAAATAAAATAGAACCAGGAGAACAGATTGATATCAGCAGAGTATTTGAACGATTTTATAAGGCAGATAAAGCCAGAAGCAAAAGCTCGACCGGGCTGGGGCTCTCCATCGCAAAAGGATTTGTGCAAAAAATGCACGGGGAGATTGCAGCAGAAATAAAAGAAGACTGGTTTTGTATCAAGATAAGTTTTCCATGTGAGACATGTTTGAGTGATTGAATGAGGCAGAGAAAGTATTAGTATTAGAGGAGATTCTATGAGAAAGAGAGAAGAAGAGTTTGAAAAGGTCAAAAAACTATATATAAGTATGCTGTCGCTTTTCGAACTGGCAGATAAACTTTTTGGAGCAACCTATGTTGCGTTTATGCGTTCACAGAAACTGTCGGTTGTCCAGATTTCAAATTTATTTAGCATTCAGCAGATATTACAGGCAGTTTTTGATTATCCGACCGGAACTATTTCTGACAAAATCGGCAGGAAGAGAACAGCAGGGTATGGATTTGTTGTCTGGGGAGTGGGAATTTTAGTTTATGCATTTGCTGTAAATTTTTGGACATTTCTTCCGGCGATGATTTTAATGGCGTTGGGGCTTGCATTGATTTCAGGAGCACCTTCGGCCTGGCTGGTGGATCAGATGATATTGTATGGAGTATATGAGGAAAGAAGCCAAATATTGCCGAAAATAGATACTTGTGTCCGATTTTTTTCAGTTGCAGCCTCAGTTGCATCGTATGTTCTGATTGGAGTAGGAGAACGAATGCCGATTTTGACAGCAGGCAGTATCTCGATTTTGGCGGGGGTGCTTGCGTTGTCGAAAGGAGAGGATAACTACGGGAAGATACAGGGCAAAAATATCGTGTATGTACTGCAAAGTCAGGCAAGGGAATTTGGCAAAGACAGAAAATTGCGCTTATTGTCTTTGCGGACAGTGTTTTGTCACGTCCCATTTGTAGCATTTGTGCTATTTTGGCAGATATATGCGACAGAAATCATACAGATCAAGATGAAATATCTGGCGTTTTTGTTGTTAATCTTTATGTTGCTTTTGATGGCAGGAAATTATGCAGTCAGTATTGTTGCAAGGAAGATTAATACGTTGGGGACTTCTGTAGTAGGAATTTTGATCAGTATTTTGGGATTTTTCCTTCTTATCGCATTTTCCTCTATCCCGTCTTTTGTGATTGGAGCAGGATTGGTAGAATTTGGATTTGGCATGGAGCAGGCGGCAACCAGAACATGGATGTGCGATCATATAAAAAGTGAGACCCGATCTACATATAGTTCCATATTTAGTACGGTTCAAAGTCTGGCAGGATTTTTTATTATGAATTTGCTGGGACTTTTGACAGAATGGATGGGGGTTCGGACGGCTTGGATCGTGGCAGCAGTGGCAATGGGAGTGGATATTGTAATATTGGTTGTTTTTAGTAAGAAATATAAAGAGGATAGAAATGTAAGTTAGAAACAAGTGGCTATCGGTAAATATCGTTCATCCCCAGTTAAAGGGCAAAAAGTTTATTATTTTTTAATGTTTTGGAGTATTGCAGAATTTTTTAGTAAGGAATAGAATATAAGTGAAGGATAGGATAAAGTGAAAGAAGGCATACTGATAAGGGAGGTGTATCACATGGCAACTTCAAGTATTACTAAAAATTTTGTCGTATATGGTGAAAAGCAGGCAGAAATATTTGCGAATGCAATTGAAGAATCTGCCAACACGGTTACGACTCCAATCAAGGTCAGTGTAGATAAAATAAGCGGACCTGAAGAACTGAGAAAATTAATGGCCAAGAGGAATAAGAGGAATGTACGAAATTAGTAAATTTTCGACTGTAAACATTCGTGAATACTTGGCAGAAAGCAAGGATGCTGAAATCGGAGAGGATGTATTACTTCGAATCTTCTCCGATTTTTCTTGCCCTATAAATCCGGATGTGGAACAGTTTTTAAAAGAGAGAGCGATTGAATTCACGAAGAAGAATCAATCGGTTACATATCTTGTAATTTCAAGTGATGATGGAGAATTACTGGGATATTTTACCATTGCAGTAAAACCAATTACTGTAAATGCAGATAATTTTAGTGGTACGGTTAGAAGAAAAATCTCAAGAGTCAGTGAATTGGATGAGGCGAGTCATTCTTACAATCTATCAGCATATCTGATTGCCCAGATAGGGAAAAATTATACAGAAGGGCTGAATAACCGTATAACAGGAAAAGAACTGCTGGAGCTTGCAATTGACCAGGTAAAGGATTTGCAGTATCAGGCAGGTGGTATGGTTATCTTTTTGGAAGCGGAGAACAAAAAATCTTTGATGAAGTTTTATCAGGATGAAAATAATTTTAAAATGTTCAGCACCAGAAAATCTAAAAGTACTGTGAACGAGCCGCATACATTAGTACAGTTGTTAAAAACATTGTAGAACAGAACGGGAAACAATGTGTAAAGGTCCAGAGAGTATTTGAAAATGATTTTGTGCGGAAAGTAGGCAAACGAAAGATGGAAGCACTTAAAGAAATAATTGAGATATTTAAAGAATTTGATGGAAATAATGTTTGGATAGTTATTGGCATAAGTGCCGTTTTGCTTTTTATTGCAGCAGGTTATATACAGTTGTTAAATGCATCTAAAATTGAGGCGATATTAATGGATCAGAAAGGAAAGAAAAGTATTTTTTACCATTATGACTTCTACAGTAATATTGATTTTTGTGGTTGCAAACAGGGTAAATATCAATATAATAAGCTGGGTGGTTTTAGGGACATTGGTAGAAGTGCTTAGTCTTGCCATAATTTATTTAAATATCGGAAATGCCGTTTCCAATATTATTCTTGTTATAGAAGATAATAACTGGTATGTATTTAAACGTATAGATGAGAAATACCTACTGTGTGGAAATAAAAGAAAAATTAATGATTCAACAAAAACGAGACTGTTTTCGATTGATTATATTGTAGAACAGAATTTATGTTTTGAAAAAGTGAATACAAGTGCTGAATAAGTTAAGAGAGCTAGAATTAAGCCTCCAGATCTGTAAATGATTTGGAGGCTTTTAATATGATAAGTGAGAAAAATGAAAATAAAAGATATTGTGCAAAGTATATAAAAAAACGAGAACAACTTTGTGTATTCAAACAAAAATAAACAATATCCTTTACAAAATATCAGGTCCGATGTATTATAAAACCAACAACTGGTTATGACGACATAACATTACGACATTACAATATCAAAAGGAGGAAATGAAAATGAAAAAGCGTTGGAAAAAAATATTGAGTGTATTAATGGTCGGAACGGTAATGATAGGAAGCCTTACAGCATGTGGGGGAGACAAGGAAGAAAAGGGCGGAAAAAGCAGTGATGTGAAAGTGGCAATCATTTGTTCATCGGCAGGACAGAATGATAACGGCTACAATCAGTCAGCAGTAAAAGGTGCAGAAAAGGCAGCAGAAGAATTTGGGGTAGAGTGCAAAGTTGTAGAACCGACAACAGGAGTTCCTCAGGCCCTGGAGTCTTTAGCAGATGACGGATACAATGTGATCTTCAATCTGGAATATGATTTTGAAGCTTTAATCCAGGGAACAGGAGGCGCAGCTCCGATTGCAGAAATGTATCCGGAAACCACTTTCGTATGTGTAAATGACAATCCAAACCAGGATGAGGATGGAAAACCAATTCACGATAACGTAATCAGTGTTTTATTCGATGTACATCAGGCTTCTTTTGTCGCAGGAGCTTTGACAACACTTGTAAATGAAAATGCGGAAACGTTATTTGGAACAGATGGATATAACTTTACACCGACAGATAATGGAGGCAGATCGGTTGGATTTATCGGAGGAACAAATTCAAACGGAATTACAGTATTTTCTTATGGATATCTGGAGGGCATCAACTACGAAGCAGAAAAACTTGGAGTAAATTATGATTATTATGCAAAATACGATGCAGGGTTTGCAGATTCTGCAACGGGCAGCACAGTAGCAGGTACATACTATAATCAAGGCGCAAATGTTGTATTTTCAGTAGCAGGTTCCGTGGGAGATGGAGCGGCTTCTAAAGCAAAAGAAGAAGGAAAACTTGCAATTCAGGTAGATGCGAATAAAGATGATCAGCAGCCGGGATACATCCTGACAAGTGTCATTAAAAATACAGAAGTACCAGTATATGAAATCGTAAAAGAAGCAGTAGCAGGGAAAATTACAGAAATGGATCGTGTGCAGAGCTACTCATTGGCTTCAGGTGCAGCTTCTATTACAGATTTGAGTGAGATCAGCAAACATGTACAGGAAAGCGGAAAAGCAAAATGGGAAGAAATTAAGACAGAACTTGCTGATATTGAAAAGAAAATTGGGGATGGAAGCATTCAGGTAACAAATGCACAGAGCGGAGAAAAATTTGATCCGGCAAAATGTCCGAATGTGACCATTAAGTAAGACTCTTGATCAGAAAAGGAGCAACAATATGAACAGTATGATACAAACGATTGATCTGACCAAAAAATTTGGGGATTTTACGGCAAACGATCATATCAATCTGGATGTAAAAGAACAGGAAATTAAATGTATTGTAGGGGAAAATGGAGCAGGAAAAAGTACAATGATGAATATGCTCTATGGTTTGCTTCAGCCGACAAGCGGTAAGATCCTTATCAGGGGAAAAGAAGTAACGATGAACAGCCCGATCGATGCTATCGCAAATGGGATTGGAATGGTGCACCAGCATTTTAAGCTGGTGCCCAGCCTGACAGTATATGAGAACATTTTATTAGGAGCAGAAATAAAAAAGAAAAACACACCATTTGTAGATCAGAAAGAAGAAATCAGGCGTGTTGAAAAATTAATCGAAGAAAATCATTTTGAATTAAATGCTACGGATAAGATCGAAGATATTTCTGTAGGAGGACGGCAGCGGGTAGAAATACTGAAAATGTTATACAGAAATGTGGATATTTTGATCTTAGATGAACCTACGGCGGTGTTAACACCTCAGGAAGTTGATGAATTGATGGTGACACTAAAACAGTTAAAAGAGCAAGGAAAAACCATTATTGTAATCACCCATAAACTAAGAGAGGTTATGGAACTTGCAGACAGTATTACGGTCATTAAGCAGGGGAAGGTGATTGGAAATGTATTGAAAAAAGATACAAATGAACAAGAACTTGCGCAAATGATGGTAGGAAGAGACGTTGTACTTACAGTGAGTAATACACGGAAACAATCAATGAAAACCGATATCATGTATGAGGCAAAGCATTTAACAACCGTTAATGACTACGGAAAAGAAGTTGTTTCAGATGTGTCGTTTAAGGTACATAAAGGAGAAATCCTCGGAGTTGCAGGAGTAGAAGGAAATGGCCAGTCAGAATTGGTAAAACTGATTACCGGTTTGATGGAATCTACAAAAGGCGAGATTATATTTGACGGACAAAATGTGACAAACTGGTGGCCTGAAAAGTTGAGAAAAGCCGGGCTTGGAATTATTCCGGAAGATCGTTATGCACAGGGACTGTGCCGTGAAATGAGTGTTTCGGATAATTGTATTGCAGGATATCACGGGGCAAAAGATATCTGTAAGCGAGGACTGTACAATCGGAAAAAAATCAATGAGAAGAGAGATTCTTTTATTAAAGAATTTGATATCCGTTTGGGAGATGTGAATGGACCGATTGGAAGTCTTTCAGGAGGCAATGCACAAAAGGTGATCATAGCCCGAGAATTATCAGCACATCCAAAGGTGTTGCTGGCATGTCAGCCGACACGAGGTGTGGATATTGGATCAATAGAGTTTATCCATAAGCAGATTTTGAAATTCCGTGATGAAGGAAATACAGTTATTTTGGTATCTAGTGAACTATCAGAAATTATGAGTCTGTCTGACAGAGTCATCGTAATGTATAAAGGCAAAATTTCTGGAGAAGTGTGTCCAAAAGAAGTATCAACAGCAGCAATTGGGCTTCTTATGGCAGGGATTTCCAAGTAAGGAGGGGTGAAAGATGAAAAGAAAAGAGAATCTGGCAAAAACAATCTTAAACTCTGTTTTTCCTGTCATATTAGCATTTATAATCGGTGCGGTCATCATACTTGCAATTGGAGAAGATCCAATTGAAACATATGGGATTCTGATTCGAAAATCTTTGCTTTCCAGTAAAGGTTTTATGAATACCTTACATTATGCAGCACCATTGATTTTAACAGGACTTGCGATCGCAATTACTTTTAAAGCAAATATTTACAATATGGGCGTAGAAGGACAGATGCTCTTAGGTGGATTTTTTGCCGGGATCGTCGGAGCATATCTTCCGATTTCCAATCCATTTTTAAGTAAAGTAGTTTGTTTCGTGGTTGCAATTTTGTGCGGCATGTTATTTGCATTGATTCCTGCAATTTTGAAGGCTAAATGTAATGTGAATGAGATGGTTGTGACACTGATGTTAAACTATGCAATGGCAAAAACATTGGAATTTCTGACAACAGGAATTTTTAGAGACAAGAGTGCCGGTTATGTGGCAACACCAACAGTGCAGGATGCTGCAATGTTCCAGAGAATCGGAACATCCAGAATGACAATGTTTTTTGTGATAGCTGTGATTATTTTGATCGTAATGTATTTTTTGATGAATAAATCCAAGTTGGGATATGAGATTACAGCAATTGGAAAAAATCCAGAGTTTGCAGAAGCTACAGGTATGAATGTCGGAAGAAAAATTATAATTATGATGCTGATCAGTGGTGCGCTGGCAGGAATTGCGGGAGCAGGCTGGATGTTAAGTGATCAGTTTAAGTATACACTTAGCTTTTCGGCGAATCCGGGGCTTGGCTGGGATGGTATGCTGATTGCTCTTCTGGGTGGTCATTCACCAATCGGTATTTTTATAGCGGCAGTATTTTATGCAGCTTTAAAGACCGGAAGTGACAGTATTAATTTATATACGACTGTACCAAAAGAAATTATTGCAATCATTCAGGGAATGATCATCTTATTCCTGGCTGTAAAGTTTATCGGAAACAATACCAAATTATTTGACAGATTCAAGAAAGAGAAAAAGGAGGCAGCATAATGGAATTATTAAATAGTATTTTATATGATACCGTATATCACAGTGCGCCTATTATTCTCTGTGTGATCGGCGGAATTTTCGCATACAAAGCAAATGTGTTAAATATTGCTTTGGAAGGTATGATGTTAAACGGTGCGTTTGTATCGGTTCTGGTTGAGTACATGACAGGAAGTGTTGCAGTTGCGATTATCGCGGCAATTGTGACAACATTGCTTTGGGGACTGCTGTTTTCGATTTTGGGAATCAGCTGCAAAGGAAATGTCATCGTAATCGGTCTTGGAATTAACTTGATCGTTCCTGCAATTGCCAAATTTGTTTTGAAGATGATGGAACTTGCAAATATCAGTCTGCAAAATGTCAGTGTAGCAGATTTTAAGATCAATATTCCGATCATCCAGGATATTCCGGTAATTGGAAATATATTAAGTGGACATCCACTGATCACATACCTGGCATTTATTGGAATTGCGCTTGTAGCAGTGTTGATGTATAAGACAAAATTTGGTGTGTATGTGCGGGTAGTGGGCGAGAATGAAGATTCAGCAATCAGTCTGGGAATCAAAACAAAGAGATACAAATATGCAGCAGTATTGATTGGAGCATTCTGTTGTGCGCTTGCCGGTATTAATCTGTCTTTGGAAAGAATGTGCATGTTTACCAATGATATGACAGCAGGACGTGGATTTATCGCCATTGCAGCAATTTATTGTGGACAGGGGCGTCCGGTAGCGTCATCACTGTATGCGATTTTATTTGGAATTGCAAGATCACTTTCTGTCAATTTAAGTGTTTATGCAGGACCTGCGGCAGGAATGTTCGACACCATTCCATACATTATTATGGTTGCTGTTCTTGCAGTGGTATCTTACATGAAATATAAAAATGTAAAAGTCAGAGGATATAAATTTGAATAGGAGTGTGGAACATGAGTAAATCAGCATTGATCATTGTAGACATGGTACGTGATTTTACAGATCCAAACGGGCTCGTCTATTATCCGCAAAACAGAGAAATCTTACCTAAGATCCGGAAAGTACTGGATAAATGCCGCGAAAAAGGTCTGTTGATCGTGTTTATGCAGCATTGCAATCGAAAAGGAAAAGTCGACAGAAAAGCTCAGGCGATGCGGCCAAATTGCATCGAAGGGACTTTTGGGGTGGAGATCGATCCAATGCTTCCGGTAGATGAAGAGAAAGATTATGTCATTCAGAAGAGAAGATACAGTGGATTTTTTGGAACGGATCTGGATCTGGTTCTGCGGGAAAATGGAGTAGAAAATGTCATCATTGTAGGAACTAAGACAAACTGCTGCATCCGCGCAACGGTAACAGATGCATTTTACTTAGATTATAATCCGTATGTGGTAAGAGAATGTGTGGCAACCAATTCGGAAGTAGTCAATGAGGTTCACCTGACAGACATTGATAAATATCTAGGGGATGTGATTGATATGAACACGTTATTTGAAATGCTGGAGGAAGGCAGGTTATAGGAGGAAGGCAATGAAAACAGATGTATTGACAAGCGGATATGTGAGCATGGATCACATTATTAAGATTGATACGCCGGCAAAAGTCGGATTTACTTCTCTGGTTACGAATCAGTCCAATGCACAGATTTTTTACGGAGGATGTTCTGTGAATATTGCCTATGCGTTGTGCAGACTGGGAATGTGTGCGAAGCCGGTGCTTCGTGTCGGGGGAGATTATGAGAGCAACGGATTTAAAAAATTTCTGGAAGAGGGAAATGTCCCGTTGGATGGGATCACAGAATTGCCGGAGGAAGCAACCAGTGTCTGTTATCTGATCCAGGATAATCACAATGATCATATTACGATTTTTTATCCGGGCGCAATGGACGGAAAATATGCAAAACCGCTTCCGGATGAATTATTTGAAGATACAAAACTGGGTGTGATCACAGTTGCATCGAGGCAGGATAACGAAGAATTTTTTGCAAAATGTCAGAAGCACCATGTTCCGGTTGTTTTTGGTATGAAAGATGATTTTGATGCATTCCCGGAGGAATTTTTAAAACGACTTCTTACTGGAAGCAAAATTATTTTTACAAACGAAGTAGAGCGGGCGATCATCGAAAAAATATATGGATTTGAAGACATTACAGAGCTGTTTGCGATTGGTGAAGTAGAAATTATCGTAACTACACTCGGAAAGGACGGAAGCCTCTGTTATATCCGGGAAGGCGATACCATTCGTCAGGAAAAGATCGGAATCTGCAAAGTGGATCATGTGGTAGATGCCACGGGTTCCGGGGATGCTTATATGGCAGGTTTTATCTATGGATATCTCAATGGATATCAGCCAGAAGAGTGCTGCAGGCTGGGAGGAACACTTTCCTATTTTATTCTGCAGGCGGAAGGATGCTGCACAAATGCGCCGACAGAGGAGCAGTTATTAGAGAAAGCAAAAACATTTGAGTAGTATCTGGGCGTTCATATTTTGAAAAGAGGAGAAAAAGTTATGAGCACATTATATATGGGTGCGGATCAGGAAACCGTTGCAAAATATGTGTTGTTTTCCGGAGATCCGTGGAGAGTAGAAGTTGTAAAACAGTATTTGGAAAATCCGAAAAAAGTGGCGTTTATGCGGGAGTTTAATACCTATACGGGAACTTACAAAGGAATCGAAGTGACTGTGACATCGACAGGAATCGGCGCACCGTCTGCTGCGATTGCCATGGAAGAAATGTATGAGGCAGGAATGGAAGTGGCTGTGAGAATGGGAACCGTCATGTCCATGCAGGATGATATGCTGGGGCACTTTCTGATTCCAATCGCAGCCATGCGAAGAGAAGGAACCAGTCAGTCTTATGTAGATTTAAGCTATCCGGCAGTTGCAGATATTGATCTGGTCAATGCAATGAATGAGACTGTAACGAAAATGGGGAAACGCTATCTGAACGGACTGAACTGTACTATGGACGGATTCTACAGCAATATGCATGATTCCAGATTTTCTCTGGAATGGGGACGGGATATGTCTGAAACATTTGAAGAAGTGAAAAAACTGGGTGTGACAGGAATTGATATGGAATCCTCCTGTATGCTGACTCTTGGAAGACTGATGGGAGTCAAAACCTGTATTCTGACGATGGTAACTGTTTTGGAAAATCTGAAAGAAAAACTGACAGGACAGGAGCGAACAGATGCAGAAGATCTGCTTTGCAGAACGGCCCTGGAAGGAATCTATCATTATCATATGAAAATGGAGGGAGAAAAAAATGAGTAAAGAAGTATTTACAATTGGTTCAGAAACAGTGATTGGAATGGTACACTGTCTGCCGCTTCCGACAACCGCTGGATTTGATGGAGATTATCAGAAAATTTTAGACAGAGCAGTGCAGGATGCAGTCACACTGGAAAAAGCAGGAGTGGATGCAGTCATCGTAGAAAATATGGGAGACACTCCGTTTTCTGCAATGCTCAATAAAGCGCAGCTTGCAGCTTTGACGGCAGCAACGCTGGCTGTAAAAAATGCAGTAAACATTCCGGTTGGAGTGGATGCAGCATTCAATGATTGTGAGGCAAATATCGCAATTGCGGCAATTACAGGCGCATCCTTTATCCGTGTTCCGGTATTTGTGGATACGGTGATCTTTACAGACGGAGTCATTCATCCATGTGCAAAAAAATGTATGGAATATCGCAAAGCAATGGGAAAAGAGGACATTAAAGTTCTGGCAGACGTACAGGTAAAACATGCACATATGCTCCTTCCGTATATTACAGTAGAACAGTCGGCAAAAGAAGCAGTGGACAGCGGAGCGGATGGAATCATCGTAACGGGAACACAGATCGGAGAGGAAACACCGCTGGATCTGATCAAACGAGTAAAAAGTGTAGTAAAAGTGCCGGTATTTGCGGGAAGCGGTGTGAAAGCAGAGAATATCAAAGATCAGCTGCAGATCGCAGATGGTGCGATTATCGGATCCAGCCTGAAAGAGGGCGGAATCATCAGCAATCCGATTTCTTATGATCTGGTGAAAAAAGTATTAGATGGATTAAACGCATAGAAAAGGAGAGAAGAATCATGATGAGACCAATGAAACTGGCAGGCTCTGAATTGATGTTTGGAGAAGGCTGCCTGGAATATATCAAAACGATCAAAGCAGAGAAAGTAAGTATTGTAGTAGGCGGAAAAAGCATGGAAAAAAGCGGAATGCTTGCAAAAGTGGAAGGATATTTCCATGAAGTCGGCGCAGAAACCATGGTGATCAGCGGCGTAGAACCGGATCCGTCTTTTGAAACGGTAATGAGAGGGGCCCAGGAAATGCTCGGATTTGGTCCGGATCTGATCGTAGGATTAGGCGGAGGGTCCGCAATGGATGCTGCAAAAGCAATGTGGATCTTCTATGAACATCCGGAATTAAAGACAATGGAGTCCGTACTTCCTCCAAATGAATTTCCGAAACTGCGAGAAAAAGCAAGACTCTGCTGCATTCCATCTACAAGTGGAACCGCAAGTGAAGTTTCCAGATCCATCGTTATTTCTGACAACGAAACAGGGCTGAAACATGGACTTGGGAATATGGAAATGATGCCGGATATTGCGATCTGCGATCCGGAAGTAACGATTTCCATGCCTGCAAAGATCACAGCAGAAACAGGGATGGACGCTCTGACACATGCGCTGGAAGCTCTGGCATCCAATCGGGCAAACTATATTTCTGATATTCTGGCAACACAGGCGGCAATCGATATTATGGAAAATCTTCCAAAAGCCTGTGCAGATGGAACGGATATGAAAGCCAGAGAGATCATGCTGCAGGCATCCATGGCAGCAGGAATGGCATTTACCAATGTTTCTCTTGGAATCGTACATTCCATGGCGCACACATTAGGCGGAGTGTTCCATATTTCTCATGGCCTGGCAGACGCAATTCTTCTTCCATATGTCATTCGTTACAATGAAGCAGATGAAAGAGCAAAGAAAGTATATGATACGTTCGCAGAAAAAATCGGCGCTGAAAATTTGCATACAGCAGTGGAAGAGCTGAACCGTACGTTGCATATCCCATCCTGTCTAAAAGAAGTAATCGCAGATGAAGCCGCATTTACAGAAAAACTGGATGAGATGGCCGCACTTGCAAAAGCAGATGGATGTACGAAAACAAATCCGGTAATTCCAGAGGTGGAAGGATTTAAAGAATTGTTTATGAAAGCATATAGAGGAGAATAGACATGGAAATTATTTGTTATTTATCAAACGGATACCCGACAATTGAAGCAAGTTATAATATGGCAATGGAATATGCAGATGCCGGATGTAAAATGATGGAAGTAGATTTCCCATCCAGAAATCCATATCTGGAGAGTGATTACATTGCAGGAAGAATGGCAAAAGCGCTGGAATCCTGTGATGATTATGAAAAATATATGGACTCAATCGTAGCAATCAAAGACAAGCTGCCGGACGTTAAGATTTTAGTACTGGCGTACGAAAATACAGTAGAAGAAATCGGAATACAGAAGTTCATTGATTTCTGCTTGAAAAATGATTTAAAGGACATTCTCCTGGTCGGTTTGAAGGATGATACGATCAAAGATGAAATTATCGCAGCCGGACTCCAGGTATCCTGCTATGTACAATTCCATATGCCGGAGGCAGAGATCGAGATGGCAAAACAGTCCAATGGATTTGTATATCTTCAGGCAAAACCATATGAGACTCAGGAAAAGAATGAAAACTATCCGACATTAAAAGACTGTGTGGAGCATTTAAGAGCATGCGGTATCGACCGTCCGATTTACTGTGGAGTAGGCGTTCATGCACCGGAAGATGTGAAGCTGGTAAAAGAAGCCGGTGGGGATGCGGCATTTGTGGGAAGTACCATTTTAAAACTGCATGAAGATATTCCTGCAATGAAAGAGAAGATCCGGGAATTCAAAGCGCAGTGTTAGACTTGTCTTTCAAATACAATCATAATATAATGAAAGCATAAGAAAAATAGAAAGATCAACACAATGGATGCAGTTGATAATAGGTGCAATATGATAGATGATAGATTACCGAAGTATTATCTTGTAAAAAAATCACTCGTTGAAAAAATTGAAAATGAAGAGTTTGAGCCAAGTGAACCAATTCCAAGTGAACGAGAATTAATGGAGGATTATCAGGTAAGCAGAATTACAATCCGGAAAGCAATCGAGGAATTAGTTGCAGAAGGATATCTCTATAAAGTTCAGGGAAAAGGAACTTATGTAAAGACAGATGAAGGAAGCAATAATCTGTTTGCTATCACAAGTTGTACAGAAGATGTAATCCGTCTGGGCATGACACCGAGTAAAAAAACAGTAGTTTCAGAACTTGTAAAAGCAAATGTAAAGCGGGCAAAAGCACTTGAGATTACAACAGATGATAATGTTTATATGATAGGAAGGATTTTATATGCCGATCAGGAGCCATTAAACTATACGCTTACATTTCTTCCAGAGAAGATTTTTCCTGGGCTGACACAGAAGCATGCATTTGATCAAGAGTCATTATATGAGACAATACAGAATGTATATAAAGTAAAAATTACCAAAGCGAGAAGGACAATGGAGGCGATTCTTGCCAAAGACGAAATTGCAGACTATCTGGAATTAAAAGAAGGATCTCCGATTATACTATTCAGATGCGTTACCTATGGTATTGTGAATGGAAAAGAGATTCCGATCGAGAATTTCAAATGTTACTATCGTACGGATAAATTTAAATTCTATATTGATCAAGTAAGATAATAAAGAAAAATCCATTTCAAAACAGTCGATGTACCTGTTGGTATGTCGGCTGTTTTGTGCTATGATAAAAAACAGGTTATAAAAGAGATGAAATAGATAAAACAGAATCATAACAAAGAGGAGTGGATATATATGACGAAAAAACAACGTGCACTGGAAATTATCGAACGTCTTCGAACCGCTTATCCGGATGCGGACTGCACACTGGATTATGATCGCAGCGAAGCATGGAAATTATTAGTTGGAGTGCGTCTGGCAGCTCAATGCACCGATGAGAGGGTCAATATTGTGGTAAAAGATCTGTATGCGAAATTTCCGGATGTCAATGCACTGGCGGAAGCAGATACGCAGGAAATCGAAGCAATTGTAAGACCTTGTGGACTCGGGAAAAGTAAGGCAAGAGATATCAGCGCCTGTATGAAGATCCTGAGAAATGAATATCATGGAGAAGTCCCGGATGATTTTGATGCATTGCTGAAACTTCCGGGAGTTGGAAGAAAAAGTGCGAATCTGATTATGGGAGACGTATTTGGCAAGCCGGCGATCGTGACGGATACACACTGTATCCGTCTGGTGAACCGCATGGGTCTGGTAGACGGGATCAAAGAACCAAAAAAGGTGGAGATGGAATTATGGAAGATCATTCCGCCGGAAGAGGGAAGCAGTTTTTGCCATCGTCTCGTATATCATGGAAGAGAAATCTGTACAGCAAGGACAGCGCCGTATTGTGACAGATGCTGTCTGGCAGATCTCTGCAAAAAAAGAGGTGTCTGAATATGAAAGTAAAAGGTCAGATGTCGGAATCAATGGCACTGGCAGTATTTTTAACCTTGGCCGGCGGTCTGCAGGATGCATATTCTTATAATTGCAGAGACAAAGTATTTGCCAATGCCCAGACCGGAAATATTGTATTGTTAGGGCAGAATCTGGCAGAAGGAAATTGGAACGGGGCACTGCATTATCTGATTCCATTGCTTGCATTTATCAGCGGAGTATATGTAGCAGTGCGGATCCAGTATCTGTGCAGGGAAAATGAAAGAATCCATTGGCGTCAGATTGTCCTTATGATCCAGATTATGTTTTTAGCTCTGGTGGGCTTGCTTCCGCAGAGTATGAACGTAGCAGCGAATGCGATGATGTCGTTTAGCTGTGCGATGCAGGTCAATGCATTTCGGAAATTTCACGGGATCCCGTGTGCGACAACGATGTGCATTGGAAATATGCGAAGTGCGACAGAAATGCTCTGTAAGTATCATGTAACGGGAAATCCGGAATTAAAGAGAAAAAGTATGCACTACTATTTTGTGATTTTGATTTTTGCGGTCGGAGCAGCGATGGGAGCTGTTTTGAGTGGATGGATGGGTGACCGGACGATCTGGATTGCGGCAGTGCTGCTTCTGGCAGGATTTATTCTGATGTTTATAAAAGAGGATAGAGGGGAAGAGGGAGTATCCTAAAAACATATTTGATCAGAGAGCTTTGATTCAAATAAAGAGGGGGAAAAAGAGTGGATACACAAACGCATTTATTTGATAACAGGAAACTGGCGGCGCTTCTGATTCCGCTTGCCATCGATCAGCTGCTGAATTCTTTTATGGGAACGGTAGATACACTGGTAGTCAGCCGGCTTGGATCGGCGGCAATTTCAGCGGTGTCACTGGTCGATTCTATTAATATTCTGATCGTACAGGCATTTTTTGCACTGGCATCCGGAGGAACCGTAGTTTGTTCGCACTATCTGGGATGTCAGAAGGGCGGGCATGCAAAGGAAGCGGCAAGGCAGCTGATCTTTATTACATTTGGATTATCGGTTGTGATCGGAGTGTGCTGTCTTTTATTTAACGGACAAATATTAGGTCTGATTTTCGGGGATGTGGAAGAGCGTGTGATGGAGCAGGCGAAGCAGTATTTTTTCTTTTCTGCGATTTCCTATCCGTTTATCGCGTTGTATGATGATGGTTCCTGTATTTTAAGAGCGCAGGAAAACAGCAGCCTTCCCATGAAAATCTCCATTTGTTCAAATATGGTGAACATACTGTTGAATCTGTGGTTTGTATGGGGGCTTCATTTCGGGGTGGCAGGTTCAGCCTGTGCAACGATGTTTGCAAGAATATTTGCCACGATCGTGGTCATGTATCAGTTGCGAAAACCGGAATTAGAAATTCCTGTGTATGATTACTTTACGATCCGTCCGCAGTGGAAAGAGATCGGCAGGATTTTGAATATCGGGATTCCTTCCGGGATTGAAAATAGTATGTTCCAGTTTGGAAAGCTGGCGATCCAATCCACGGTTTCGATGATGGGGACAGCGGCGATCGCAGCGCAGGGGATGACAAATATTATTGAAAATTTGAATGGGATTCTGGGAATCGGTGTGGGTGTCGGGCTGATGACCGTAGTCGGAGAAAGTCTTGGCGCCGGACGGAAAGACGAAGCGGTCTATTACGTGAAAAAATTGAGTGTCATCTCAGAAGTTGTCATTGTGGCGTCGTGTCTGATCATGTATCTGCTGGTTTATCCCATCACCAGATTTGGCGGTATGGAAGCGGAAAGTGCAAGGCTCTGTATTCATATGGTCACTTGGATCACCATTGTAAAACCGATCGTATGGGTCTTCTCATTTATTCCTGCGTATGGATTCAGGGCTGCAGGTGATGTGAAATTTACAATGACAGTTTCTGTACTTTCCATGTGGCTTTGCAGAGTACTTCTTTCCATGGTACTTGCCAGAGGATTTGGAATGGGACCGATGGCGGTATGGATCGGAATGTTTGCAGACTGGACGGTTCGCGGAATCATTTATCTGATCCGGTTTAAAAACAGAAAATGGCTGAATCATCAAGTCATCTCGTAAAAAAGAATAATTTTAGAAAAAAGCAACATTCTAGTAGTGAGAACTCTGGAATGTTGTTCTTTTTTTGACACAATCTGGAAAATGATTGCACAATTCCTACTTTTATGATAGGGTTTAAACAAGAACAATTACTATTATCAAAATAAATGGAGAATGGGAGAGGATAAGTATGATAAATATTCAAAAGGCGGCAGTGATCGGCTGTGGATTTGTAGGAGCATCCACAGCATTCAATCTGGTACAGAAGGGATTGTTTTCTGAGCTGGTTCTGATTGATGCAAATAGAGAAAAAGCAGAGGGAGAGGCAATGGATCTCAGCCATGGAAGGCCATTTGTCCATTCTATGAAGATTTATGCAGGAGATTATGATGATATCAGTGACTGCGCCCTGATCATTATTACAGCAGGCGCCAATCAGAAACCGGGAGAAACTCGATTGGATCTGGTGCATAAGAATGTGGCTATTTTTAAATCGATCATTCCGGAGATCACAAAACGAAATTTTGAAGGAAATCTGCTGATCGTGGCGAATCCTGTGGATATTTTGACTTATGCGGCGCTGAAGATTTCCGGGTATCCAAAAGAGCGCGTGTTTGGAAGCGGAACGGTATTGGATTCTGCCAGATTCCGATATCTTCTGAGTGAACATCTGGATGTGGACAGCAGAAGTGTTCATGCGTTTATCATCGGAGAGCACGGGGACAGCGAACTGGCAGTCTGGAGCAGCGCGAATGTTTCCGGAATCGATATTCACGATTTCTGTGAACTTCGGGGACATTATGAACACGATGCGGCAATGGAGCGGATTTACAAAGAAGTGCGTGACAGCGCATACGAGATCATTGAACGGAAAGGTGCGACCTACTACGGAGTTGCGATGGCAGTGGGAAGAATTGCAGAAAGTATCATCCGTGATGAAAATTCTGTTCTTCCGGTATCCAGTCTGATGGA
>ENA-ORTP01002040-ORTP01002040.1-human-gut-metagenome-genome-assembly--contig:-NODE-2040-length-18042-cov-2.786512_pt1 | contig 18042 bp, 5 predicted proteins | sample MGYA00241913_ERZ509190 | MGnify/ENA primary metagenome ERZ509190 (study PRJEB26280, sample SAMEA2338839) | human gut metagenome | biome: human gut; feature: human-associated habitat; material: faeces...
GTTTCAGGTGCGTGTGTCGAGAGGCATGCAGGTTCGAGTCCTGTTCTGGGCACAAGAAATTCAGGTTTCTGAATGGAGAAAATTTATTCCCTCCGACAAACAGGGCCGCCTTCACGGTCGTCCCGGCCTCCACGACGAACGGGCTGGAGTAGATGTCCGACCCGGCCGTCGGGTCGCTGCCGTCGAGCGTATAACGCACTTCGGCCGGATATTTTTCCGTATCCAGCGTAACCCGGGCCTTGCGGCCCTCCCTGACGATGCGTGCCGTGATCTCGACATCGTTGCTAAGCGTGAAGGCATTGACCCCACGGGCAAGCAAGCGGGGGATCTGGCTGTTGACACGACGGCGGAAGTCCGCCCACAGACGGCGCTCCCGGGGTGTCCATCCCAATTCGGCAATGGCGAGCAGGCGCGGAAACATCATGTATTCCAAATGCTCGGGAGTACCTATGAACTCGGCCCATGTGCACCCCTGCACCCCGATAATATGCGATGCAGCATTCGGGCGGATGTGCTCGACCGAATCCGGGGCCACATATTCGCCTTTGACAAGCGACTCGTTGGCCGCAGCCCTTTCGGGCGTATCCGGGACAGGTTCGAAGCTATACATTTTCTTGATGGGCGAGAATCCGCTCATCGCCCGCGGCTGCGTGTGCGGATTAGCCTGGTACCAGTCGAAATAGATGATTTCGCCCGGAGACATGACCGCGTCGTACCCGCGGTTGGCGGCTTCGATAGCCCCCCTCTGTCCGCGGTACGAAATCGCAACGGACGTAGGCCGCAGATTGTTCCGCAGTATCTCGTCCCACCCGACCATCACCCGGCCGTGTTCGGCAAGGAATTTTTCGGCATGCTCGATCAGGTAACACTGCACTTCGTCCAGGCCTCCCAGCTCCTTGGCGAGCAACTGGCATTTGGGGCAGGTTTTCCAGGCGACCTTGCGGGCCTCGTCGCCGCCGATGTGTATCCGCCGGGAAGGGAACAGCTCCATGACCTCGGTCAGCACACCGTCCATGAATACGAAGGTTGCGGGATTGCCCACGCAGAATTCGCCGCTCGTATAGGGTTTTCCACTGCAACACAATTCCGGATAGCCGATGAAAACCTCGTCGGAGTGCGCCGGGAATTCGATCTCGGGAATCACCTCGATATAACGGGCCGCAGCATAAGCCACGATCTGGCGAATGTCATCCTTCGTATAATAACCGCCATAGGCCCCGGGCGTCCCCTCCGGAACGTAGCGCCTGTCGCCGAATTCCCACCACTTGAGCCAGTCGGCCTCCGCCCGGAAAGCCCCGAACCGGGTCAGCAAAGGGTACCTGTCGATCTGAATGCGCCAGCCGCCGTTGTCGGTCAGGTGCAGGTGGAAGACATTGAGCTTGTAACGTGCCATTTCATCGAGTATCTTGAAAACCTCTTCTTTGGCAAAGAAATGGCGCGAAACGTCGAGGTGGATACCCCGGTAACCGAAACGCGGATTATCGGTAATCTTCACACACGGGATACCTTTTGCCGTGAGCAGCTGCAGCAGCGTCTGCCGGGCATAGAACAACCCGGCAGAGTCGACCGCGGTAATCCGAATGCCGTCGCTGCGGACTTCGAGCCCATACCCCTCGCGTGAAAGGTTCGGCGAAGAGGTATCGAGTTCACAAACGACCCTGCCGTCGGCGACACCCCGGACGAAAGACACGCTGTCGGTCTGGAAATAGCCGCCGGTAAAGGTCATCTCCGCGGGCAGGGGAACAAGGTCTGCACCCGGCTGCGGATCGTGGCATGCCACCGCAAAAAGCAGGCTCGCGACAACGGAAATCTCTGAAATGAATCTCATATACGTACGAAATAGAAATTATACTCCCTGCCGGGGAGCCCGGTTGTCCGGGCTCCGCCTAAAAGGGTTGGAATGAATAAAATGGATCAATTAATTATTTGAACGATATCCAGGTGTGTTCCCAGGGTTCGCTCGAAGTATCCTCCAGGACGATCTCCTTACCGAAGGAGGTAATCTTGCGCGAATTATAGATCAGGTTGTCGAAATCTATGCTTGTATAGGTGTTGTTGACGTTTATCCGGGAAGGCTGGCACCCGAGCCCGTCGAGGATCGTCACGTTGCGGAAGACCACATTCTTCATCTCGCAGGACTCGCCCTTGTTGACTTGGCTGGTATAGATCGGGGTGCCCGAAGAATGGATATTATCCACTACGCAGTCTTCGAAGAGCACGTTGTCGATCAGCGCCGGCCCTCCGGCTTCCGAAAAATCGCCCAGTTCCTGCATAATGGCGAGCGCCTGTCCGCGGGCAGCCTCCAGCACGGTACAGTTGCGGATCTCGATATTGCGGATATCGCCCGATGCCCACCATACGTTGCCGCACTCGGGGCCCACGACGATGCCGCGGGCATAGTCGCCCCAGATGATGCAGTTGGTGATCCTGATGTCGTGGACATTGCCATAGGGATCGGCATTGGAACGCACCTTGAGCGTGATGCAATCGTCGTAAGCACGCAACATGCAATCGTTGATCGTGGCCCCGGTGACCGTACACAGGTCGATACCGTCGCCGTTGAGATCCCAGTGGATCATATTGATGTTTTCAATGGCCACGTTATCGGTATTCATGACGCGCAGGCACCAACTCGGGGCATCGATCATCGTAACGCCTTCGATCCGGAAGTCCGTATAGCCGCCCTCGTGTTTGTTCCCCTGCACGTCGATCATCACATCGGCGTTGGAAAACTCCTCGCCCCAATGGCGCATCTTCTCGCCGGAGATGACGCCCCGGCCTGCAATCGTCACGCCGTTGCCCCTGACCTGTATGTTCTGCGGATAGAGCACCGCCCCTTCGTCGACATAGAGCGTTTGCCCCTCGGTCAGGACGATAATGCCTTCCGTATGCTCACCGGGGCCATAGTAGCTCACATTGCCGCCCGACACCGCAGGCTTCCGTGTATCGGGACGGCTCGGCATGAGGAACAGGTTGTGGTAGCGGTCGCCGTCGAACTCGACCGACACCTTGCGTTTCTCATACGCCGGAAGCGTGAATTCGACCGTATTGCTGCTGGCGCTCTCCTTGGTCGTAATCCCGTACGCCGACGGACGTACGGCCACACGCGAAAATCCGCTGCGTTTTTCGACCTTCACACGCACGGCATCCGCAAAATCGTGGGTAAAGAGCGCATAACACATCGTATCGCGCAGTTTCTTGGAGTTGTCCCAGTCATTCCATATTTCCTCGTGATGGTTCGGGGAATCGGAACAAAGGGCATTGCGCACCTCGACGGTCTGCCAGCGGCGATCCTTGAGCACGTATACGTTGTAATAGGGATTCGCGTCCCTGAACTTGTCGTCGCCCGGCAGCACCGGGAAGAATTCGCCCTTCGTCAATTCACCGCCCTGTTCACCGTAGGCCGCAACGCGGTAAGCCACATCGTACGTGAACTCCTCTTCCAGTTTCGAGAAGTCTATCTCCAGGTCGATCGTCTGCCCTGCAGCGACACCCTCCCGCAGCATCATGTAACCATCTGCTTCCGAATTGGGGAACCTGACCTTGAACCCCAATTTCCAGGCCGCTGTCTGCCGGGCCATCGGGAAGATGTTGAACTCCGCCCCCGCGCGGCCTACCTCGACCTGTTTTTCCAGCGCCTCACCGAAAGGTTCGGTCTTTCCCGAAGCGATGTAAAGCGCATCGGTCATACGCGGAAGGGTGAGTACGACGGATCGCAGCGTATCGGGGGCATTTACCAGTACCACCTTCACGGACGAGGTAAGCGGTTTGAGCGTAAAACCCTTGCTTATCTGCTGCCGCGTCGCGCATTGCATCCAGATCGCAGGGATTTCGGCGTCGATATCCTCCACACGCAGGATATACTCGGTCGAGTGCGCCCCGGTGGAGGTGTTCGTAAACGAGAGGTTGTCCTGCGAGGCGAATGCGAGCGCCGTCGCCCGGTTGCCGGATGTTTCGATCCCCCGCAGGGCAGCCTGGCTGGGAGCCATTTCCACCTCCGTACAGCGGTTGTCGTCGAAGCAGAAGATAGCCTGCGGCCAAGAGGCGATCCCGTCAGGAGTATACCCGTCCTGAGTGTTGTAATCGGGATTGAAGGCAAACGTATCGTCCTCGGCGCAGGATGCCGAACAGAAGATCGCCGCAAACGCGAATGTCGCCCAAATCTTGTTTTTCATCGTATCGTATTTTTATCGGTTTGACTATTTCCAACCGTCGTTTTGGACGAGGTTGTGATTTTTGAAAAGCTCGGCATCCGCAATCGGATAGAAATTCATCCTGTCCTCCCAGCCGCGCTGCTGGATCACCGACCGCATATAGCTGAACGAGCCATCGTTCTGCGGAGTAATCGTAAGCCCATAAACCTTCGTCGTTTCGGCACCGATCTTCCAGCGGCGGATGTCCCAGAAACGATGCCCCTCGAAGGCCAGTTCCACACGACGCTCGTTGCGCAGACGCTTCACGAAGGCCGCATAATCCGTTTCCGTAATCCCCGGCATATTGTACCGGGCACGGACTGCATTGAGCGCCTCGCGTGGTGAGAGCGTATACTCCACCTCCCCCTTCATGCCCGTAAAATCGGGGTTCTGCGTAGCGGCAGCCAATGCCTCGGCATAGTTCAGCAACACCTCGGCATAACGGAAGAAGGGAAAGATGTGCTGATAACTCATCTCGCTGCCCGTCACGAAACTCGTCGCCTCGACAATGTGTTTGCGCAGGTAGTACGAAGTCGGTGTAGCACCGTCGAGCGGCCGGCCATTACGGCCGCCGACATACGACTGGACGGGCTGTCCCTTGAACGTCGCCCCGTTGTATATCAGCGTCCTGGCAAAGCGCGGATCGCGTGCCGACGCAATGAACATCCGCGACCGCATCGACTCGTCGTTCCAGTCGAACGGTTCGCCCGTCGCCATATCGAATGCCTCGGCGAGGTTCTGCGACGGGCAGACGCCCGAATTCCCGCCTTCGAAGCCTACCGGGAAATTGGCCGCCTCGAAATCGCTGCTCACCGGGCACCACTTGCCGAAGATCAGCCCCTGCGCATCGGCATTGTTCGTGGTTTCCTCGCTGACAAGCTTGTAAATACCGGCATCTATGAGCTCCTTGGCCGCGGCCGCGGCTTCCAGGTAACGGCCTGCATCACCGCCGGGGTTGTTGAGCGGACTGGCGGCATATAGCAGCATACGCGCCTTGAGCGCCATCGCCATGCCCTTTGTCACACGGGCGACTTCACCCTTTTCCGTCCCCAGATAGGGCTTGGGCAACGACGGGATTACGGCATCGCATTCCGAGACGATCCATCCGGCGGCATCGTCGTATGAGACCGGAACGAGCGTATTGACCTCCTGCATCGTGAACGAACGGTCACCGATCACGATCCGGTTATAGCGCCGGAGCAATTCGAAATGGAAATAGGCACGCAGGGCCCTCACTTCGAACGGATAGTTCTTGAGCTCCGCCAGATTCGTCTTGTAATTGTCCTGATACTGTGCCTCGGGGAAATCATCCGGGCAGTTGTCGAGGAAATAGTTGGCCGCGGCAATAGCCGAATAGAGCGAAGCCCAGCGGTCGTCGATCAGGTTCGTTCCGTTCCAGCTCCCGTCGTAAAAACGTTTGATACCGCCCGTAGACCAGGCGTATACCGCATCGTCGGTCGCAGCGTCGATCATCGTACCTTCGACATCCAGCAACCCTTCCTGCACATACGAGTAGACGTTCGTCGCACTCTGCTTCACGCGGTCGAAGGTCGAGAATTGATATTTCGTCGTCTGGTACACCGACTCGTCGAGTTCCAGGAAATCGCTGCACGCAGCCATCAGAAGCGTGCATCCGGCGAATAAGATCAGGTATTTTTTCATCGTTGTGGCGTATTTAGAATATGACGTTCAGGCCGATCTGGTAGCTGCGTGACGAGGGATACCCCGTGCTGACGTATTCCGGATCGAGAATACCGACATGGTCGACCGAGAAAAGGTTCAGACCGCGGAAATAGAAGCTGCATTCGCGCATACGCAGCTTGCGGGCAATCTTCGACGGCAATTTGTAGTAAGCCTGCAATGTACGCAACTTCAGGAAATTGCCGTTTTCCGTCCATAGTGAACTTTGCGTGTAGTTATTCCCGTTTGCCAATGTGGTCAGGCGCGGATAGCGGCCTTCGGTATTGAAGCGTGACCAGCGGTGCTCCATATAGTACTCCGAAACGTTGCGGTCGTTGCCGTACAGCGGCTGGTAGATGCTCGACAGCGTCGTCTCCAGCGTCGAATGGGCGACACCCTGGAAATAGGCGCTGACACCGAAGCCCCTGTATTTCAGCTCGACGCTGAAGCCGTAATAAATCTCGGGTACCGCGGCATAGAGCTGGTAGGTGCGATCGTAGTCGTCGATCCTGCCGTCCCGGTTCAGGTCGCGGTATTTCACGTCGCCCGGGCGTACCGTATTCTGGTACGAGGAGACCGGAAGCCCCTCCCGGAGCGAACCGTCGGCATTGAAATCGCCGTCCTGGTACATCCCATCGGCCACCAATCCGTAGAACGTCCCTACCGGCTGCCCTGTAATACGCATATAGTCAAAAGGTTTGTATTCCTCTTCCTTGTTGAGTATCTTATTGCGGGCATAGGCGATATTCCCCCGCACGGCATATCCGAAGTCGCCTGTGCGGCGGCGCCATCCCACCGCCAATTCCCCGCCATAGTTGCGCACCTTACCGGTAAAGACGTCGGGCACGCCGACTCCCAGCACGCTGGAAACGGTACCCGCGGCCGACGTCCGGATGTTATGACGCATGTTGCGGAAGAAATCCACCTCAACGCTCAAGCTTCCCAGCAGGCTGAGTTCCAACCCGACATTGGTTTTATAGTCGCGTTCGGGTTCGATCCCCGCAGACGGCAACGCCCCTTGCGCGAGGCTGTTCGACGAAGTGATCCCGGCAAAAATATAACTGTTGCCCGGGCCGTTGAACTGCTTGTCCATGTCATACGACAATCGCGCGTCCATACCCACAATGCCGAACGACGCGCGCAGTTTCAGCAGGTCGACGACACGGCTGTCACGCAGGAACGCCTCGTTCGAGATGATCCATGCGCCCGACACGGCAGGATAGAAGCGGTACTTGTCCCCGTAGGGCATACGGCTGCTCCCGCCGTAAGTAGCGACGGCATTGACCACGTAGCGGTCGTCGTAATTGTAGCCGGCGCTGGCGATATAGTCACGGTACATGTACGTATTGTTGGCTCCGCGGTAACGGGATTTGTTCTCGCTGAAAATCAGACGCCCCGTCACCGTATGTTTTCCGAAAGAACGGTCGTAGAGCACCTTGGCCCACACCGACGCCCGCATGACCGAATAGGAAAGGAAGCTGTCGAATGCCAGTTCGGTATCGTTCCCCTGCGGAACGAATGCCAGGGAAGCGGCATTGCCGTCCGCATCGAAGACCGTCGAGGTATTCGAATAGGCGTATTTGCGTGAGTGCGCATCGGTAATCTCCGCGGAATTGTCATAGGCGACACGCACCTGTACCGAAAGTCCCGGGGTAAGTGCCGACAAGTCCTGATCGATCGTCAGGTCGGCGAACAGCGTACGTTGCAGCAGCGTGTTGTACCCGCCCGCGGCCTTGTCGGCCAGGGGATTGGCGAACAGCTTGCTGCGGGCCCAGCCCCCGCCGGGAACCCGGATCGGGAACGCCGCCGACGGCGTGTCGTACATATCATCGAGCGCGACGCCCGCATTGGGCAGTTGGTATTGCATCAGCCGCCCCATCAGGTTCATCCGTGCGGTCGTGGTTTTCGTGATCGCGGCCTCGAGGTTCGAACGCAGCTTGAGGGAGTACATCTCGATCTGGGTCGAATAGCCATCGTTCAGGTCGGTATTATCCAGCATCCCGCGGTTGGAGTTATAGTTGGCCAGCACGAAATAGCGCATACGGCCGCCGCTCCCGTCGAACGAGAGGTTCAGGTCGTGGTTGAAACCCGCATTGCGGAGTACAGCCTTCCGCCAGTCGACATTGGGCAGTACATCGGTGCGCTCCCCCCGCACCATCGAACGGATGTCGCGCTGCGTATAGCGGGGTGCAAGCCCGTCGTTTTCCAACGCCTCGTTGACAGCCGTCGCATAGGTTGCGGCATCGGCCATATCGGGAACCCGGAACGGGGTCTGCACGCTGAAATTGTAGTCGATGCGGGTACGCAGGCCGTGGTCGCCGCCGCGCCGGGTCGTGACGGCGACGATACCGTCGGCGCCCCGGTTACCGTAGAGTGCCAGCGATGCGGCGTCCTTCAGCACGGTGATGCGCTCCACTTCCTCCCGATCCAGGCAGGCCGCATCGCGTTCGATGCCGTCGACCAGTACGACCACACTGTTCCCGCCGAACGAACCAACGCCGCGCACATTCAGGTCGGGCGCCGAGTCCCATGGCAGGTTCTCGCCCTGGCGCACGCCGAGTCCCGGAATCAGGCCGTAAAGGTTGCTCATCAGGTCGGTACGGCCGCCCGCTTCGATTTCACGTGCCGCAGCGCCGGCGAGCGATGCCGACGCGGAGCCTTTGCGGACGCGCTCGTCATAGCCCACATCGAACAGCACGTCATCGTCCGTCAGGCGGATATGCATCTCGCCACCGCTGACGGCTACCGTGCGGCTCATGCGGTTCAGAAGGGTCAGCGTCATGCGGTCACCCTCCCCGGCATCGACCTCGGCCATGCCGTCGGCGCCCGTAACCGCCACGGGGGTTCGCCCGCGGCCGAGCGTCACGGCAACCTCGCCGAGCGGCTTGTCCCATGCATCGGTCACATACACCTTGACGCGCTGCGCCTGTGCCAGCGGACAAACGGCAGCCAGGAACAGCAGTATGATTGATATCTTTTTCATTGTATGCTCTCTGTTTGTTTAACCATGTATGTCTACCATCCGGCATTCTGAGTCAGGCCGTACCCCTTGTTGACTTCGTTCGAAGGAAAGGCGCTCAGATACCACTTCGGATCAAAGCTGTTCTTCCAGGCGCGGTCGGTTTCGGGAATCGGCTCAGAGAAATTGAACCGGAAATTCGAGGAATCCGTTCCGTCCAGGATCGTCACCCTGATCCCGTAAAGCGTCTGCCGGAAAATATCGGCACGTTTCCAGCGCACGATGTCGAACCAACGGATCTCCTCGAAGGCGAATTCCCGGGCCCGCTCGTCGAGTATCTCCTCGCGCAGCTCGGCATCCCCGGCAAGCGCACATTCGGGATAGGACGGCAGCACCTTGCCGCGGTGCAGGCGGTGCAGCAATTCGTCGGTCATGGAGGGCAGCCCCACGCGGTTGCGGGTTTTGTCGAGCCACTTGCAGGCCTCGTCCTTGCGTCCCGCCTCATTCAATGCCTCGGAATAGGCCAGGTAAACCTCGGCCAGGCGCATATAGGAGTAGTTCATCGGTTTGTCGTAGAACGTCGCACGGTTATAGTCCCAGAGGTATTTACGGTTGCAGAAACCCGTTGCGGCCCGATCCTTGGCATAGTTCACCAAATCCTCGCTGCCACCGCCTTCCCACATCTGGGCCACACGGTCGCGGAACGGGCCGCCGGGCACCATCACCGACTGGTAGAGGCGCGGATCCCGGTTCGAGAAAGGATTGTCCGTCACCGTTCCGGTCGAATTGTGCGTCCGGATCCATTCGGCATAAGGCGCCGGTTCCCCGTTCGAGAAAGGGAATTTATCGACATAGTTAAGCGTCACGCAGCCACCGCCGTACCCCTGGGCGTTCGCTCCGTTGAAATCGGTCGAAATGCCGAAGTAATAGGCATGGTAAGTATCGCCGTAGGTACGCTTCGACCGCCCGGTGGCAATCAGTATTTCGCCGTTGTAACGGTCTGCATAGCACGCACCGAATGCCTTTCCGTAACCTTCGGCTGTCTTTTCGGTCGCTTCGACGAGTTTATAGGGATTGCCGTTGTTGGCATTCTCCGTGATGAACTCTTCGCAAGCCGTAACCACGCGGTTCCAGCGCTGGGCATCGTAATTGCCATACCACGCCACTTTCCGGACACTCTCCTCGGCGATCTTGCCGATATTGCCCAGTACCGGTTGTTGCGGCTCGGCATAAGGCTGATTCGCATTGAACAAGGGGCTGGCCGCATAGAGCAGCACACGAATCTTGAGCGCCAGCGCCGAAGCCTTCGTAAAACGCCCGTCATCGGCCGGGTCGACCGTCCATGGGAGCTCCCGGGCAGCCTGTTCGCACAGCGCGACGATGTATTCGACCGTCTCTTCGAAAGTCCGGCGCGAATAGTCTATATCGGCCTCCTTACCCGCCTCGACGGCTGTCTTGAGCAAGGGAACCCCACCGAAGTGGCGCAGCAATTCGTGGTACTGGCACGCAATGACCATTCGGGCCTCGCCCTTGCGCCGAATCTTTTCCGCCTCGCTCATGTCGGGCACACGGTCAACATGCTCGATGTAGAGGAACGCCTTGCGGATACCCGTCCACGTCACGTCCTGCTCGGGGTTGAACCCCATCTTCGTACCGCTCGACTCATTCTCGGTCTCGGCGTCGTATGCGCCCCCGTAATACATGCTGTAAACGCCGCCCCACGAACAATGCGTGTTGATGATATCGGTCAGGGCATCGAGGTTGTCCCATGCCAGTTTGTTACCGGCATTCTGGTGTTCGTACGACCCGCCGTTCACGCTGGGATTGTGCATCGTGAGCCCGCAGCGCAACGTGGCATAGGCCGAATTGAGGGCCCGGTCGGCATAGAGCTTCGACGAGAAGATCGTGTCGACGGTCACATCGCCGCCGGGCGCTTTCTCCAGGAACCCGTCCCCGAATTTCAGGTCGCTGCAATTGGTCAGTCCCGACACGAAACCGCCCAGGATCAGAATGGATATTATCGTCTTTTTCATAGTGGAGTGTCGATTAGAATGTGATGTTTACACCGAAGTTGAAAATGCGCACGTTCGGGTAGGAATCGATATTCGAACCGCTCGTCGCTCCCTCGGGGTCGATATCGATGTCGTTGAGCTCCGAGAAAAGCGTCAACAGGTTGTACCCGCTGAAATAAACCTTCAGCGACTTGACGCCGACCTTCCGGAATGCCGGAATATCCCTGAACGTATAACCTATTTCGGCAACCTTCAGCCGCAGGTACGAGCCGTCCATCAGCCACAGGTCGGAATCCTCCAGGTAGTGCGACTTGTTGAGGAAGGTCAGCCGTGGAAAACGCGCATCGGGGTTCTCAGGCGTCCAACGCCCGTCGGCCAGGAATTTGAGCAGCGCACGGCCGTTTGTACTGCCGAAAGCATTACGGTATTCGCCGCTGAGCATACGCGAGGCATGCAGGCCGGCCGTCCACTGCATCGAAATTTCGAAATTCTTGTACCGGAATCCGCCCAGCAGGCCGAGCACATAGTCCGGACGCTGACTGTAACCGAAGTAGGTCTTGTCGTTGCCGTCGATCTTGCCATCTCCGTTGAGGTCTTTAAAGAGCGCGTCGCCTGGGCGGGGTGATCCCAGCGACATGACGGGTAGCAGCGGCTTCCCCTCCCCGTCGGTTTTCAGGGCTCCGTCGGCATCGAAGTCGTCGGCTCGCAGGAAACGATCGAACCTGTACCCGTAGTTCAGTCCCGTGCTGCGTCCGGTCTGAGCCATCCAGGGATAGTTGGGCATGACTTCGTCCATAAAAATAATCTTGTTCTTCGAGTAGGAGACGTTGCCCTGTACCCACCAGTCGATCTTCTCGGCACGCGAATTCCAGCCCAGTGAGATTTCATAGCCCCGGTTATCGACCTCGCCCAGATTGATCAGCGGCAGCTCGATGGCGACGATCGACGGCAGCGTATTGCGGGTCGAAAGAATGTCGTAGCGGTGTTCGAAAAAGTAGTCGGCCGTCAGGCTGAGGCGCGCACCGAACATTTTGAGGTCGATGCCATAGTTCTGCTTGCGTACTTTTTCCCACGTCACCTCGGAGTTGCCGACCGTATTTTCGACCGCATCGGGCAGCATCGTCATACTTCCGCCCATACCGAACTGGTAGCTGCCGTAGCCGTTCTGCCATACGGCATGGTTGCCCGTCCACGAGCCGTCGAGGTAGAGGAAACGGGCACCGCTGTACTTGTCGTTCCCGACCAGTCCGAACGAGGCCCTCAACTTCAGGAAGTCGACGGTTTGCTGGTTCTTCATGAAATTCTCCTCGGAGACGATCCAGCCCACAGAACCTGCCGGGAAGAACCCGTAGCGCTTCTTCGGGGCGAAATTCTCGGAGCCGTTGTAACCGGCGTTGAAATCGACCAGATAGCGGTTCTTGTAAGCATAGGTCAAACGCCCCACATAACCCACATAGGCGGTTGGGATGTCGGTATACTGACCCGGGTAGTAGGTCTTCGACTGGTTGTAAAGCAGCAGTGCCGACACCGCGTGGTCACCGAACGTACGCTGGTAGCCGAGGCTCGCCTCTATATACCAGTTGCGTGATTTGCCCGACCCGTCCTCACCATAGGTCATCGGCTCGCGCATACCCGTCACGCCGTCGGTCTGGTAGACGATCGTATTGTCGAACCTCGGGTCTGAGACATCCATTCCGGGTTGGGTGATCGTCCCCAGATAAATCGGCGTATAGGAACTGTTCGTACCGGTCGGGGCGCGTTTGGTCGCCAGGTAGTAAGAGGTATTGTATGCTCCTTTCACATTGAGGGTCAATCCCTTGGTAATCACATCGAGGTTCTGGGAAAGCGCAAGGTCGAGGTTCAGTTCATTCTGGGTCGTTTTGCGGTAACCCCAGTTGTAGTAGCAGTCCAGCCCGCTCGTGAGTTCCGTAAGCGGGATGTAGTTGTTCTTGTAATTGTAGATGTACTTCCCGTCGACGAAACCCGGACTTGCGAACGGCGTACACCACATGATATTCTGCCAGAGCGAATAGGTCAGCGGTTCGCGTTTGTCGCTCACGCGCCCGCCGATATTGACTTTCAACTGAGTCGTATTCGTAATGTCTACGTCGATGTTCGAGCGGTAGTTAAAGCGCTGATAATTGTAATTCGGGTCATAACTCTCGTCGAAACGCTTCATCATGCCGTCCTGATCCAGGTAACCCAACGACACGAAATAGCGGATGCGGTCGCCGCCGCCCGACAGGGTCGCATTATGTTGTGTCTGCCAGGCGACGTTCTTGAAGATGTATTTGCTCCAGTCCACATCCGGGAACATGATCGGATCGGCCTTCGTGCGGAACATTTCCGTTACGAACGGCGAAAAGGTGAGCTGGTCATCCTTAATGCCGGGATTGTCGGAGCGCTGGGCCTCGGAATAGAGCGTAGCGTAAGTATAACTGTCGACACCGGTCAGGTGTCGCAGCGACTGAGTCAGTCCGAAGGTCGAGTTCCATGAAATCTGTGGCTTGCCCTTCGTACCGCGCCGCGTCGTGACCAGAATGACACCATTGGCGCCGCGAACCCCGAATACGGCCGTCGACGATGCATCCTTGAGGACGGTCACACTCTCGATCTCGTGCGAGTCCATCTGGAAAAACGAACGCTCGACACCGTCCACCAGGATAAGCGGCTTCGACGCCTCGTTCGAAAGCGATCCCGTACCGCGGACATAAATGTCGGGGTCTTCGGCACCGGGCTGTCCGGAAATCTGTACCGACGAAATGCCTGTCACGGCCCCCGCAAGGGCACTGCCGGCACTGCCGCTCGGTGACTTGAGCAGGTCTTTGGTATTGATCGAGGCGATGGCGCCCGTCACCGACACCTTTTTCTGTTGCCCGTAGGCGATGACCTGCACCTCCTCCAGCGCCTGCGCCTCTTCCTTCAGGCGGATTTCATTGTCCGCCGCAGCCACGAGCACCGACTCCCGGGGCTGGTAGCCAATATAGGAAACCGACACGAGCGGTTGATAGCGGACGGGAATCGTGATCCGGAATTCACCCTCGGAGTTGGTCGTCATACCGATTTGCGGGGCGTCCTTGACAACAATGGCGACACCGGCGAGCGGTACGGAACTTCTTTCGTCGACCACACGGCCCTTATACGTTACCGACCGGCTGCCGCCCTGGATGGCCTGCAAGCCCGCCGCATCCGGCTCTCCCGCGCCGGCGGCAAGTGCAAAAGCCGGGAACATCAGGCAGACGGCGATCAGATATATGGTTTGCTTCATGATTTGCGAGTTGTTACTGTTTGACATCTATGGCGATTGCATATTGCGCGGCCTGGTCGGCCTTTCCCACGACGACGTTTCCGCCCACCTTGAGCGTCGGCGTGAAACCGTCATCCAGGTAGTTGCTTCCGGCCACGTAGAACACGTCTTTCCAGCCCATCTTGTAGAGCAGCCACGCAGCCTGGCAGGTTCCCGTCCCCTCGGACACGGCGGCGACACCGAGTTTGTTGTCATAGGTCAGCCCGATGTACGAACGGCTGCGCGTGCCGTTCCAGGCTTCGCCCAGGGCCGTTTCCCATCCCGAATCGTTCCAATACATCTCCAGGCGGGTCAGCAGATGCCCCTCGCGTACCAACCACGGATGTCCCGACGCTGCGGAGACCACGTCCCACGGAATCCCCGACGCAAGATACCCGTCGCGTCCCGCCTCATCGACCCATTGGGTCATCCTGACCAGTCCGCCGTCGCGGATCCCCGCGTTCCAGAATTCGATGTGCCCGTCCTCGTAAAAACCGACCGTTCCGCGCCAGTCGCCCTCGGAATTGCGGTCGGAGAGCACTTTCCCATTGTAGTAAATCATCGTGCTCTCCTTGGTCATCATCCCCGTGAGTGCGACCAGCGAGGCAACGTCGTCCATGACCACCGAGCGGGCATCGTTGCTGACCATATAGGCTTTCGCCTTGTCAATGTCGATCGTGGCGAAGGCGAATTCGATTCCCTCGATCGTTTCGGTCGGGCGGTTTGCGGCCCAGTTGCCGATAAAGGCAAGGTAAACGTCCAGGTCACCGGCACCGGGATCCCAGCTCCATGGGGTTTCGGATGTTGCCGCACCGCGTACGGGTACGCTGTTGACCGTAGTTGCCTTATAGACATTGAGGAACGGATAGAGCTGCTGGTCGACATAATTGCCCGTGACCTCGCTAAACCCGTAGACGATCGGTTTGTCCATCACTTTCGAATAGTCGATCCTGACGTTGTAGATGCGCTCTTTGCCATCCATCTCGACTTTCAGTTGCCGGGTAAGCGACTCCGTGAAATCGAACGTCGTAGACGAGGCGATCGAAGCCCCCTCCATCAGAGCACCTTCGGCAAAATCGAGTTCGATTTCACCCCGATCCATACTCCGTTCATAAGTGATCGTAAGCGTCTTGCCCGATACGGAGACGCAGCCCCCGATTCCCGAAGCGGTCACCTTCGTGGCATCGATAATCGGAAATGCCTTCGACGAAATCGTGAACCACACCTTGACGATCCGGTTGTCGGGTGCCCGGAAGTTCAGCACCGGATAGGTATCCAGGTCGGCGGCGGTAACGTCCGTCGGGAAAATGACCGAATAGCCCTCGCTGAGCTCGACGTCGATCCGGGCATGTGAGAAATCCTCGGCCATATCGAATCTCAGGGCTAGGTTTTTATCATCTATCCGCTCCGCCGTAACCGTCTCGCCGTCGACGGTCACGCGGATTGACTTATAAGGCAGACCGCCGGACGCGACCGTCCGGTCGTCGGAACAGGAACAGAAGGACAGCGCCGCCGCGACGAATACGGCGCTCACGTAATTCACGTAATTCTTGTAGAAATCTGCTTTCATAGGTTAGGGTTTAGTTGGTTTATTCGGAAAGAAGGGAAAGGGATCGGACACTACGGTTCATCCGGGATGGCTGCAACATGTCATGGCATTGTTTTTTAGGTTAGTTTTCGGTTCCGCCAGCCCGTCCAAAGGGCTTTTGCCGGATACGAAAATACTCTGCCCGGACGGCTTCGAGGTTGAAATTTTACCGTAAAACGGCTCTGACGCAAATCGGCCGGCTGCAACAGCCGACCGACACAATGCAGGCAATACAATGCATAACAACACATTACACAAACACCTTCGGAAAATATCCGGGTTATACGATTTTTTCACCCTTGCCCTCGAGTTGTTCGATGAATTCCTTGGGGCTGATCCCGAACTTCTTCCGGAAACAGGTGCTGAAATACTTCGGGTCGTTGAACCCTACGGCATAAGCCAGGTCAGCGATCCGCATGTGGCGCTGCTGTTCCAGCAACCGGTAAGCCGCGCGCAGCCGTATGTCGACCATAAACGCGGTCGGAGTAAGCCCTGTCAGCGATTTGAGTTTCTCGGTGAGGACGGTACGCGACGTGTTCATCTCCCGCGTGAAATCGGCCTGCGAAAATTCGCCGTCGTCGATATGCGCATTGACGCACGCCATAGCCCGGCGCATGAAATCTTCGTCCATCGAGGTATATTCCAACGCTTCGATCTCAAAGACAAGCTGGTTGCGGAAATGCGAACCTTTGCGCTCCTGCTTTCTGAGCTGGTTCACGATCTGTGCATGGAGCAGCTTGAAGTTGAACGGCTTGGTAACATAACCGTCAGCCCCCGAGTCATACCCTTCGATACGGCTGTCGTCCGTATTTTTGGCCGTCAGAAGGATGACAGGGATATGGCAATATTCGAACGTCCCCTTGATCTTGGCGCACAACTCGATCCCGTCCATCCCGGGCATCATGATGTCGGAAACGACCAGATCGACCGGTTTTTCGGCCAAAAGCTGCAATGCCTCTTCGCCTCCGGATGCCATTTCGATGTGGAAATAAGCCGCCAGCAAGTTGGACACCAGCACCCGCAGTTCCTCGTTGTCATCCACGATCAGAATCGTATACATCCGCCCGTCTCCGGCAACCGCCTCGTCCGGCCGCATGGACGGCAACTCCGCCGATCCCGGCATCAAATCCGCCGAATCGGGCCCTGGCACCGATTCGTCGACCTCTTCCCCGGAGTAGGCGTCCCGGCCTATGGGCAATACGACCCGGAAACAATTTCCCTCCCGTTCGCTGCTCGAAACCCGGATATGCCCCTTGTGGATATCGGTCAGATCCTTCACCAGCGACAACCCGATACCCGTACCGATGGTATGGAACTTACGGTAATTACCGTCGTAGAAGCGCTTGAAAAGCCCGTCGATAGTCTGCTGGCTCATGCATTCACCGCTATTGGCGATCATTATACCGACAAAACCGGGGCTTTCCATCCCCACACGGATTTTTATTTCCCCTTCGTCGGGTGTGTATTTGGCAGCGTTGGAAAGCAGGTTGTAGACGATCTTATCGAGTTTGTCGGAATCGAACCAGCCTTCGATACGGTCGGCAGAACTCTGGAAGTAGACCCGAAGGCGCTTTTTCGATACCAGCGGGGCGAATGCCTCGACACATTTGCGAACGAATGCCGCCACATCGCCTTGCGAAACCCGGATCTTCAGGTTACCACTCTCGACCTTGCGGAATTCGAGTATCTGCTGGATGAGGCGCATCAGACGCGTCGCGTTGACCGAGATTACGTTGTAGAGCGCCTCCCGGTCTGTGGAGGTGCTGCGCAGGCTGTCAAGCGAGGTAATGATGATCGTCAGGGGCGTCATCAGCTCGTGGGTGACATTGGTAAAGAACTGCAATTTCGCGTGGTTCAGCTCCTCGGTTTTCCGGCGTTCGAATTTCGAAATGCGGATTTCATGCTGCATACGCAGTCGGTAGCGCAGGAAGCGGATCGCGCCGTAGGCCACCCCCGCAAGGGCTGCGAGATAGAACGCCACGGCCCACCACGAGCGCCAGGGTGCCGGCAGGATACGCACCTTCAGCACCCGCTCGTTGCTGCTCCAGACACCGTTGCCGCCCGCCGCCTGCAAATGGAAGGTATAAATGCCCGCAGGCAGGTTGTTGTAGGAGGCGAAGCGGTGCTGTGAATCGACCAATACGTACTCCTTGTCGAACCCGTCCAGCTTGTATTTAAAGATGTTGTCCCTCGGATTGGCATAGGAAAGCATCGAAAATTCGATATAGAAATTGTTTTGCCGGTGGGTCAGCGTCACCTCATCTGCATAGTCGATCTCCCGGGAGCTGATATGCTCCCGCTCCTTTTCCGGCATGGTACGCAGG
>ENA-ORTP01002041-ORTP01002041.1-human-gut-metagenome-genome-assembly--contig:-NODE-2041-length-18026-cov-2.757276_pt1 | contig 18026 bp, 29 predicted proteins | sample MGYA00241913_ERZ509190 | MGnify/ENA primary metagenome ERZ509190 (study PRJEB26280, sample SAMEA2338839) | human gut metagenome | biome: human gut; feature: human-associated habitat; material: faeces...
AATCAAAAGTATCAAAAAACTTTGAACCATTGAATCAGCATCAGATGGAGCAGTTTCTATCTGTTCTCACTAAGTATAGAAATGTATGTGCACATGGAGAACGACTATTTACATACAGAACGGTAGATGCTATTGAAGATACACCGCTTCATAAAAAACTTTCATTACCACAGAGCGGTAATCAGTACAAAAAAGGAAAACAAGATTTGTTTGCAGTGGTAATTGCTTTTAGATATTTATTACCTGAAAAAGATTTTCTGGAATTTAAAAGAAAGCTTATAAAAGAGATTGACCGAGTAAACAAAGAGGTAGAGCATATAAGCGAAACGGAATTATTAAATAAAATGGGCTTCCCGGAAAATTGGAAAAATATTACCAAATATCATTTACAGTAAAGAAATATCCTCTGAGAGATAGTGAAATACCTATTGTCTTAGAGGATTTTTTGTTGAAGAATTTTAATATTCAAGAGTTTATTTTTTCCTCTTTGACATTAAATCTAAGATTTCTTGTGGGTTTGTCAACTGACGTCCGGGAAGTGTCTGTTTTGGTGTGCGATCACGGTCGGCTTCGTCAATCGCTGCGACAAAACGCTTTACGCTATTTGGATTGGATACAACAAAATTATGAGTAATACTTGAAGTAGCCATACTAACACCTCCTCTATTTCTGGCTTTTTGTGTATTAATTATACGATTGACGGAGAAATGAGTCAATAAGGAAAATAATATTGAAAATGTTGGAGTTAACACTAAAATAAAGTTGGAACAATAAAACGAAGTTATATTGCGAGGAAAAATATGAAGAATAAAAAGATTAAATGCGATATATATATTATCTATTGCAGAAACAATATTGGCTAAAGGGTTTCAGGTTATTAGTGCTTCGAGACACACAGCAACAATCATCATTATGATTCTCCAGGTTATAATATGCCGTATTGTAATGTGTATATATCTTAAGAAAAATCCAATGGTGCTTCATAAGTATGATAGAGTAGAATAGAGGTGCAGTCATGAAGGAAATAAGAGAAGATTCAAAAAGACAAGACATTAGGAATACACCACAAGGTGTTGAATCAAATCAGTACACACTATTAGAGGATGAAAGAGAATATATTCCTGAAATTAATCCACAAAGAGATAACAACGTAAAAGGCAAACAGTCTGCTTTTACAAAGAGAATTAAAAAGGGTGCATGGGTAGTATTTGCAGTTGGTATCATAGCTATGATAGTTTACTGCATGGGTTGACTAGTAAGTCTGTTGACACAAGTGAAGAGGCTGCAAGTGCATTGAAAACACATATATCTACTTCTTTAGCGGCAGGTACAAAACTTCTGGCAAGTGATGAAAACTATGTTGGAGGCGATATGACCATAACACATGATTCGGATAATGTGGAAACGACATTGTATCTATGGGATTATGCAGCCGAAGATGGTGATTATGTACAAGTTTTTGTAAATGGTACATCATTAGGAGAACCATTTATGATTACAAATACTCCAGTAACATTTACAATACCTACAGTAGGAGAAGTGGAAGTGTTGGGCACCCGTGATGGTGGTGGCGGAATTACGTATGCAGTTTATTATGAAATGAATCACACTACATACTTTAATGGAATGGATGAAAATGGAAGTAATTTATATACGTTGATACGAGAATAGGTTCCCCGAGATGTTCGATGAGTGTTTCACGGTAACCCTCACAATGTGCTTATTGCGGAAAGGTTGTTGAAATGGTAAACTCAAAGCAGAAGTTTTGTCGACCAGTATACCATCGTACGCTTACCGAATCTTGGGACGATAGTACTTTTTCGGAAGAGGAAGTGTAAGCAGAGCAAAGGGGAGAGTATAAAAGAGATGACGCAAAAGGATAAAATACTGGATGCTTGGATTATGGTGGAGCATCTGGCTGAGGGGGACATCAATTTAAAAGATAAAACGATAATAACATTTGGTCAGCTTCAGAATGAAAATTATTATGATTTGTTTCTTCGTGAAATACAAAAGAAAAAAATGAAACCTTATCAGGATGGCGGCATCGTTTTATACTTTGATATTTTCCCTTTTAAGGAAGTTGTTGATTTTCTAAGAGAAAAATATCATTTAAAACCAGCGGAAGAAGAAAGGACTTATGGAGACAAATTTTCATTTGCCTTGTATTTTGATAAAAAACTAAAACTAAATCGTGAAATGACTTTTTTAACGGAAAGTTACTATATTAGAAAAAATAAAAAAATACCTGAAGAAAGGGAATTTTCAGCATTTGAAGAAGAATTTAAAAAGAGGGTTGAGGAACGGTTTGATTATTCTGGAGATGAGTATGAAGCGTACTTTAATAAAGTGATAGCGTCTATTTTGCAAAAAAATAATATTTCGATTAAGAATTGCAGAATGAAGGTGGTATTAAATCTGAAAACAGATGCCACAAATTTACATTCCTTTTTTGTGGGGGATCTGGAGAAAGCAAAAAAAATATCTGACGATATGTTGGATTCCTATATTTTAGGAAAACCTAAAAAGCGTATCGATCTGGACAGCAGATTACAATCGGGCAAAGAAAATGGTGATGTCTTTAATCAGATTTTGCAGCCCCAAAATTATCCGATGGCAAGATTTCCCGGAAATCCTGAGTATGCGCTTGCATTTATGCAGCAGGTGGCGGTTAATTTAGCGATTTATAATGACAATGAACAGATGAAAAGTGTGAACGGGCCGCCAGGTACGGGCAAGACAACTCTGTTAAAGGATATTTTTGCGGAACTTTTTGTGGAACAGGCGTATGAGATCGTGAATTTGCCTGAGAAATTTATAAAGGGATCGGAAAAGACAAAGTATTGGGAAAATGCTTCCATAGGGATTATGCCGGAGAAAATAGCAGAAAAAGGAATTGTAGTAGCAAGTTCCAATAATGGAGCAGTTCAGAATATTGTAAATGAATTACCTCTCGTTTCGGGAATCTATGAGGAATTTGCTGAGGATATTGTTGCGGCGGATTATTTCAGAACCATTGCAAACTCGGTTGTCAAAGCAAAATGGGTTAAAGATGAAAACGGCGATCTTCATGAACAATTAATCAGCGAAGAACGTGAAGAAAGCGCCCGGTTCTGGGGACTTTTTTCCCTTGAAGGCGGCCGAAAAGATAACATGGATTATATGATTACTGTGTTAAAACATGTTGTAAAATATTTTGAAGACGAATATATTTCGGATGAAGGAATCTATAAGGAGTTTAAGAAACAATATGAAGCAGTTTATGCCTATAGGAAGGAAGGGCAAGGGATCTGTGAGAAAATAAATACGCTGGATCAGTTGGTAAAAAAAATAGAGGAAAAGCGCAGGCTTTATAATATGGAAGAAGTTGCAAGACAGGAGAGACTGTCAGAAAGTAACTTTAAAATAGAAGAAGATATAAACAATATTCAACATAGGACAGGTGATTTAGAAACTGCATTACAGGATGATAATGCGCAATTACGGAAAGTGCAGGATGACAAGGACGCCATTTCTCAGTGTATTGAAGCATTAAAATTACAAAAACCGGGATTCTTTTCTGTCCGAAAGAGAAAGAATGAATTTCGGGAAAAAAATAGAATCTACTCGGATCAGCTTCAAAAAGCAATTCTTGAAGAGAGGGAAATAAAAGGAAAAATATCTGAGGCAGAGAGACAATTAAAGAAATTACAGGATGAAGTATCCATTAATGAAATAAAAATAAAACAAAGTCAGGATGCATTTGAACAGTGGCAGCGGAAAGAAACCGTTAAGATTAAGCAGCTGGAGAATGAAGTCGCCAGCCTTAAAAAGCGCCTTGCGGATATTTCTGGTAAAAGACTTGATTTTACAGTGGATTATGAGACATTGCAGTTAAGTAATCCATGGTTTGACGCGGAATATCGAAGAATGCAATCCAAATTATTTATTACAGCCTTGAGGGTAAGAAAACAGTTTCTATATGAAAATAAGAAAAATATAAAGGCGGCATATTTGATCTGGAGTAAACAATACGGTCATCTGGAACATAAAATTGTGATTTCGGAGGCATGGAACTGGATGAATATGGTGATACCAGTGATAAGCTCCACATTTGCAAGTTTTTCAAGAATGTGTGCGAATCTGGGGACAGCGACAATCGGCCATTTATTTATAGACGAAGCAGGACAGGCTCTTCCGCAGGCAAGTGTAGGAGCGATATTCAGAAGCAGATATGTTATGGCAGTAGGCGATCCTTCTCAAATTAAGCCGGTGCTTACGCTGGACGCCGGTATTCTTGGGATGTTGGGAGAATATTACAACGTATCTCAAAAGTATTTATCAGAAGATTCATCTACACAAACTTTGGCAGATGCCATAAGCCGATATGGTTTTTATAAAGATGCCGATAAAGAAGAGTGGATAGGAATTCCCTTATGGGTACATAGGCGATGTAAATATCCGATGTTCGATATTGCGAATAAAATTTCTTATGGCGGTAATATGGTTCAGGGAGTGAAAGAAAAGGGGACTTCTGCGTGGTTTGATATTACGGGCAATGCAGTGGATAAATACGTTGCAGAGCAGGGAATCTTTTTAAGAGAAAAAATTCAGGAAATGATTTCGCATAATCCGGATATCATTGATCGAGAAAAGAAAGATATTATTTATGTCATATCGCCTTTTAAGAACGTTGCGTATCACTTGGCTCAGGAATTAAATAAAATAGGATTTACGCGTTATGATGAACACGGCAGGCCAACGAATGTAGGAACAGTACATACCTTTCAGGGGAAGGAAGCTAAAATAGTGTTTTTGGTCTTAGGCGCTGATACGAAAAGCAAAGGAGCGGCTAATTGGGCGATGGGAACGGAAAATCCGAATATTATGAATGTGGCCGCAACGCGTGCGAAGGAGGAGTTTTATATTATTGGAGACGAGAAATTGTATTTGCGTTTGGGAAGCGATGTGGTAAATAATACTTATGAGATAATCAGGTCGTTTAACTTTGCCGCAGGGAATTAAGAGGGCGGCAGATCAACAGAAAGGCTGTGAATGTGAATGGAGAATTATGGGAGAAAAGTTACTGATTGTTGAAGATGATAAAAAATTAAATGATGGGATATGCCTCGCGTTAAAGAATGATTCCTGTTTATTTTATCAATGCAAAACCTTGCAGGAAGCAAGGAAAGTTTTAAATAAAGAACGTATAACCCTGATTTTACTGGATGTGAATCTGCCGGATGGGAATGGGATTGATTTTGTAAAAGAAATCAGGAAGAGCAGTCAGGTTCCCATTATTTTACTCACTGTAAACAACATGGAAGTGGATATTGTAACAGGACTGGAGGCTGGCGCAAATGATTATATTACGAAACCATTTAGTTTAATGGTTTTACGTGCAAGGGTAGCTGTGCAGCTCAGGGATAAAGAGACATCAGGCAAAGAAGCTCTGGAGTTTGACAGATTTGCATTTTATTTTGACCGAATGGAATTTTTCAAAGACGGGGAAGCTCTGGTGCTTAGTAAGACCGAACAAAGGTTGTTGCGGGTGTTGTGTGAAAACAGAGGCAAAGTATTGAAACGGGAATATCTGATTGATACCGTATGGCAGGGAGATACAGAATTTGTGGATGGTCATGCGCTGACGGTTGCCATAAAACGCCTCAGAGATAAGCTGGAAGATGACCCGCAAAAGCCGGAATATATCCGGACGGTTTATGGAATCGGTTATACCTGGGCGGTGAAAGAATGATGGCTGAACTATTATTATGGGCAGGAATCTTTTGTCTGAGCGGATTTTTTTGGTACAGTATTTTTTATCAGAAAGAAAAGAAGCTGTTAAATCGTTTACAACAAATGCTGGATTGTGCCATGGATGGAGAACTGGAACGGACGGAAATATCCGAAGAAAAATACTCTGTCCTTGAAAACAGTATGAAACAATATTTGGATCGACATTTTCTGACAAGAAAGGAACAGCAGGAACAAAAAGAAGTAATACAGCGGCTGATCTCTGATATAGCGCATCAGACGCTGACTCCCATATCTAATTTGAAAATTTACGGGGAGATTCTCTCAGAGAAGAATGCGGGAAATCGGGAAGAAATTGACACAATTTTAGAAGAAACGGAAAAATTAGATTTCCTGATTCAATCGTTGGTAAAATTATCCCGGATGGAAAGCGGTATTATTGCCGTGCATCCGATTAAAAGTTCTGTTGGCCAGATATTAAAAACGATGCAACAGGAGTTTGCGGCAAAAGCAGAAATGAAAAATATTGTTTTACAAGTATGTGATGCAGAGTTGTCGGTAATCTGTGATGCGAAATGGACCATGGAGGCCCTGGGAAATATTGTAGACAATGCGATTAAATATACGCCGGAGGGCGGAAGGATTCGGATAAATGTGGAACAATATTCCTTCTTTGTCAGGTTTGACATCATGGATAATGGTATGGGAATAGAAAAGGAAGAAATACCAAAAATATTTGGAAGGTTTTACCGGAGCTTATCCGTATCGGATCAGCCGGGGGTTGGTATTGGCTTGTTTCTTGCAAGAGAGATTATTCAGGCGCAAAAAGGGTATGTAAAGGTGAAAGCAGAGCCAGGCAAGGGCTCGGTTTTTTCTGTGTTTCTGCCTGCAGCAAAGAACGAATAGTATCAAAACTGTGATATTTCAGAAACCAGATAGAAACATTGTTATGGTAAAGTCTGTATTGTAAAGAACAATACAGGCTTTTTTGTTTCGGTGAAGAATTTTGTGATGCAGAATTTTTCTTACAGAAGAAACTTGTTTTTCAGAGAACATCCCCTGTGGGGATGTGGATTTTGTCAGGGAGGAAGACATGAAGATATTACAGGCAGTAGACGTAAAAAAAATCTATGGGCAGGGAGAAACAGAGGTCCGGGCGCTGGATGGTGTTAATCTGGAAGTGGAAAAAGGGGAGCTTGTTGCGATTGTTGGAACCTCCGGAAGTGGAAAATCGACGATGCTTCATATCATTGGCGGTCTGGACAACCCAACATCCGGGCAGGTGATGGTTGACGGTCAGGAATTAAGCCATATGACCGATGAAGAACTTACGATTTTTCGCCGCAGAAATATCGGCTTTGTTTTTCAGCAGTATAATCTGGTTCCCATGTTGAATGTATGGGAGAATATTATTCTTCCGGTAAAATTGGATGGGAAAAAAATTGAAAAAGGATATGTGGAGGAAATTATTACTACTTTAGGCATAAGGAAAAAATTAGAAAGTCTGCCCCATGCTTTATCCGGCGGACAGCAGCAGCGAGTAGCGATTGCAAGAGCTTTAGCGGCAAAACCTGCGATTTTACTGGCGGATGAACCGACGGGTTAATACTAGTTAGTGGTATAAAAATTATAAAAAAATAATATGGAAATTTCGTTCTTTATCCACTTGAATTTCTTTAATGACCGACCGCCAGAAACGTCTCCGCTCTTTTTTATTAAATGTATTATAAATCGTTTCAAAATCACTATTCAGAAACTCTTTTAATTTGCTGATGTCTTTTGGCTTTTCTTCCGGAACCTCCGTGAGCTGCTGTAATAGCTTTTCACGGTCTTTTTTTAATTCATCGAGTGTTATTACCTCATTTACAAAAAGCTCCTTTAAACGTTCTATTTTGTGCTCTATGGATGCCTTCTTTTTCTGCCGGTCTCTCACAGGCTTTTCTTTTGTTTCATACTCTCTGATATATTTTCCGGCTTCTGCCCGTATATTTGCGAGCATATATTTTTCGATTATTGACTCTGATATATTTTTTCGGTTTTCGCAGCGCCTCAAAGGATATGCTTGCCTACAAATATATACAGGGTATTCATATACACGATTTTTTCTTTTTGTCTTTACTGTTCTCCCGGACATTGTTTTTCCGCAATTCGCACATTTTATCAGGCCAGAAAAAACATAGTCTCGCTTCACAGAAGACTTGATATTACGTTTTAAATTTACCTGTACTCGATCGAAAAGGTCTCGATCAATAATCGCTGGACAAAAAGATTTGTTATCACGGAATACGCCGATATATTTTGTGTTTGATAATATAGATTTTTTTAGATTGTCAGTACTCATTATGATGCCGAATTCATGCTCTAAAAATAGGGTAGTAGCGTTCAGGCTATTCGTTCTATCGTAGTATTCAAATACTTCCACGGCCTTTCCTGCATCCTCATTTGGCACCAGATGCTTGTCTTTGATGCTGTATCCCAGTGGCGTTTTCCCGGACAGTACTTCCCCGTGCTTGTACTTATAATCAAATACATCCTTGATTCTCACGCTGTCATTCTGAGCTTCCAACTCCGCAAATGTCATGCTCTGCGCCACAAATGCCCGTCCCTGCGGCGTGGTCGTGTCGTAAAAAGGCTGTGCAACGGCCGTCCATTCAACGTCGTGCTTTTCTAGTACAGCCTGCGTGTTGAGGTAATGGCGCAGGGAGCGAAACCAGCGGTCAAGCTTCGTGAATATGATTAGATTAATATATCCGGCCTTTACATCGTCCATGAGGCGCTTAAATTCTCCTCTGTCCAGCTTTTGCCCGGACACCCCATCATCTATATAGGTATCGTACAAAATCATGTTATCATGGTCATCTATGTATTTCTTTAGGGTTTCCAGCTGCTCACCCAGACTGTCCCCTTTTTTGGCTTGTGTATCCGTAGATACACGGATATAGATTGCTATTTGCTTCATAAAGTCCCTCCTTTTGGGTATAAAAATAACAGCCAACAGAACAAGAGTTCCGTATTGCGTTGGCTGTCCGAAGATGATATACTGTTGTTGTAATAAATTGTATACTCTTCGGGGTGTACGTCCCCCGGTGTTGGAAGCGCCGGGGGATTTTTTATTTAATTTTCCATCTGTGACCACAGTCCTGACATACAGCGTAAGTCACAGTTTCTGTTTTTCTTCTGAGTAACAAAGGTATTACGATTAACAATCCTAATATTGTACACGCCAGAAGTATGTACAACAGTATGGTCAAACATCCGGTCTTACGAGACTCTGATACTGTTTGTATTTGTACATTTTCACTTTTGCATTTTGGACATACCACGTTTCTTCCCTCCTTTTTGATAAAAAAGTGCTTTTGGCAGTTACATCGTGTTTAATTTATTATTAATAAAAGAAATCAATTTATCTCTTCCCCACAATTTAACACCTAAAGCATTGGCTTCTTCTATGGCTTGTGGTGTGAATCCTCTGTTTGTCAATACAACGGCTATATCTTTGTTATATATTGACTTCCCGGTATGCGCCTGTTGCACGGCGGCATTATTTATGTCTTTTGAATAACATTTACACTGTATAGCATAAGTAATATCATCTTTTTCGGCAAGTATATCTATGCCGTGGTCGCCGCTTCCGGGTGTTACTTCTACGTTGATAAATCCGTTCTTTGTTAGCAGATCAGCACAAAAATGTTCAAAATCATGACCAGTCATGCTATCAAAATCTTTTGTGGTATTATGCTGAAAATGATTGTTAAAAGGAACAGCTTCTTGTTCAATGATTATCTGATTATTCATCGCTTCTTGCATCTCTTTATAGTCTTGTTTTTTGAGATATGCATTGCATTGTCTGGCAAATAATTCTATATCTATATCGTTAAGCAGTTTATTTACATAATTAGAATCATAACTGCCTGCTGTATTTTTTGTTGAATCATGTGTAAACTCATTTTTTGATATTGTTGTATACGGTTCTGATTCGTTTTTGTCGGCTTCGGGTGCTGAATTTGGTTGTGTTTTATTTTGTGTATCCGATTCCTCATCTATTGATGAATCAAGACCGATGGATACTTTAATTTTATCAATAATAAGTTCACTTACATCTTTCAAATAAGAATTGGCGGTTACATAGTTTTTTGAATCATGTTTCTGTTCTGGCACAATTTCATTGGTTTGCTCTGTGTTTTTGCCTATTGAAGTAGATTGTGTTTTATTTTCTTTATTTGCATAGTGACTTTGTTTTTTGTCTTCAACATTTTTTATTATATTGTATTCTGCATCTACAGCAGAACAAGGATTTCCGTTTAATTTAATTACTAATCTAAGTATAAATAAAAAAATATCTAACGGTATAACAAACAGTATAAAAACTGTTATTATCCACGATGTAATGTCAATAAATGTAAAAGAATTACCATCTATGCAAAATAATAATGTAAAAATTATCCAAATAATTAATGAAGGAATCGGGAATAAAATTCTTAAAGCTTTGTTTATATATTTTTTCATATTATTACAAATTTTTGTGTGCATTTGATTCGATAATTTGCACAGATTTTTTTGAAAAATCTTCTCCATGCAAATGTTTCATAGCATGAAGGAATCTTTCTTTTTGCATTTCGTGTGTGTCGCTTGTATTTAAAAATATAGTCGCGCTTCCATCTTCATTTATAGTCACAGCTTCATGTGTGTGATTAGAAGGAAACTTTATAAGTTCGATGTGATAATCAATCAATAGAACCCCTCTCTTTCCGCTTCAACGCAAGTAACATATTGTGTACAGCCTCCAAATCTTCCGGCGTAGCATCGCGAGCAGTGTCAAATAAAAGTCGGAGTTCTTTGTTTTCAAAAATATCTTGCGCTATCTCGGCAGTTTCTAGATTCAAATAATAACCCTGTTCTTCAGATTCATCTCCATAAAAATAAGATATGGGTACATTGAAGTAAGCGCAGATTTTTTCAATTTTATCTTTTTTAGGCTGGCTTTTTCCGTTTTTCCAGTCAGATAGTGTAGCTGTTGAAATTCCCGTTTCTTTGTGAACCCTATATGGTGTAACACCATTCTCTTTAAGCAATTGTTCAAATTTTTCGTACATATAAACCTCCAAATTATCACGGAAAAATTCCTTAAAAAAATGTTGACTATAAAATAAAACCGTGATATATTAGAGATACGAAAGAAATCCGTGATATTCGGATGAATCGTATCTCGGAAAAATGATTTAGTTCTGCTGACAACTAGACTATATCATATTTCCGATATAAAATCAATGTTTTATCTCGGAAAGGCGGTGTAATATTGTACGAAAAATTTTCTCGTTTGTTGTCGAAAAGTAACAAGACTATATATAGGGTTGCCGTAGACACAGGCATATCGACAACAACTTTGTACGATTGGAGAGATGGAAAGAGTACTCCAAAAGTTGACAAGCTCAAAATCCTTGCAAAGTATTTTGGGGTAAAAATTGAATATTTTTTGGATTAGCCAAATGTAGTGAATGGAAGAAAGAAGGTGAGCTTAAAAATGAAAAAGGACAAAGAAAAGAAACCGTCAAGGATAACGGTTTCCGATGTGGGATTAATTATGTCTATTATTACATTTCTGTTTGTACTTTCTGGGATAATTTTAGAATAATCCAATTCTATCACAGATTTCCATTATGAAAGTCAATACAGAAATAATAACAGCAATCCAACCTTTAATGTCAGCTTTCTTTGAAGTTTTTATAGCAATGTCAGATTGGGTTTTAGAGGATTCAGATAACTTTTCAGCATTTTCTGCTATTTGTTTAACTGATTCCATAAATTCTTTCTTTTGTTTTTGCTCTTCTTTGAAATTCTCAATTTCTATTTGAGAGTGGTAAGTGTCATGAGGGTTGGATGGAATAAACCGCATAAAAACATCTCCTTTTTGTAGGAGATTATAGCATAAGGGGTGATGGATTGAAAGGAACGGTAACTTTTGAGAATACACCAGATATCAACCGTATTTATTCTGTGATGTCCTTGATATTGTCAGACAAATACGGTGTAGATATAAAAATTACACCAAAAAGAAAGGAGAAAGAAGAATGTATATACCAGAGTTTGCCTGTGGCGTGATAGCTACAATCCTTGCAGAAATCGGTGCAATTTTTATTGTGGCTGCGTATGATGCGTGGAAGAATCAGAAGAAAGGCGGTGATGATGGAGAGTAAAAAAGCCCCGGCGATGTTGGAGGCATCCCGGAGCGTGGCAACAGCTAACCCTACTAGCTTTTGCAGATATAGTATAGCACAGTTTTCCTGCAAAAGCAAACAAATGTTTGATTTTTTTGGAGGGAAATTTTATGGATAAAAAAGAAGCAACATGGAAAAACATAGAGGAATATCTGGCAACATCTGTAATTGAGCAGGCTAAGACAACAGCAAAGCGGTGGTTTATCGCATGGATAATCACATTAGCGGCGCTGTTTACAACCAATGCAGCATGGCTGTATGTATTTAACAGCTATGAGTACGTCTATCAGGACGGTACAGGCCAGAACAACATTAATACCGGGTCGCAGGGGAATGTATTGAATGGCGCAGATAATGATGATTAAAAAGAACCGCAGAAGTCGCGGAATAAAAAGAAAGAGAAGAAAGAAACGGAGGAAATAAAGATGTGTCGTTTTAAAAGCGGAATCATTTTAAAAAACAAGATTGTGATTGCACCAGGGGAAAATGATAGCCATAGTGATTTACTGGAATCTCTGGGAATCGAAGATGATTATTTTGGGGCATCAAAAAAGTTTGTCCGGGCGGAATTGATACCAGACAATGACGAGTGGTGGGTATCGCCGGAAGAACATCCGGAAAAATGGATGTTTGTTGTAGATCAGGACATTACGCCAGACTGGTTTGATAAAAAAGAACATGAGAAGCTTTTCCGTGAAGCTGTATGCAGCTGGTGGAAAGAACATGTACTTGTTGACAAAAAAATCGAGGAGTTGAGCAGCGGATTTTATCGTCTGAAAAGATGTGAAGTAAAAAGACTCTGCAAAGATGTAAAGGTGTTGCTGTACGGCTCTCAGGTCGGCACGATGTGGGAAAGCTCTCAGGTCGGCACGATGCGGGGAAGCTCTGCTGCTAGAGACTTTAAAAACTACCCAAATGTCAGAATATGGGTTTCTCCGGAAGGCCGTTTTAAAATGGTGGCGCATAAAAATGATTAAATCCTTAATACGGTTCATTTTTTATTCGTTATGCATCGGCATTATCACATGGCTGCTGGTCAGTTGGATTGATGTATTACTACATAATGACCCGGTAACGGGGGATAAATCGTACTGGCAGGGAAATGCGTTTGTTTTAATGATTGGAGGAGACAATGACATTTAGAGAAAAATACGAAAAAGAGCATACGAGAGAACTACTAGAATTAGAAAATTTTTGCCCTGTAGATTTTGGATATGAGGAAGAACGTAACTGTGCTAAGGGATTATCCTGTAATGAGTGTTGGGACAGAGAAATCCCGGAAGAAAGGGTGGAAAAAATGGAAGGAAAAAAAATGAAAACAATTATAACAGTAAGAGAACCTGATTCCTGCGGAAATGTAGTATTTGAATATGACGATTTTTACGACTCCCTTACTATTATGCAGGAATGTGCAAAGAAAGGAAAGGTTGTCGAGGTGGAAATGAGGGAGTGCGATGATAGCACCGATAATCACTGATGACCCAGTAAAGGACTTTAGGGCATATGACCTGCAGCAGGAAGAAGAGCTGAGAAAGCTCCCTGTCTGCTCCTGCTGCCATGAACCCATACAGCAGCCTGACGCTTTTTGTGTGAATGGTGAATACTGGTGTGATGATTGCATGGACGACATGAGAGTCGAGATATTGATTGACAGATGGGAGTGATAACGTGGAAATCTATGAAAAACTGATGCATATTCAGACAGAAATTAAGGCGCCGAAGAATCTTTATAATTCCTTTGGAAACTATAAGTACCGAAACGCCGAGGGAATCTGCGAAGCGGTGAAGCCTTATCTGACGAAAGAGAATGCGTCTCTCGTTTTGCATGATGATTTGGTGAATGTGGGAGACAGGATTTATGTCAAGGCGACCGCCTGTCTGATTGACAATGAATCAGGAAGAACAGTCGAGGTGGCTGCTTTCGCCCGCGAGGCGCTGAGTAAGAAAGGTATGGATGACAGCCAGATAACCGGCACAGCGTCTTCTTACGCCCGGAAATACGCTTTGAACGGTCTTTTTCTTCTGGACGACACAAAGGATGCTGACACTGACGAGAACCGCGTTGAAAGAGAGAATCGGCAGGCAGAAAAGACAATCTCAAAAACTGAAGCCAAAGCCCTTTATGCGATGCTTCAGAACCGCGGCATAGACGTGAATGATTTTATGGCAGAAAAAAATATACAGAAACTGTCAGATTTGTCACCGGAAGAATATGCGAAAGCGATGCGGGAGCTGGAAGGTGGTAAATGATGCAATTTAAGGGAAAACTCTCCGGGATGACACAGGATGTCATCTCCGGAGAAAACAAGATTACTTTTACGGTTCCGAGCGGACAGCGCCTTCTGGCGGAGATGGAGAGCATCAAGGACAAGGAGCTGTCCATCAAAGTCACTCAGTACCGCAAACATCGGAGCCTTGACGCAAACGCCTATTACTGGACAATCCTGTCTCAGCTTGCCGAAAAGCTCCGTGTAAGTAAACCATATCTGCATAATATCATGCTTCGCAGGTATGGGCAAGTCGAATATTTTTCCGGTAAGGTAGCATATGTGATGCTGCCGGACACCGACGAGACATCCGAAAAGATTGCGGAAATGGAAGACGCGCACTTTGCCCCAACCTCTAAGATAGTTCCGGGCAAGGATGGAATCAATTACAGGTCGTACAAGCTCCTGAGAGGCTCACACAGCTACGATAGCAAAGAGATGGCAGATTTAATCAATGGGCTTGTAGACGAGGCACAGAACACCGGAATAGAAACCCTCACACCGGCGGAGATAGAGAGGATGATGGCAGCCTATGGCAAAAAGGTTACATAGCATTTTTACAGATGATATGGAGCACTGTATTTTTACCGGCAGCCCATACGTAGAGAGGCATCATGTATTCCCCGGCGTGGCGAACCGGCCTAAATGCGAAAAATACGGGTTTGTCGCACCTTTGAGGTATGACCTGCATCCGAACGGCGCAAGGTTTAATCCTACACCTTACAACAAAAATATTGACCTTTTTCTTCGGCGCCGGTGTCAGAGATGGTACGAAACCAACATAGGTAGCCGGGAAGATTTTATAAGAGAGCTTGGAAAAAATTATTTATAGGAGGAAGCTATGGCGGAAGTAAAAAAATGCGATAGATGCGGAAAAATCTATGAGAAAAACGAGATGCACAAGGCAAAGGAGTGGCATCCCACTTCCAGAAACATTGTAGGTATAGCGGCCATAGACAAATATTTAAAGACGGACCGTTTTTTTGAGCTTTGCGATGACTGCCTGACAGAATTTTTTGATTATTTTATGGGGTGTGATTAATGGACGCAAAGGATTTATTTAAAAATATCGGATATGGAAAAAGAAACGCCGTATCACGGCCGCCCAATGCGCGGATTGACAGAGCCTTCCGAAAATTGATTGAGCAGGCCAACGCAGCCGGTGACTGTATCATTCCTTCGGAAGCTGGATATTATCGGCCGGAGACCCCGGAAGAGTTCCGGGAAGCAGAAATATACATCAGGAAAGAGCGGCACAGAATCCGCGTGATCGGCGATAAAATCACTCTGATGAGTAAAAATCTGGAAAGGAGAGAATCAAAATTAACAGCAGAGATAAAGGCAAACGCGGGGAAAGAGACCTCGCCCGAAAGCTCCGTGAGTTGGGATACAATTCTCGGCGAGGACAGCAGTTTTCCGGGGCAAATGGTGATGCGGATGTAGTAGGGTTGCCTGGAATACATATCGAGTGTAAGCGGGTAGAGCGGTTAAATATTTATGATGCAGTAAATCAGTCAAAGAGGGACGCCAGACCGGGGGAAATCCCGGCGGTGTTCCATCGGAAAAACAACTGTGAATGGTTGGTGACAATCCCTCTGGAAAGCTGGATTGAGATTTATCGGGAATGGGAAGCAGGAGGAGTAACATGAGCAGAGAGAGCATGGTTTTTTACAGAAGTTTCGTAGAAGGTATTGCCGAACTGGATGAAAAAGACCAGTTAGAGGCTTTTTGGAATATCGTGAACTATGCCCTTGACGGACAGGAACCGGAAGGGAAAGGAGCGGCCAAAGCTATCTTTAAAATGGCAAAGCCTCAGATTGATAAGAATAACCAGAAGTACGAAAACGGAAAAAAAGGCGGAAGAACCAGAACCAACTGCGAACCTAATGAAAACCAAACCGAAACCAAACCGAAACCAAACCGAAACCAATCAGAACCAAAAGAAGAAAAATGCGAAGCTAATGTAAATGATAATGTAAATGTAAATGATAATGCTAATGATAATGTAAATGAGGTTATAAGGTATCAGCAAATAGCTGATATGTATAACGACACTTGCGTGTCATTCCCGCACCTTACCAAACTTTCCGATCGCCGACGAAAGGCAATCAAGGCAAGATTTAAGGCCGGGTATACACTTGATGATTTTCGGCGCCTTTTTGAGCTTGCCGAAAGCAGTGAATTTTTAAGGGGCGGCAATGGCCGGAATTGGTCTGCGACCTTTGACTGGCTGATACAGGACGGGAACATGGCGAAGGTGCTTGATGGCAATTATAAGAGCCGGGAACCAACGCAGAAAGGAGAGAATAATGACACTGGCAGAAAAGATACAGGCTATGACGGATACTTGCAGGAGTTTATCGAATCAGGGGGAGAAATCCCGGAGTTTACCGGATTCTGAGACTTGCCCCATCTGTCACGGTGATGAATGGATTTTAAAAATCATCGACGGAAGAGAGGTAGCCGTACCGTGTAAGTGCCGCGAGAAAGCCGTAATGCGCCGTAGAATCCATTTTGCAGAGATACCCGATGTGTTTAAAGACATGACGTTGAAAACCTTTGATTTGAGCGTATACGGGACGCAGGAAGGGAGAGCAAAAGCACGGATGGCCTGCGGAATCATCAAAGAGTATTTAAATGCGTTTGATGAGGCCAAGGCCGCTGGGGCAGGGTTATATATTTTTTCGGCCACAAAGGGCAGCGGGAAAACCCGGATGGCTGTCAGTATTGCCAACGAGCTAATGCATAACCACAACACGGCTGCAAAGTTTGCGACCGGAACACGGATTTTGAACGAGATCAGACACACATATGACCGCGAGACGGACATGACAGAGAGCCGCTTACTGGATGCGCTGGCTACAGTGGATGTGCTGATTATTGACGACTTCGGCGCGGAAAAAGTGACAGACTGGGTGCGTGATAAGTTTTACGAGGTTATAAATAGCCGGTATGTCGGGAAAAAAGTGACGATATTTACCAGCAACCAAGACCTTAAGACGTTGCAATATGATGACCGTATAACCAGCAGAATTAAAGAGATGTGCTATCTAGTATATTTCCCGGAAGAATCTGTGAGAGACATTATCGCAGAAAATAACATGCGGAAAATGATGAACAGAGTGACAGGAGGAAGGAATGAATAAAGCAATCTTAATGGGTCGCCTGACAAGGAACCCGGATATAAGATACACCCAGGGAGAGAAGCCGGTGTGCATTGCGCGGTATACTCTGGCGGTTGACCGCCGCTTTAAGCGGGACGGGGAGCAGGAGGCAGATTTTATTAGCTGCGTGGCCTTTGGACGGCAGGCGGAATTTGCTGAAAAATATCTACAGAAAGGCACAAAAATTGTGATTTCCGGAAGAATCCAGACAGGAAGCTATACGAACCGGGAAGGCGCAAGGATTTATACCACGGATATTGTGGTAGAAGAGCAGGATTTTGCGGAGAGTAAGGCAACCGCCGCCGGAAGCAATCCGGAGAGCAGAGCAGCATCCGCCGGAAGTGAGGCGCCGAAGCAGAAAGAAGAGACAGCAGCGAACCAGCCGCCACTACAGGATGGATTTATGACAATTCCGGAAGGCATCGAAGATAAGCTGCCATTTATTTAAAGGGGGATGGAATTTTGAGAACAAAAAAAATACCACTGGAAAAATATACCGACAATGTGAGAAAAATTGTCGAGACACCAAAAGATGATAAGTACGTGTCTATGATTTTAGACATGCCAGACGAAGACTTAGAGACTGCGATTGCAGTCATGGAGAGCCACGACGTTTGCAAAGAAAAGACAAGTGTATGCCGGTCGGA
>ENA-ORTP01002044-ORTP01002044.1-human-gut-metagenome-genome-assembly--contig:-NODE-2044-length-17994-cov-3.015330_pt1 | contig 17994 bp, 15 predicted proteins | sample MGYA00241913_ERZ509190 | MGnify/ENA primary metagenome ERZ509190 (study PRJEB26280, sample SAMEA2338839) | human gut metagenome | biome: human gut; feature: human-associated habitat; material: faeces...
CATGGAACTGATGAGCACCAGAGCAGCCGGATTGAGGGAAAGGGCCTTTTTGACCGCAGTTTTCTCATTGTGCGCCAAATGATCGGTACAAATCAGCTCTATATCAAAACCGTAAGAATGAAGTTCCCGTTCCAGCCCTGTATAAAAATCACTGTAGCGGCGGATTCCAATCTCTGGAAGGATCACACATACCTTTTTCGTTACGCCTGCCCGCAGCTGCTGGGCCTGGGCATTGATCTGGTACCCCAGTTCTCTGGCTACCTGCTCCACTAACTGGATCTTTTCAGCGCTCACATTTCCCCGTTTATTTAATACATTGGAAACCGTGCCGTGAGATACTCCGGCACGGACTGCTATATCTTTAATTGTTGGCATATCAGCCTCTGTCTCTCCTTCTCAGAAATACATTTCAGCGAATCTCAACCCGCACCATCCTTGCATTATGTGTCAGCGGATCGCGGTTTTTATAATCAAACAGCAGAAAGCCTCCGTCTCCCGCCGGTTCCAGATGAGCCATCTTTGCCAGCTGGCGGGAATCATATCCCGTATAGTCTGGCAAAAAACAGGGGGCCTCCTCTTCCTGTTTGAAAAAGCGGCGGATCTGCTCCTTGAAACAGGAAAGATCTCTTGCAAAGGATGGGCGGCTTTTGATATTTTCCCGAAGATACAGATCGGTCATCAGGGCATCTCTGTACTGCTCCCGCTTTTTCTCTGCGTCCGCTCCGCAGCCGTCAAACTTCATTTCTTCTATCAGTTCCCACAGAATTTCATACCGGGCCAGACGGCTGTGATTTACGCCGCCATATCCCTTCTTTTGATAAAATCCGGCCAGAGCCAGAAACATTTCATAGGGTGTATCAAATTCCTGCTCAAACTGCTCCAGTGTACAGGTAAACTGGCGGCTGTTATAGTAAACTTCCACCATCTCTTCCACAGCTTTTAACTCCAGGATATCCCCATAAGAAAGCCAGCGTGTGGAGAGTACCTCATAGGGCGGAGCGGAGGAATATAACAGCTGGCAGGAGGGAATCATTTCTTCCATGTAGGAGCCTTTTAACACCTTCAAAAAGCCCAGCTGCAGCTGCTCCGGCTCCATAGCATAGACCTCATTAAACGACTGCTTAAAGCTGTTTAAGTCCTCATGAGGAAGCCCTGCGATCAGATCCAGATGCTGGTGGATATTGCGGCAGCTGTTGATCTGCCCGGTAATTCTCCTTATTTCTCCTATGTCCGTTTTTCTGCGGATCGCCGAAAGTGTATCCGGGTTGGCAGACTGGACGCCGATTTCCAGCTGAATCAGTCCCGGACGCATGGCAGAAAGGAGATCTAACTCCTCCTGATCCAGAAGATCTGCTGCGATTTCAAAATGAAAATTCGTAATGCCGTTATCATTTTCCCGGATAAACTGCCAGATTGCCATGGCGTGGGATTTTCTGCAGTTAAAGGTCCGGTCCACAAACTTCACCTGCGGCACTCCGGCTCTTAAGAAAAAGGCCAGCTCTTCCTTCACCAGTTCCAGACTGCGGAAACGGACGCTCTTATCAATAGAGGACAGACAGTACGCACAGGAAAAAGGGCAGCCTCTGCTGCTCTCATAGTAAATAATCCTGTGTTCCAGCTGCGCCATATCCAGAAATCCATAAGGGAAAGGAATCCGGTCCATATCCATCGGGGCACGGTTCCCGGTGTCAATTACAGCCAGCTGTCCGGCCTGTTGATCCCAAAATACCAGTCCCGGTATCTCTTCCAAACGGATTTTTCCCGAATATCCACCGGATGACCGTTCAGCCGCATCCTTTTCCACCAGAAACTGTAAAAGCTGTGCAAAGGTTTCCTCCCCTTCTCCTTTCATCACCAGATCTGCAGCCGGCTGTCCCCTTAAAATTTCTTCACCGCAGTAAGATACCTCGGGGCCTCCAAGCCAGATTTTCACTTTTGGAAGCACCTTTTTTATATCTGCCAGAAGGCATTTTATATACGAAATATTCCATATATAACAGGAAAAGCCAATCACATCCGGCTGCCTGCGGTACAGATCTTTCAGAATGTTCTCCAGCTGGTGATTGATGGTATATTCCGCCAGCTGGATCTGTATCTGATCTTTTTTAAAGCCCCGCCCGGCCAGGACTTTTTCACCATACGATTTCAGGCTGTAAATCCCCAGATTGGAGTGGATATATTTGGCGTTTACCGCTGCCAGAAGAACCTTCATTTTTCCTAAACCTCGATTTCAATTTTACGCCCTGTGGGCTGATACTGATAATATCTTACTCCGGCCGCATTAAGCATCCGCTTGGAAGCGCGTACAGCAGGTGTATCGGCATATTTATCCTCGCCGTAGACAATGGTAGTGATTCCTGCCTGTATAATGGCCTTGGCACATTCATTGCACGGAAAAAGGGTCACATAAAGCTTGCTTCCCTCCAGACTTCCGCCTCTGTAATTTAAAATCGCATTCAGTTCGCTGTGGGTAGAATAAAAATATTTTGCATGATAGGGATCATCTGCCTCATGCTCCTTTTCCCAGGGAAATTCATCATCTGAACAGCCCTTGGGAAAACCATTGTAACCCATGGAAAGAATCTTGTTGTCCCGGCTTACAATGCAGGCCCCCACCTGGGTGCTGGGATCCTTGGAGCGCTTTCCTGACAAGCAGGCCACTCCCATAAAATATTCGTCCCAGGTAATATAATCTTCACGCTTTCCCGACATATGTTTCCTCCTGTTTTGCGCATATTCTCTTTGCATTCCAATATATAATAGATTGGCGGAAAATGCAAGGACGGAGACGTTTGATACCGGTCTGCATCTATGTGTTTGAATGAATCGCCTGCATCGCCCATTCTGCATCCTTTTTATCCACATAAAAGGAATATGTAACCAGAATCCTGTTATTTCCCAGGCTTCCAACCATGGCCGGATCAACCGGATTTCTCTTTGAATCATCACGCACTTTGATCTTATATGGAATGTGATTCTCATTGAGGATTTCCTGCACCCGTTCCTTTTTAAAACGGTCTGTGGTGGAGTATATCCGTTCGGTCTTTCCTGAGAAAATGTTCATACATTCCCCTCCTTTGCTGAAATATTTTTCTAATTAAGCAATACCATATTTCAGCTGAAATAGGAAGAGCGCTCTTTCAAAATCCCTGTTTAAAATGCAGACGGCCGGACCTGTTTTCACCACCGGTCCGGCCATTTTCATGCAAAATGATTTTACTTCTGTTTCTCCACCGTCTTCGTCACGATCACATCTGAATCATATCCCAAAATCCCTTCTATCACTACGGTTCCGGCCTTTACCGGTGCCGCGACACGGCATCTGCGGATTTCTCCCATAGCGTCAAATATCCGGTTTTTGGGAATCGGAGCGGTGAGACGGACGCTGGTAAGGGGAAGTTCTCCTCCTTCTACCAGAATGGAGGTTGCGATATTTCTCCTGGGATCTGTAAGCTCCTGCTCCACATAAGCTTTCCCTCTTGGACAGGCTGCTCCTTCTATGGAACGGATCCGGCAGGCTCCATCCTCCGTTTTCTCAAGTTCTGCTGTGATCTCACAGCCATTTGGACAGATAATGCAGGTAAATTCTCTTACCATTCCACACTCACCTCCAGTTCTTTACAGCCTGACAGCTTCTCTGCCTTTAATGGAATCTGAATCATTTCTGCCGGAATGGCTTTTTTCATCTTTTTAAAAGCCACCTCCGTTCCATCCTGACGTACTACGATACGGCAGTCCTTAAATGGCCTGTTTACACGCAGTGACAATCTGCAGTCCTCTTTTCCGGAAATACGCTGCGGCACTGTGTGATTGATAAAACAATCGGTACGAATCACAACGGGACACTCCGGCAGACATCCCTTATCTACATATTCCGCTGCAGCATCCGCCAGCCGTTCCGCCTCCATGGACACAAAGTCTACCAGATCATGGACGTGGAGCACATTTCCTGCTGCAAAGATACCGGGCCTATCCGTCTGGAAATACTCATCTACTTCTGCGCCCTTTGTTCTCCCGTCCAAGGTTACGCCGGCATCCAGGGAAAGCTCATTTTCAGGAATCAGGCCTACCGACAGGATCAGCGTATCGCAATCATACTCTTTTTCCGTTCCCGGAATCGGTTTCATATGCTCATCTACCTGAGAAACCGTCACACCGGTCAGACGTTTATCCCCGTGGATAGCTGTAACCGTATGGCTCAGATAAAGGGGGATTCCATAGTCATTTAAACACTGCTCAATATTTCTTGGAAGGCCGCTTGGATAAGGCTGAATCTCAAATACAGCCTTTACATGGGCTCCCTCTAACGTAAGGCGTCGTGCCATAATCATACCGATATCACCTGAACCCAGAATCACCACTTCCTTTGCAGGCATCCGGTTATACAGATTGATATATGCCTGAGCCACTCCTGCAGTAAATACGCCTGCGGGCCTTTCTCCCGGAATTCCCAGAGCCCCGCGGGTGCGCTCTCTGCAACCCATAGTAAGGATCACTGCCTTTGCCTTCCACTGCTTTAAGCCCTGAGGCGTAGCTGCAGTAACCACATGTTCCTTTGTCACCTCTAAAACCGTGGCGTCCGTCAGATAGGGGATCTTAAGTTCATGCACCCGGTCGATAAATTTCTGTGCATATTCCGGGCCGCTTAGGGTCAGGCCAAAGCGGGTCAGGCCAAACCCGTCATGGATACACTGGCGCAGGATACCGCCCAGATGTTTCTCCCGCTCCAGAATCAGAATATCCGTAATCCCTTTTTCATACAGCCGCACTGCTGCCGCCAGTCCTGCCGGACCGCCGCCCACTATGACTGCATCCACTGCTTCACAGACGATCTCATGCTCTAAATGTCCCATATCCTACACCTCCCGAACCTTTCCGAACAATACCTGTGAACCTTCCCGCTCATACTGCACCTGGGTTTCTTTTTTCCCCAGCTCCTGTTCGATGAGCTGCTCGATCCGCATCTGGCAGTAACCGCCCTGACAGCGCCCCATCATGGAACGTGTCCTGTATTTGATGCCTGTCATGGTATCCACTCCCAGAGGATTATGGATAGCCTTTAAAATTTCCGCCTTCGTAACCTTCTCACAGCGGCAGATCACCTCTCCATAATCTGGATCTTCTTCAATCAATCGGGCCTGTTCCTCCATGGAACATTCCTCAAAGCGGCGGATTCCCTTTCTTTCCGGATTAAAATCAGGATTCTCTTCCAGTTTTTCCCTTTCCTTCATCATTTCAATGGCATACCGCGCAATAGGTACTGCTGCTGTCAGTCCCGGAGACTCTATTCCTACCAGATTGATGGCCCTGGGCGCAAGATCATCCCGTATCTCAATCTTAAAATCCTGGATCACTCCCTGATCATCCACCCATTTTGGAAGGATACCGGAATAATTGCGGATATAATCCTGCTTACGGATACAGGGCCACAGATCCGAAGCGCTGTTAGCCAGATAATCCATATTTTCCTGCGGCACTCCATAGTAGGTGAAATCCGTCACCAGATCCGCATTTGGCCCGATAATAACATTTCCGTCTGTGGTATTCGTCACATGAATTCCCATATATGTATTGCTTGGAACCGGATAAACGGGCATAGGAAGCAGCGGGCCGGTACGCTTATCCAGAATAATGTAATCGCCCTTGGAGCCGATGATATGGTATCCCGTAATTCCTAGGAGATCGGAAATTTTTCCGCATCCAAGGCCTGCACTGTTTACCACCCAGCGGCTGTAAAAGGTTCCCCCGGAAGTGGAAATACAGTAATTTCCGTCTCCGTCCCGTGAAACATCCATTACTTCACATCCAAAATGATACTCAGCCCCGTTCGCATGGGCATTTTCTGCCAGGGCAATGGTATAGCCAAAGGGATCTACAATCCCGCTGTTCTTTGAATACATGGCAAATTTTCCCACTACCGCAGGTACCAGCTCGTGGAGACGTTTTTCGTCAATGAGCTCTAATCCTGAAGCCCCATTGTCCTCTCCCTGGCGGATCGTGCGCTTTAAGGTCTCCATGTCCTCATCCGTATTGCCGACCAGCACCTTTCCACAGCGGATAAAGCGAAAATCCAGTTCCTTAGCCAGCTCTCCCATCATCCGGTTTCCCTCTACGCAGAGCTTTGCCTTTAAACTTCCTCTGTCATAAGCAAAACCGCCGTGAACCACGCCGGAATTGCGCCCGCTGGTCTCATTGCAGACATCCAGATTTTTCTCCAGAACGCCGATCCTTAAACGATATCGTGACAGCTCTCTGGCAACGGCGCTCCCCACTATGCCTCCGCCGATGACGAGCACATCATATAGTTCTTTCATGTTCCTGCTCCTCCTTTTATCGGGTGAATATTCATCCTATAAATTATAGTTTATTTTTAGCATATTGGCGGGAATAAGTCAATATGTTGTGAGATATTATCAAATATTCATAGGACGAATATTTGTATTTTCTCTATCGACTCTTTCATTAAATTTACTCAAAAATTTTTGTGACTTTTTCATAACTCCCCATTTTTTTCTTTATAATTTTTTCACAAATATTTTATATTTTCTCTGTTACTTTTAACAGTGTACAAATAATTTTTCATTAGTTATACTTTTATCTGTATACAAATATTGGTAACGCGTCCAAAGTAACTCGAAAGGAATTCAGTTATGAAGATCCATTTTCCGTCCAATCTATACCGTTATGCATCCATAACTCTTGCTGGTACGTTAACAACGGGTGCAATTCTTTTTAGCCCGGATTTGCAAACGTTTGCAAGTTCTCAGAACAGCCTTACTGCTTCCCATTCTGACGCCAATCGCGATGATTCCACCCTCCCCCCTATATATCAGCCTTTAGCTACTCCATCAGACGCTGAACACAGTTCCTCCGAAGACCGGGATGAGGACAATGAAATAATCGCTACTCCATCAGATGCAACCTCATCAGATGCGCATAAACGTCCCGCTTCCCCCTCTGACGCTGTTTCTACTCCGTCAAATGCGGCCCCAAAAATAGAACGCCGCAAAACGCCTCCCCTGACAGAACCCAAATATGACCGTACGGAAGGCAGCGAGGACGTAACCAATCTGCTGGTTCCCACTCTGGCCTATGACGACACCTCTGTGACGCTGGTATGGAATAAGCCTGAAAAATACGATACTGTCGCAGACTACGCCGTATATCAGGACGGTGAGCTCATCGGAACAGCCCGGGAAAATTTCGCCGAACATGCCGACTGGGCAAGTACATACATGGACGCATTCTACGAATACTATGAAAAAAAGAACATCGAAATGGTAAACGTAGATATTCACTCCTTTACGGCAGATAACCTGACGCCGGATACCTCCTACGAATTTTCCGTCGTGGCTCTGGATGATTCCGGAAATCCGATTGGAGACACGGCTTCTGTTTCCGCCTCCACAGCTCCTGCCCCGGAAATATTTAATATTACAGATTTTGGCGCCCGTACGGTTGATACTCCCTATCGTTCCTATGATGACGGAATCAACCGGTTCATTGAAGAAAATACAAAAGCAATCCAGGCTGCCATCGATGCCTGCACGGAAGGCGGAAAGGTTGTCATTCCTTCCGGTATATTCATGTCAGGCGCTCTGTACCTGAAGAGTAATATGACACTGGAGCTTGAAAAGGGCGCTGTTCTCTTTGGCTCCCCAAATGCAGACCACTATGACAGCAATTATCTCCTGTATCCCTACTCTACAGATACCAGATCCTGGGCTCTGATTAATGCTTACAGCAGCGATGAGGGCGGTATGCTGGAAAATATCCGCATAACAGGAGAGGGAACCATTGATGGAAACGGCTGGAAATATGGCGAAAAGGATGATATTAACGGAGACGGCTACTCTATGTTCTATCAGGATCGCCAGGCAGCTGATCCGGAGGATAAGGCTTACCGCCTCCCACGCTGGGTATCCGGAAACTCCAAAAAGCTATATACCACACCTTTTGAAACCTCCCTTGGTATTCTGGCCTCAGACGCTACCCTGAAGGCAAAAGAAAAAGGATTAAGCGAAAAGGTGGCCTACAATAACCGCCCTAACCTGATTGTAATCCGCGGAACTGAAAATGTTTATATTGGCGATATTACAGTCCGCAATCCTGCCTTCCACACGGTTGCTGTCCTTGACAGTAAAAATGTAACCTCCAATAATGTAAAATATACCACCTATGATTCCAACAATGCAGACGGTATTGAACTTGGAAATACACAGAATGCCATTGTATTTAATAATTTCTTTGATACGGGTGATGATTCTGTCAACTTTGCTACCGGTATGGGAAAAGGCGTTCAGGACTGCGAACAGAAGCCTTCCCAGAACATCTGGACCTTTAACAATTTCCTGAGAGAAGGGCATGGCGGCGCTATTGCGGCCGGAAGCCATACAGGAGCCGGTATCTGCGATATGCTGGTAGAAGATAATGTTTTAAACCACAGCGATATGCCATTCCGATTCAAATCTGCTCCTGCCAACGGAGGAGGCGTATGGGATGTGCTGATCCGCGACTGTGCAGTGGGAGAATGCAGCCAGGCATTTGTAATGAGCACAACCTACAGCGATGTAAATCAGGCTGTATCTGTGGAGCCTGCTGATACACCGGCTGAATTCCGCAATATCAACGCCTATAATCTTACGATTGATAACGTAAAGAAAAATGAGTTCAGCCTGGTAGCTGATGTGGATTACAGCCAGCTTGAAAAGCCCTGGCACACCCACCATGACCTTTATTTCCAGGATATTACATTTACCAACAGTAAAATGGCCCAGGAACTGAAGGGCGTGGAAGATTCCGTCTTTTATAATGTAAGGTTTAATGATAAAGATGAGGATTCCAAGGCTTGGAGCAAGATCTCCGCATCCGGCGGACTGAATTTTGCAGGCGATACCACAACCTCTGATAAAGCGGAGAATGCCATGGATATTCCGGAGTGGACAGAGGATGCCGTACTTACAGCCTCTCCATCTAACGCTTCCCGCGCTTCCGCAGACGAAGCAGCGGAGCTGACCTGGACAGACGCCGCTGACTATGATGAAATCTCCGGCTATATCATCGAAACACGGGCAGACGGACAGCTTGTAGATATTTCCACGCCTGTAACGAAACCCGAATATCAGGCAGAAGGCCTTTGTGCCAATGTCGATTACACCTTTACTGTCTATGCCGTTGATGCAACCGGAAATAAGACCGAAGGTCCCTCTGCAGGCCTGAGAATTGAATCTGCACAGGATGAAACATTAAACGTTCCCTCTGACCGTAAGGTACGCTATTCCGGCGAAGGATATACCTGGGCCTCTGCCACCTTTGCCAATGGCAGCAAAGCAGATCCGCGCATCCGCGGATATCATGCCTATGCAGACGGAGTACTTGTAAAGACAATCTACAATTATGAGCTCGGCAGCAAATCAAGCCAGGATGAACTTACCCTTACCATCGGGCGTCTTATGGAAACAGAAAACGAGGTTATAATTACAGCTTTTGCTGATAATGGCGATACCTTTGATTATGAATCTGAAACGGTAAAGCTCTCACATAAATATGATTTCAAGGCTCCCGAATGGGACAGCAGCCTGGACGTTCGCGAAGAAAATGGAGATCTCATTCTCAGCTGGGAGGAACCGTGGGATGAATCAGGAATCTACGGATACCGTATTTATATGGACGGAAAACCTGTCTACGCAGATGAGGACGACTACTTTAACCATGTAAACAGCAGTTGTACCACCACAAAAACCAGCTATCGAATTTCAGGAGCTGATCTTGAAACCTCTCATACCTTTAAAGTAGAGGCAGCCGATAACTGGTGGAAGGCGCTGAACGGCACAGGTCCCTTCCATTGGACCTACAGCGGACCTCAGGCTGTATGGAACAGGGAAGAAGTTACGGTATCCCTGTCTCCTCAGAATGCACGGATCGCCGTAGGCGGCAGCATCCAGCTACATGCAGAAATCACACCAGCAGGCCTCACTGCCAGCTGGACAAGCTCCGATTCCTCTACAGCCTCTGTAGATGAAAATGGTCTTGTAACCGGTCTGCGTCCCGGTCAGGCTGTAATTACGGTGTCTGCCGGCGGCCAGTCTGCCTCTTCTGCAGTTACTGTAAACGATGAAAACGTACCGGAAATTCCTTCTATCCCGGATAATAGCGATTCTGACGGCTCTTCCGGTTCCAGAACCTCTATAAGCGGCCCCGGCTCCTCTGTATCCGGCCACACAATCCTTGATTCTAAAAAAGGATATGTAAATACGGTATCTGGAATTATAACCGGAAACGGAACAAACAATAGTCATTGGATTCAGGAATCCGGCAATCCATCTCAGTGGAAGCTTCAGTATGCAGATGGAACATTTGCCGCAGGCTCCATAAAAACAGCTGAAAACGGCACTGTATATGAACAGCCCGCATGGGAAATGATCAACGGGGCCTGGTATGCCTTTGGCGCTGACGGATACACAAAATCCGGTTTTTTCTTTGACCATGAGCAGAACAGCTGGTTTTTCATTGATATCAATTCCGGCATGAAAACCGGATGGCAGCAAATCGAAAACAACTGGTATTATTTTAACCCCGTTTCTGACGGTACCATGGGAAAACTGTATACTTCTGCCACAACTCCTGACGGTTATCAGGTAGATGAAAACGGCAGATGGATTCAGTAAGGAAACGCTGGATCTGAAAAAAGCGTGTGCTTCTCCAACAAAAGAAAGCACACGCTTTTTCCTTACGGTTCGGTTTCCGCCCGATACCGATTACTGTTATACATCAAATGGAAATACATCTCCATCTTTGCATCCTCTCCTCTCCGATCCCGGATGGCCTCAAAGATCCTCCTGTGGGAAGAAAGTGTCTGCTCATATTCCGTTTCCTGAACCGAGACGGCAAACATCCGCACGCCCTCTGTGATCACAGGCACCAGATTGGTCATGATCTGGTTGTGGCTGCAGTTAGCGATCTGCTCATGAAACTGTGAATCCTTTAAGGAATAATCCTTTCTCTGACGGATCAGATCTTCCAGCTCCTCTTTGATCTGTTCCAGTTTCTGTAAATCCTCTTCGGCAGCATTCTGGGCTGCCAGTGCTGCCAGCTGAGGTTCCAGCATCAGACGTACCTGGATCAGATCCTCGGTCAGCCTGCGCCGGTCCTCCATCATGGAAAAACCCAGCGGATCATCCACAACGCCTTTTTTTTCAGAAATAAAGGTTCCGGATCCCTGACGGATGGTGACAATATTTCTGGACATCAGTATGCGCAGCGCCTCCCGGACAGTATTGCGTCCCACTCCCAGAGATTCCACCAGCTCTGCTTCCGTCGGAAGCTTATCCCCCGGGCCAAAGCCCTCCTTTTGTATCATTTCCAAAAGCATCTGGGCTGTCTTTTCACCCAGGGTCTGTTTTTCCATGTATTTTCCCCCTCTTATACACGCACAATCTTATATCCTGCCGCCTTGGACAAACGGTTCATAATCGCCTGCCCCAGATGGTCTTCCCCAAAGCTTTCCGAAAAAATAACTTCTGCCTTCAGATCATCAAATTCCCGCAGTACTCCGTACAGGTTATGAGCGACCGATTCCTGGCTTTTTCTTGCTCCAATGCTGCGGACAATGCCCTCCGGGTAGGCAGCTCTGGACTCATCCGTACAGATAATTCCCACCCGCACTCCGGCGTCAATCTGCTCCTTTGCCAGTTTCCATACCATGGAAACCATGCGTTCTACCTGTTCCTGAGTCATGGAAGCCTTTTTATCCTCCATCGCAGGCTCCACTAAAGTAAGCTCTGCCTTGGGAGCATAGTGTTTATACTTCATTCCAGGCGCCTTGGGACGCACGCCTTCTGCCATGGGGCCTAAAATAGCCGGATCAATCGTCACCTCTCCCAGAGTCTCTCTTAACATTTCCATCGTAATGGCTCCCGGCCGAAGCACCACAGGCACCTGTCCCGATACATCCACAATGGTAGACTCCACGCCGATCCCCACAGGGCCTCCGTCAATGATCATATCAATTCTTCCGTTCATATCCTGCCATACATGATCTGCTGTAGTGGGGCTGGGACGGCCGGAGGTATTGGCGCTGGGAGCGGCAATGGGAACTCCTGCCAGAGCGATCAATCGGTTCGCCACCGGATCGGAAGGCATCCGCACCGCAACTGTCTCCAAACCTCCTGTGGTTCCATAGGGAACCCGGCTGCTTTTGGGGAAAATCATGGTAAGCGGCCCCGGCCAGAAGGCTTCCATCAGCTTCTTACCAGCCTCAGGCATATATTCTACAAGAGGTTCTACTTCTTCCGGACAGGAAACATGGGCAATCAGAGGATTGTCAGAAGGCCGGCCCTTGGCTGCATAAATCTTTTTTGCAGCATCCTCATCCAGAGCATTTCCTCCCAATCCGTATACAGTTTCCGTAGGAAAGGCCACAAGACCGCCCCGGCGGATGATTTCTGCCGCCTCCAAAAGCTCCTCATCCCTTACATGTTCTGCATCCTTTATATAAATTCTCTTTGTCTCCATCACATCTGTACCTCTGTTTTCTTTCCTGTATTTCCCTCATTCTACCACGCAGCAAATGGAAAAACAATTAGTTTAAAGTATCAATCGCCGCCATAACAAAAAACAGCCGCCTTACGGCGGCCATTTTTAATCAAACTATAATCTATTTTACTTTTCCACGGTTCCGATACGGACCAGAGCCCTGTGAAGCTTTGCCTCGATCATCTGACGCTCCACCTCAGACAGGCCGGACTTGTTCATCTTTTCCTCCGCCCGTGCCTTTGCACGCTTTGCACGCTCCAGATCGATCTCATCGCTCCATTCCCAGGTAGTAGGGATCAGACGGCACTCTCCGTTCATCACGGTCAGCATACCGCCGATACAGGCGGCTGTGCGCTCTGTACCATCCTCCATTATCACATGAGCGGTTCCCATGCCTACTGCCGTACAGTAGTTCATATGACGGGCCATGATCGCCAGATCTCCGTGGATCGTACGGCAGGAAACGCTCTGAACCTGTCCGTCAAAGACATTTCCGTCCATGGTTACGATCTGCAAATGGAAGGCTGCCATAAAGCCTCACCCTCCCTTCTACTGTGCCTTTTTCGCTTTCTCAAAGACATCGTCAATAGTTCCCGCAAACAGGAAGCAGCTCTCGGGAATCTCATCGCACTCGCCGTCCAGAATCTTCTTAAAGCCACGAATGGTTTCCTTTAACGGCACATACTGTCCTGCCATACCTGTAAACTGCTCTGCAACGGAGAAGCTCTGAGACAGGAAGCGCTGTACCTTTCTTGCTCTGGATACAGTCAGCTTATCATCCTCTGACAGCTCATCCATACCCATAATTGCGATAATGTCCTGCAGTTCTTTATATCTCTGAAGCACTCTCTGCACAGATCTTGCCACCTGATAGTGCTCCTCTCCTACTACCTCCGGTGAAAGGATACGGCTGGTAGACTCAAGGGGGTCCACAGCAGGATAAATACCCTGGCTGGCAATATCTCTGGAAAGAACCGTAGTTGCATCCAGATGGGTAAATGTGGTAGCCGGAGCCGGGTCAGTCAGGTCATCCGCAGGCACATATACAGCCTGAACAGAGGTAATAGACCCCTTCTTTGTAGAGGTGATACGCTCCTGCAGGGCGCCCATCTCCGTAGCCAGAGTAGGCTGATATCCTACCGCGGAAGGCATACGTCCCAGCAGAGCGGATACCTCGGAGCCTGCCTGGGTAAAACGGAAAATATTATCAATAAACAGAAGCACATCCTGATTCTTCACATCACGGAAATATTCTGCCATGGTCAGGCCGGAAAGGGCAACTCTCATACGGGCCCCCGGCGGCTCGTTCATCTGACCATATACCAAAGCGGTCTTGTCGATAACGCCGCTCTCCTTCATCTCGCCGTAAAGATCATTTCCCTCACGGGTACGCTCGCCAACGCCTGTAAATACAGACAGGCCGCCGTGAGCCGTAGCAACATTGTGGATCAGCTCCATAATAAGAACCGTCTTTCCTACGCCGGCACCGCCGAACAGACCGATCTTACCGCCCTTTGCGTACGGACAGATCAGGTCTACTACCTTGATACCTGTCTCCAGGATTTCTGTAGCCGGCATCTGCTCTTCATAGGAAGGAGCCGGACGATGGATAGCCCAGCGCTCCACATCCTCAGGAGCAGGCTTCTCATCTACCGGATCACCTAACAGGTTGAATACACGTCCCAGACACTCATCGCCTACGGGAACGGTAATCGCACTTCCCGTATCTACTGCATCTGCACCGCGCACCAGTCCGTCCGTAGAACTCATGGCAATACAGCGCACTACATCGTCACCAACCTGCTGGGCAACCTCTGCCACCAGGCGATGACCATTTACATCAATCTCAATCGCATTCAGCAGCGCAGGCAGCTCTCCTTCCCTGAAACGGATATCCAGAACAGGACCCGTTACCTGCACTACCTTGCCTATATGTTTCTCAGTCATATACAAATCTCCTTGTTATCCACCCTTTGGCATGTTCTGCCAAAAAATGATGCATATCATCCCCGCACAGATACTCGCGGGGCCGTCTATCCCGCAGATCAGGGTTCCTCCGCTCCTGCCACAATCTCTGTGATCTCCTGAGTGATGCTTGCCTGACGGGCGCGGTTATAGTAGAGACTCAGCTGTTCGATCATCTCGCCGGCATTCTTGGTAGCGGCGTCCATGGCGGTTCTTCTGGCAGCCAGCTCACTGGCTACAGACTCGCACATAGCTCCGTAAAGAAGTCCTGCCAGATACTCCGGCACAATGGAGTCAAATACAGTTTCCGCATCCGGCTCGTACAGAATCAGAGAACGGATCTTTTTTACATCCTTCTCTTCCCCGGAGAAATCCTCCAGAGGCAGCATGCCGGATACGCCGGGACGCTGTGAGAGCATGGAAATAAAATTGGTATAGCCCAGTGCCGCATGGCCAAAGTCGCCTGATTTAAAGCCTTTGCAAAGAAGCTTTGCAATAGTAAAGCAGTCGGAAACAGACAGATCTCCCACCTCAGCAAACTCTTCTGTGAGAATCTCTACCTTACGGCGCTTATAATACTCTACCGCCTTTTTTCCGATGGGAAGCACAATACAGTCCTTTCCTGCCATCTGCGCTTCCATCTCTTTAAACAGGTTGGCATTGTAGCCGCCTGCCAGACCTCTGTCTCCGGCAACTACTACATAACACCAGCGGCCGCTTTTTCCGGACCTGGTATAAACCGATGAAAAGTCCGTATTGCCTGCCGCAATGTCAGCCAGCGTATCCCTTAAAGTATGAAAATAGGGACGGCTGGCATCTGCCCGTTCCTTGGCCCTGCGAAGCTTGGAGGATGCCACCAGTTCCATTGCTTTGGTGATCTGCATGGTGCTCTGTATGCTCTTCATACGGAGCTTCACGGCTTTCATATTTGCAGCCATGGTCTTCCTCCTTTTATCTGATTATCTGGCCTTTAAAAAACGGTCTGTGTAATCCTTAAGAGCCGTCTTTAACTTCTCTTCTGTCTCGCCCTCCAGCTTACCTGTAGAGCGGATTCCTTCCATAGCGGACACACCTGCAGCATCACTGTCTAAGAAGGTGTAAAGTCCCTCTTCATAGGACTGGATATCCTCTACCTCAACCTGAGTTAAGATACCGTTTACAACGGCATACAGGATTGCTACCTGCTTCTCAACCGGAACCGGCGTACTTCTGCCCTGCTTTAATACCTCTACGATACGGGCGCCCTGAGCCAGACGGGCTTTGGTATCCGCATCCAGGTCAGAACCGAACTGAGCAAAGCTCTGAAGCTCTCTGTACTGAGAGTAAACCAGCTTTAAGGTACCGGCTACCTTCTTCATAGCCTTGATCTGTGCATTTCCTCCTACTCGGGAAACAGAAATACCCGGGTTTACAGCAGGCATAATGCCGGAATGGAACAGCTCTGTCTCAAGGAAGATCTGTCCGTCTGTAATGGAAATAACATTGGTAGGAATATAGGCTGATACGTCACCTGCCTGGGTCTCAATAATAGGAAGGGCTGTCAGAGAACCGCCTCCCTTTTCATCAGAAAGCTTTGCTGCACGCTCCAGTAAACGGGAGTGCAGATAGAATACATCACCAGGATAAGCTTCACGGCCCGGTGGACGGCGGATCAGAAGGGAAAGTGCACGGTATGCAACCGCATGCTTACTTAAGTCATCATAGATGATCAGTACGTGTTTTCCCTTGTTCATAAAGTACTCGCCCATTGCACAGCCTGAGTAAGGTGCAATGTACTGTAATGGGCTTGTCTCAGATGCAGTTGCAGCAACAACAATGGTATAATCCATAGCGCCGCCTGCCTGCAGCTCAGATACCAAGCTGGCAACGGTAGAACGTTTCTGTCCGATGGCAACATAGATACAGATAACGTCTTTGCCCTTCTGGTTTAAAATGGTATCTGTAGCAATAGTAGTCTTACCAGTCTGTCGGTCACCGATGATCAGCTCTCGCTGTCCTCTACCGATTGGGATCATGGAGTCGATTGCCTTGATACCAGTCTGTAATGGTTCTTTAACCGGCTGTCTGTCGCAGATGCCGGGTGCCGGTGATTCCACCGGTCTATATTCAGTTGTCTCAATAGGGCCTGCGCCATCGATCGGCTGGCCGATGGCATTTACAACACGTCCGATCATTGCCTCGCCTACAGGTACGCTTACTACCTTTCCTGTACGCTTAACAGTCTGTCCTTCACTGATCCCCTGATCAGAACCGAACAGAACGACGGAAACGCTGTTTTCTTCCAGGTTCTGAGCCATTCCGAAGGTGCCGTCTTCAAACTCCAGCAGCTCTCCTGACATACAGTTGGTCAGGCCGCTTACTCTGGCAATACCATCACCTACGATCAGAACGGTTCCTGTTTCGCTCTGCTCAATAGCATTCTGGTAATATTTGATCTGGCTTCGGATGACTTTGGATATCTCTTCCGGTTTTAATTGCATTCCATTCACATCCTTTATACGATGATTTCCGTAACTTTTTTCTTCAGACTTGACAGACGCTCCTGTACGGTGCCGTCAAGCTGCTTTCCTTCTAACTCCACGCGGATACCGCCAAGTATGGTGCTGTCCGTTTTCTGTGTAAGAAGGACGGTCTTGCCGCTGATTTTTTCCAGTCTTTCTTTTAATGCCTGTGCCTGTGCTTCTGTAAGGGCTACTGCAGTAGTGACCACTGCTTCCGCAATGTTGTGGTCCTCGTTGTAGCGCGCCTTAAACTGTCTGCAGCTGTCACGGTATTCCCGCAGCATGCCGCTTTCGCATAACAGCTTTAAGTAGTTTAACAGATACAGGGAAAGCTGTCCTTCAAAAGCCTTGTCCAACAGCCCTACACGTTCTGTTTTGGGAATGGATGGCTCAGAAAGAAGAGTCAGATAATCTGGGTTCTCTTTGAAAAGAGCCATTATCTGCTCCATCTGTGGAAGTATCTCCTCTGTCAGCTTTTCTTCTGCGGCAAGGTCATAGAGACTGTCCCCATAGATCTTTGCGGTCTTGGTCATGATGCCTCACCTACATTCTCAATAAACTCGTCGATCAGCTTCTTATGGTCTTCTTCTGAGATCTCGCGTTCAATTACCTTGCCAGCAATATCCATGGCAATGCCACCGATCTCATTTTTAATGTCATTAACTGCTTTCTTCTTCTCCTGGGCAATATCAGCCTCAGCTTTTGCCTTAATTCCGGCTGCCTGTGTCTGAGCTTCCTGGATCATGGCTTCACTGCGTGCTGCAGCGTCCTTCTGGGCATTCTGGAGAATGGAATTTGCAGTTTCTTTTGCTTTTGCCATTTCAGCTTCATAATCAGCCTTCATGGCATCCGCTTCTTCCTTTGCCTTTTTCGCATCCTGGATCTGAGAATCAGCCAATGCTCTTCTCTTCTCGATGATCGCGCATACAGGCTTGAACAAGAACTTCTTGATCAGCCAGCACTGAATGAACAGGTTGCAGATCTGGGCAATGAA
>ENA-ORTP01002074-ORTP01002074.1-human-gut-metagenome-genome-assembly--contig:-NODE-2074-length-17789-cov-40.691891_pt1 | contig 17789 bp, 16 predicted proteins | sample MGYA00241913_ERZ509190 | MGnify/ENA primary metagenome ERZ509190 (study PRJEB26280, sample SAMEA2338839) | human gut metagenome | biome: human gut; feature: human-associated habitat; material: faeces...
AGAACTAAAAAATCAAAAACGGATATATCAAGGACCCATCAATCAATCTATCCGGCAGAGCCGGAGGCGGCGGGCCGCCCGGATGGGATGGATCGGATTGGATTGATAGACGCTTATCGTGAAATCCTGAAGGAAAATATCGAGTATGACTGTATGGTCTCCCGGTATGGGAAGGAGCGCTTAGACGAGACTGTGGAGCTTATGCTTGAAGTGGTCTTATCCAAACGGCCATATATCCGTATTGCCGGGGATGATTTTCCCAGGGAAGTGGTAAAGGGCCGTTTCCTGAAGATCAATTCCGGCCACTTGGAGTATGTCTTTGACTGTATTGACAAGAATACTACAAAAGTCGGGAATATCAAGGCATACCTGCTGGCGGCGCTGTATAATGCCCCGGCAACAATGGACAGTTATTACCGTGCCGAGGTCAACCATGACCTGTACGGCTGTTAGGCGCCTCCGGGCGTCTTTTTCATCACGGAAAGGAGGCAAAGCACGATGAAAAGAAATACTGTGCCGGCGCGATGCCCGGCGTAACCAAAGAACAGATTCAGGCGGCGCGGGAGGCGGACCTTTTCGCATACCTGCAGTTCCATGAGCCTGGGGTGCTGAAACGGGACGGCCCCAATTACCGGCACAAGGAACATGACAGCCTGGTCTATGTGACCGGGAAAAGGTACTGGTACTGGAACAGCCGGGGCCGGAGTATCAACGCCCTGGATTACCTGATCCAGATTCGGGGCTATGGGCTGGTGGATGCGGTCCATACGCTGGTAGGCGGGGAAATCCAGCAAACGCCGGCTTATCGGAGTGCAGCAGCAACAGAACGCGTGCATAAGGAACCGGAGAAGAAACCTTTTTCTCTCCCCTGGGCCAGACGGTGCGCCACCTCTGCCGTTTCCTATTTGCAGCGGCGCGGGATCAGCCCTGATGTGATCAGCCAGTGTTTCCGGGAAGGGCTGTTCTATGAGGCACGGTATCATGGCGAGCCGGTCTGTGTGTTTGTGGGAAAGGATGATGCGGGGAAAGCAAAGTTTGCATGTATGCGGAGCATTACCGGTAATCTCAGAAAAGATGTCTACGGCAGCGACAAGGAATATAGCTTCTGCTATCCACCGAGGAATCCGGGCAGCCGACATGTGGCGGTGTTTGAGGCGCCCATTGACGCCCTCTCCCATGCCACGCTGCAGGAGTTAGAAGGCTGGAAATGGGATGGCTACCGGCTATCGCTGGGCGGAACTTCCCATGTGGCGCTGATTGCATTTCTGAAACGCCACCCGGAAATACGGCGCGTTAATCTTTACATGGACAATGACCTTGGCGGCCTTAAAAATGCCAGGAGAATCAAGGCAATGCTCCATGAGGAACGGCGTTTCAGGCATATCCGGGTGGGGATCAACCCGCCCCGCACAGGGAAGGACTACAACGAAAAGCTGCTGCGGATCAGGGAGCAGATACAGGAACGCCAGCAGCCACGCCGCCAGAAAGAGGCGGCTGTTTCTATTTAAGGGGGATTTGCTTATGAATCAAAACCAGCAGATTTGCTTTACGGACAGCGCAGGAAAGGAACTGTTTTCACTTCCAGACAACGGTGTACTCTGCCTTTTCTATGGGAATGGCGATACACATTTTTCTCTCTGCCGGTTCCTGGACCAGACCCATGCGGAGATTGACGGAGTGAAATATGCCGTCCAGGAATTTGCCCGGAGGATGGAACACAACAAAATCAGCTTTGCCCCGGTTTAACAGCGAGGGGCCAGAATAACAGGAGGAATTTATCATGACAAATACAGAAAATACCGCTTTACAGATGATTGCCGAAGCTGCCCGGTGCCCGGACTATGGCCCTGACATGGTTAAGGCCCTGATGGAAAAACTGGATATGAACGAGAAAGGCTTTGCGCTTTTGATGAACGTTGCCCCTTCCACAGTCCGGCTCTGGACCAGCGGTGCAGCGCAGCCATGCGGAACGGCCAAGCGGCTCATGCAGATTTACGAGACCGGGCCGGAGATCGTCGGCAAGATTGCCGGAGGGCAGCCGCCAGCAGATGGGAGGAATTTATAAATGGCACAAACCACAATGAAAGAGGACGCGCTTCCGCAGATTCACTTAGTCCGCGATACGGATTTAGGCATGTTTGCCTATGAGCTCCATATCTTGGCCGGGGATTTCCTGCGAGAAAGTGAATTCAACCTGCGCTCACTGGCAACCAACACCGGGCCGGATTCTATCGCTATCATGGGAAAAAACCACATATGGCTTGCTGATGCCCTGTCTGCCTACTATCCCACAGGAGAGCTTTACCGGATGGCCGCCATGACAGAATACCCCGCCGCAAGGGCCTTCCTGTTCCACACGGAACGAAGGGAGGACGGGCGCCCGTATGGGGATGTCCTGATGATGGACCTTGACACGCTGCGGCAGGACATAGAAAGGAATACCCTCTACCCTTACGGCGTCAGCATGGAATACCGGGACGGCACGAAGGCGGAGGCAGGCATTGAAAAATGGGAGGCAATGGAGCTGTGCGAAAAGGACGCCCTGAAAACCTGGCGCTACCTCTATGCGCCGGAGCAGGTGACGGAATGGCAGTACCGCTATTCTAACCGGTTCAGCCAATGGAAGGAGCAGGCATTTTCCTATATGCCCCAGGATTTGGAGGAACGGCTGAATGTGGAGTATATGGAGGCGGCGCAGAACCCGGATACGGATATGTACCGCATATCGCTTGGGACGGCGAAGCAAATGCTCCTTGACGGCGGTCCGGTCTACCGCCTTTTTCCCGGAGGGCCGGAAAAGGTACCGCCGATTGCGGCAGTCACGGGGCTCTGGTATGAGAATTACCGGGAGTTTGCCGTTACGCCGGAGGATTTGGGCGCACTTGACCGATTGGTCCGTAGGGAAACGGACCGGATCATGGGAATACGCCCGCAGCATGATAAATCACAGGAACGCCGCCCTTCCACGGAGCGGTGATTTTTTATGACAGACTGGAGGTGATAATGATTGGCGGATAACATGCAGCATGAAGATTTCGGGGAAAAGATCGGCGGTGCAAAAAAAGATTTATGGAAGGACCGTGGGCTCTATGTGAACGATCTGGACGCCATGAATGAGCGTGAAGCCGAGAAATTTGTAAAAAAGGATAATATCTGGAAGAAACCGGATTATGAGGCCATGCTGGAGGATGGGATTCCTCTTGGCGTGGTCTATTTTATTAAAAAGGCACGGGACGGGCTGAATGCCTCCCCGCAGTATTACCGCAGGGATGATACGCCGGAGAAACGCCTTGCAAGGCAGAAAGAATATATCCAGACAGTACGGGAGCTGCAGAGTGTGGTTTCGGAGGTTCGCACCGTGGAGGATGCCATGCAGGTCTATGACCGTTTCTTTGTGAAAAACGGGTATCTGGAACAGGTGCAGGGCTGGGGCAACGGCACCCATTACCAGGCAACGGAGAAGGGCCGTGAAAACCCGGCCATTACAAACAAGCTGTCCAATGCCCTGATGATCCGCTCGGCAGGATATTTTGAGCGGAATTTCACACAGAAAGCACAGAAGGAACAGTTTGGCGTTTCCAAAGACCAGAAGGTGCCGAAGGGCTATGCAATCCATTTCAACGACGGGAAGAATACCTATTCCAAAAATAATGACTGGAAACCTGATACCTATTATGTGACGAAGGGTTATTCCATCTTACAGACAAATTTTGAAACGCGGGAGGCCGCCCTGAAATGGGTGCAGGAGCTGGCGAAAGGCCGCAGCAAGAGCGGAAAGACGCGGTTTGTGCCTCCCCAGCTTATCGCTGTGCGGCGGACCGGGCCGGATTACAGAAACGGCGCAGAGATTACCGGGCAGCATTACCTTGATACCTTCGGATTCCGCGGCGGAGAGTTCGGGAACTGGATGAACCAGAATGACCGGCAGGCTTCCCTCAACATGGGGTTTGATGCGCTCAAAGATTTGGCGGCTGCCCTGCAGGTCAGCGACAGGGATATTGCCTATCAGGGAACGCTTGCCATCGCTTTCGGCGCCAGGGGCAGCGGGAATGCGGCGGCCCATTATGAACCGCTGCGCAAGGTTATCAATCTCACGAAGATGCACGGGGCCGGCTCCTTAGCCCATGAATGGTGGCACGGATTGGACGATTACCTGGGTACGAAAATGGGGGCAAAAGGGATGCTCTCGGAACAGCCCCGCCTTTATGCGCCGTTCCAAAAGCTGATCGATACCATGAAATATAAGCCGGAGACACCGGAGCAGGCGGCGGCCCGAACCGAAGCACAGACAGAGCGCACCCGGAAGAATGCAGCAGGCTGGCTGGATTCGGCGGTGCTCGGTTCCCTGAAACGGCATGGCAATGAGGAACAGATGGAAACCTACGCGGTTCTCAGGGAGGCGTTCTTGTCCGGCGAGGCCGGCTCCGTGGAACAGATCAGTGCCTTTAAGAAGTCTGTCACCGGGCGGGTGATCCCGAAAAGTGAGCGGGAACGGCTGGAAATATTCGAGCACATGCTGTCCGGGATGCAGGCACAGGAGGCGCCGCAGATCGGACGGGTGGAAACTGATTTTTACCGGAATTCCATGCGCATGGGTAAGGAATGTGAAAAGGACGGCGGCTATTGGGACAGTAACGTGGAAATGACCGCCAGGGCCTTCGCCTGTTACATCAAGGATAAGCTGCCCTATCAATCGGATTATCTGGCAGGCCATGCGGATTGTGCTGTTACCTTCGTTTCCGATAAAGACGGAAAAATGGAGGTTCTGAAAGCCTATCCGGAAGGTGAGGAACGCAGAGCCATCAACGCGGTGTTTGACGAGATCGTGGCAGACCTGAAACGGGAGCAGATACTTACCCATTCGGATGTGACGCTGCCCCTTCCGGCGCAGCCGTTGGTGGAGAATGAACAGATTTCCATATTTACGTCAGAGAGGCCTTCGGTCATGGCGCAGCTTGCAGCGGCGAAGCCGGCAGAAAAAACGATCCCGGCACAGGCGGCCCCGAAAAAGAGCCATGCGCCGGAGATTTAAGGAGGTGTGAAAGAGTTTGGAAGAAAATAAAGATTACCGCGCTTACCGGTACGGCGATCATTTGGAACCAGGTGCAGAGCTGAAAATCGAGCACAGTGTTTTTTGTGAGGATGTGGATATTTCTTCCCTGATTACAATGGGCGCCGAAAATCTGGAATCCATGCGCCAGGGAAGTATCGACGGTGAACAGAAAGCCTATGAGATTGTGGTCGCTGCGGCAAAGCAATGGGAACAGCAGGCAGCCGCCACGCAGATGATTAACCGTGCATTGGAATATCTGCGGACCCCGGAGGTGGTGCATACCGCAAATGAATGGCGCAAAACCGGCAACTGGCGGAATGAAGAGGAAATCAGTAACCGTGTCTATCGTATGACCTGCGGCATTTGGGAAGATACCAAATATGACCGGGAAACCAAACAGAGCGTACCGGTTGCCTGGTATGTGACCTGGGATGTCTATGTGAACTCCCCGAAGCAGGGTTATGGCGAAAAGATTGCCGGGCAGAACCAGAAACGCTATACGGTCAGAGCCGCTGCAGAAAAGTACCTGGAAGGACGGAAAAAAGCCTATTCCCATTTATTTACGGAAATTTCCCCGCAGATACCCAAACAGTATGAGCGCCATTTTACCGTGTATGGAGCGCTCCTGCCGGGCTATACAGTGGAAGGCCAGGAACCAGTAAAAACAGACCGCACCGCCGCCGAAGTTTCGGAGGGCGGTATTTCTATGCCTGAAAAGCCGGAGAAACCTTCTGTGCTGGGAAAGCTGTCTGCGGCCAAAACGCAGGAGAAAATACCTGTTGCCCCTGGTGCGGCAAATAAAAAGAAGGAGGACATGCAGATTTGAAAGTGTTGATGATAGAGCCTGGGAAAGCGCCTTATGAGGCCGAGCTTGACGGGAGCCTTGCATCCATGCAGGAGGCAGTCGGGGGAGGCATAGAGGGCTACTACCCTTATGCGGAGCCTGTCGCGATTGTCTGCAATGATGAAGGGAAAATAAACGGGCTGCCCTTAAACCGGGCAATCTACAACCAGGGCGGCGAGATGATCGAGATCATGGCCGGCACCTTTTTCATAGCCGGCCTCGGCGAGGAAAGTTTTGCCGACCTTCCCGATTACTTTATGGAGCAGTTTAAGGAACAGTTCAAATACCCGGAGAAGTTCTTCCGGCTGGCTGGTGAGATCGTTGCGGTGAAGCAGCCCCTCCCGCCGGAGGAAAAACAGCAGCCGGCCCCTGTCATGGAGGAACCGGACGGGGACGATGTAAGGCTTGACGAATCTATGGACCTGGCCTTCGACCTGGATGAATTTTTCAGGCAGAACAGCGGGGCCTATGCAGACCTGTACCCGGATTCCCATGCGGAAAAGGAACGCATGGCGGACGGGCTGCTTTCAGGAGATACCGGGAAAATTCGCATGAGGCTGGCGGCATTTGAGCGTGAGGAACACATGGAGGGAGAAACAGCGCCGCTTCTGGAGCGTATTTCTTCCTATGAAAAAGAGTATGGGATCAGCACTTGTTCCATTTACCAGCTTGACTTATCGGACAATACAGATAACCTCCGTTTTATGTCACTGGATTGGGTACAGGGCAAAGGGCTTTCCGTGGATCGGGATCATTACCAGATGGTCTATGCAATGCAGCGGGAACCGGGCGAAACACTGGAGGATATTTACAGGCGTTTTAATATCGACCACCCGGAAGATTTCAAGGGTCACTCCCTTTCCGTTTCCGATGTGGTAGTCCTGCATGAAAAAGGCACTGATACCGCATATTACGTGGACAGCATCGGCTTCAAGGAGCTGCCGGATTTTTTCGGCGCAGGAACCCCGGAGGCAAAGCGGGATGTCTCCGTGCGGGAACAGCTTGACAGTGCGAGGAAACAGGCGGCACAGGCAGAGCCGAAAGCGCCGGATAAAAAGGCCAGAGGGCCGGAAAGGAGCTGATAGCCTATGCTGATGGCAGTAGAAGGGCCCTATGCGCTGATGGTGCAGCCGGACGATATTTTAATCTCTCCCCGTGAAGTGGACGAACATTTCGGGACAATGGCCTGCTTCCATCCCCGCTATGCGCTGGGTGACAGCCACAATTACATGGATAAAGACGATTTCTTGCGGGAGATGTATTTAGATACCGTGGGGCATGATGAAGCGGGTCTGAAACGCTATGAACATATGGTGAACATTGTGAGCAGCCGGTTCCGGCACGGACCAAAGACGGAGGAACGGGCGGTTGATGACGCCATGCTGAAGGTGATCTCCGAAAAATACATTACACTGCCCCTTTATCTCATGGATCACAGCGGCCTTGCCATGCAGACCACAAGTTTCAATGATCCCTGGGACAGCGAGCAGGTGGGATGGATTTATGTTTCCAAAGAGGACGTCCTGAAAGAGTTCGGAGGCGAAAAAATGACCGGTGCTATTCGGAAAAAGGCGGAGGATCTGATGCGCAGCGAAGTAGCGGCTTATGATTCCTACCTGCGCGGCGAGTGCTACGGATTTGAGCTTTACAAAAACGGTGAGCTCACGGATAGCTGCTGGGACTTCATGGGCGACCTGGCCGATGTCTGTAAAGATATGGCTGAATATCTCCCGGAGGGCTGTAAGGATATGGTGGAACACCTGGAGGAACAGGAGCACCCGGCGACCATCATCAAGACGCTTCTGAAACATGCGAAAATTCAGGTGGACCAGGCGGCAAAAGCCTTTGAGCACGCCCCGCGCCAGCAGGTGATCGGGGACGCCCGTTAAACAGTTATTTCCTATTTATAATTACAGATTCTATCAGGAAGGAGGATGCTTATGCAGGAAGATTTGGAACAGCGAACCGTATCGGTCTCCATCCAGGCAGCAAAGCTGTCTGGGCGGGTGCTGCGTTCTGCGATTGCCGCTGTTCTCAGGAAAATGGAGCAGGAACGCACCACCCCGAAAGTCGGCAGGAACAGCATGACACGGCTGACCTATAAAGACCCAGGGGCCAATACCATTGAAGTGTCCGGCAGAATCCGCTCTTTTGAGCGGTACGCCAGGAAACACCAGGTCCGCTACCATATTGAAAAAGAGCTGGGGACTGATCCACCGAAGTGGACGGTCTATTTCAAGGCAAACCAGGCGGATGCTCTGACAGCGGCTTTTAAGGAATATACGAGAAAGGACCTTACCCGCAGCACCAGGCCATCGCTTCTTTCGCAGCTTCATAAGTTCAAGGAGCTGGCGCAGGCACTTGGCCGTGACCGGGTGAAAAACAAGGAGCATGGAGGGCCGGAACGATGAAGATAGATACCGATGCTCTCAAAAAGCAGGTGATCCTTCACCTGCCCTATCTTCTGTTCCTTCTGGTATTTGCGAAGCTGGGCGAGGCGGTGCGCCTTGCCCCCGGAGCGGATGCCTCACAAAAGCTGCTTGGGCTTTCCGAAGGATTTACTCTGGCGTTTCAGAGTATGTGGCCGGGTGCGGCGCTGGACTGGCTAGTGGGATTATGCGGAGCAGTGATTGTGCGGCTGGCTGTCTATCTTAGAGGAAAGGACGCAAAAAAATACCGCAAAAATGTGGAATACGGATCGGCCCGTTGGGGCAACAAAACAGACATTGCCCCTTTTATGGACCCGAAACCGGAAAACAACATTATCCTGACGCAGACCGAGGGGCTTATGATGTCCGGCAGGCCGAAGAATCCGGCCCATGCCCGCAATAAAAATGTGCTGGTAGTCGGTGGTTCCGGCTCTGGCAAGACGAGATTTTTTATCAAGCCCAATCTTATGCAGATGCACTCAAGTTATGTCGTTACCGATCCGAAAGGTACGGTCTTGATTGAGGTGGGAAAGCTGTTAAGCCGCGGCACTCCCAAACTGGATAAGGACGGCAACCCGGTCCGGGGAAAGAATGGGAAAATCGTGTATGAGCCTTATAAAATCAAGGTGTTCAATACGATCAATTTCTCAAAAAGTATGCACTACAACCGTGCGACTTGTTCGCCGCTGAAAAGGCGGCGCACAGCGCTGTTTTTAATCAGTTCTGTGAACTGATAATTCGAGAGGTGGAATGATAGGGTAACGCCTTGAAGCGCCTCCCCTGATACTCCGGCATGCGTCATCACTCTGTGATGAGGTGTGAAGCCCGGTAAAGTCGGCAGAAAGGTGCCGTAACAGATAACGCTGACGAAACCTGTCCAGAGGTGGACGGCGCACCCCATATGCCGGGGGTCTATAAAATACCTATGGTGAGAATGGCAGCAATGCCTGACGAAACTCCCGAATGTAAAGGTCTAAAAGTGCCACATACAGAAATGTATGTGTGGGTTCATGCCCAGACAGTGCGGTCTAGTAGGAATGGTTGTTACGAACCACCGTGATGTGTTACAGGCACATGCAAGCTGTCAGGCTTAGAGGGAACACCTAAGGGTATATATGTACAGATAGAATTATCGGAACAAGGAAAGGCAGAGAGTCCTATGGATAATCCGGCGAAGAACAATAAGCGGATGAATCTCTGCTGAAAGGTCGTGGTCGAACTGTCGATGTTGCCTGCGAAAAAGAGGGCGACGGAGGAATGGCCACAAGTCAGGCAGAAAATCAGCAGTACACACTCTCTAATCATGCAGTCGAGTAAGAATAAGAAATTGTCACTCGAATCAATGAAACGGGGTGATGTACATGACACAAAAAGCTAAAAAAAGAAGCAAACTGCGCCATGCGGAATACTACGACATGCAGAACATCTTTGATGAACTGTATGCAAAAAGCAGAGATGGAGAAATATTCAATAATCTCGTAGAAATCATTGCGGCACCAAATAACATCATGCTTGCTTTCAGAAATATTAAAAGCAATGATGGGAGCCATACCGCCGGCACAGATGGGAGAACGATAGAATCACTGGCAGATATGCCGGGAGAAGATTTTGTCTCCCTTATTCAAAAACAGTTTACAAGGTATGTGCCAAAAACAGTAAGGAGGGTAGAGATTCCCAAACCAAATGGGAAATTAAGACCGTTAGGCATACCGTGTATCATAGACCGGATTGTACAGCAATGCATATTACAGGTCATGGAGCCAATCTGTGAAGCAAAGTTCTATGAACATTCATACGGCTTCAGACCTTGCAGGAGCGCTGAAAACGCTGTCTCCTACGCTTATGGACTGGCTCAAAGGAACAAGCTCCACTATGTGGTGGACGTGGATATAAAGGGTTTCTTTGACAACGTAAATCATAGAAAGCTGTTACAGCAGATATGGACGCTGGGTATACGGGATACCAAACTGATTCAGATAATCAAAGCAATGCTGAAAGCGCCAATTCAAATGCCAGATGGAGAAATCTTATATCCAGACAGGGGAACCCCTCAGGGCGGCATACTTTCCCCGCTGTTAGCCAACATTGTCCTGAACGAACTGGACTGGTGGATAGCGTCACAGTGGGAGGGTATGGCAGACCATATGAAGTCACCTTGTAAGGTCACATATTATCCGAATGGGGCAGAGAAAAAGTGCAACAGCTACACGGCGCTCAAAAAGAGCAACCTCAAGGAAATGCGTATAGTCCGGTATGCAGATGATTTTAAAATCTTTTGCAGAAACTGTAAGGACGCTGACAGAGCATACCATGCGGTTAAGGACTGGCTGCTAAAGCGGCTCAAACTGGAAATTTCCGATGAAAAATCAAAGGTCACAAATCTCAGGAAAAGAGACAGTGAATTTCTGGGGTTCCGTATGAAGCTGATAAGGAAACGCAGGACATGGGTAATCAGTTCAAATGTCTGTGACAAGGCAATGTCGCATATGCAGAAAGAACTCTCGAAAGCAATTATAGAGATTCAGAACAGCAAGACAGCAAGTGACATAAAGAGCAACATTCACGAATACAACGCCAAAGTCATAGGTATGCAGAACTATTATTGCATTGCTACGAGGATAAATCTGAATTTCAGCCGAATGGCTCATGTGAATAACGGTCGCTTTCTCCATCGGATAGATGGATATAAAAAGCAGGGCGAGCTAAACAACAAATATTTAAAAAAACGGTATGGAAAATCGAAGCAAATGCGCTGGATTGGAGATACACCAGTAGTGCCTCTGGCATATGTGCAGTTTAAAATACCAATGCGCAAGAGCAGGAAAATCAACCCATATACTCCGAACGGAAGAATGGAAATCCACAGCAATCTGAAACTGAACGTTGAAGATATGCTCTGGCTCATGCGCCACCCGGTAACAGGTGAAACGGTACAGTTCAATGATAACCGAATCTCTCTCTATGCCGGACAGGAAGGTAAATGTGCAATCACCGGGGAACATCTGGAAGTGATTCACTGTATTTGTTACAGAAAATCGAATGAGTGTAAAAATGGCAGGGACAGTTACCGTAATCTGTTGCTTTTATCACCTACCGGATATGAACTTATCTCAACAACAGACAGTATAAAGTTCGCTACACTGACAAAGAAGTATGATTTGAATAAGGCACAAATTACTAAAGTAAACAAACTGCGCGTTGCCGCAGGATTGGCAGAAATGTCAATGTAAATCGTAACAAACTGATTTAGCTAATGTGAAAGAGTGAGTGTGTATCACTGCTGAAACTATGCTTGATGGGGCGCCGGATGCGGTGAAAGTCGCATGTCCGGTGCTAGCCGGGGGAAAAGCCGGAGATAACATCAAAGGCTTACCTATCGGAACCTTTTGCCTACATTCACAATGAGAAGGATATTCTGAAACTGGTAACGGTGCTGATCGCAAACACCAAAGGAGAAGGAAAATCAGGTGACGATTTCTGGGTCAAAGCCGAAACCTTGCTTTACACAGCATTGATCGGCTATATCTATTATGAGGCCCCGACAAACGAGCAGAATTTTTCCACCCTGGTAGAAATGATAAACGCTATGGAGGTCCGGGAGGATGACGAAAGTTTCAAAAATGCTGTTGACCTTCTCTTTGACGCACTGGAGCAGAAAGACCCGGACCACTTCGCCTTACGCCAGTATAAAAAATACAAACTTGCGGCGGGCAAGACAGCAAAATCGATCCTTATTTCCTGCGGCGCCAGACTTGCCCCCTTCGACATTAAGGAAGTCCGGGAGATCACTATGTATGACGAGCTGGAGCTTGACCTGGTTGGAGATAGGAAAACGGCGCTGTTCTTTATTATCAGCGATACGGACGCGACCTTTAATTTCCTTGTCAGCATGGCTTATACCCAGTTGTTCAATCTGCTGTGTGAGCGTGCTGATGACAAGTACGGCGGCAGGCTGCCGGTACATGTGCGGTGCCTGATCGACGAGGCCGCCAATATCGGGCAGATTCCAAACCTGGAAAAGTTGATGGCAACGATCCGTTCCAGGGAGATTTCGGCCTGTCTGGTTCTGCAGGCGCAGAGCCAGCTAAAGGCGCTTTATAAGGACAACATGGACACCATCATCGGCAACTGTGACGCCTCCCTTTTCCTGGGAGGCAAGGAGGAAACCACGCTGAAAAGCTGGAACTCCCTGCTTGGGAAAGAGACTATCGACATGTATAACACCAGCGTCACGAAGGGCACCCAGGAATCCCACGGCCAGAATTTCCAGAAGTTAGGAAAGGATTTAATGTCGGTGGACGAGCTGGCCGTCATGGACGGCGGAAAATGCCTGCTGCAGATCAGGGGTGTGCGTCCTTTCCTCTCCCGCAAGTACGATATTACCAAACACCCAAATTACCGGCTACTTTCCGATTTCAATGAGAAAAACGCTTTTGACATTGAAAAATTCTTATCTACAAAAATGCCGATGCGTCCTGGCGAGCTGTACCGCAATTATGAGGTCACAGCGGAGGATTTGGAGGCTCCGGCTGCAGGATGATGTAGCTGCCTGTTAAAGTTTCTGGCTTTGACGGGTTTTTTCTTTTCACCGGAAGGAGGTTTTATTGAGGATTCGTGCCCCTCCCCTGACAACTGAATACTTTCCAGGTACGCCCTGGACTATGCCGCCCCTGTGCTTGATGTAAATTCTCTTGAAGCACAGGGGCGTTTTTTCGTTTCCGGCCTGAAACGGCCACACCACAAAAACAATATTTCTTAAATTAAAGGAGGAACTATATGGCTTTTTTTGCAAGTGCGATTGATACCCTGAAAATCCTGGTTATTGCTCTGGGCGCCGGCCTCGGTGCATGGGGCGTCATCAACCTTCTGGAAGGTTATGGCAATGACAACCCTGGGGCAAATGCTCATGTACGGTAAAGAAGCAAGTAACCGAAAACAAGAAATAGACTGCCAGTACCACACTATTCCGAACCAAAGACCAAAAGACAAGCATTATGGAAATGTGCATAACAGGCTATTCCGTCATGGATAACTCTATTCACAGCACATGGAAAAGCTAAAATGCAGCTTTCCCACGTCCTGCAAACAGAGTTACCCACAACTTCATAAGGCAGCCAGTTATACACATTCCCACAAATCCAAACTTATATAAAATCCAAACTTTTCTGAAAACAGCTTGATAATTGGGGATTCTTGCCGGAAAAAGTTTGGATTTCGTTTCACAAAGTACAATACTCCAATTATGACAAAATGCGTAAAACATTGCTATTTAGCTCTGTTTCAATCAATTTATTCTCATTTCTGACAAGAGAAGTACAAAACAAAATCCAAACTTTTTTATCAGAAAATGCCTTGAATAAAGGATTTACAGAGAAAAGTTTGGATTTCTTCTAAGTTTGGATTTGTGGAAAAATCCAAAAGTTTAGATTTTTCCACAATGTCGATGACTACGAAACCTCTCACTCATTACATCTTTCTTATGGTGTACAAAGTATTTTTCCTTTTTCTACTTTCTTTTCTAAAATTGATGTGCTATAATAGCTTCATTCCAAAAAAGGAGTAAAAAATATGCGGCAAGGTATTCTTAAATAAAACTTCAATCAAATAGTGGGTTCAAAGAATTTTGAATGTCCCTAAATAAGGGGGCTTGGTTTTTTGTACCCAATTTAAGAATACTTTTGCCTTATCAATTTTGACATATCTGAAAAAGAACAGCAATCACCAGCAGGTGTATGCTGTATATGTGTATGTCCGCAAACTGTAATCCCCAGTGGTAAAAGTATTTTACTGCTGGGGATTTTTATGCCCTTTTGGGCTTGTAAAGGGAGGACAATCACATGAAAATAATCAATATTGGCATTCTTGCCCATGTAGACGCGGGAAAAACAACTTTAACAGAAAGCCTGTTGTACACCAGTGGAGCGATTGCAGAACAAGGAAGTGTAGATAAAGGAACCACAAGAACAGACACTATGGTTTTAGAGCAGCGGCGGGGAATTACCATTCAGACGGCAGTTACTTCTTTTTGCTGGAATGGTTATAAAATCAATATCGTGGACACTCCCGGTCATATGGATTTTTTAGCCGAAGTATATCGTTCTTTATCTGTCCTTGACGGAGCTGTTTTAGTTGTTTCGGCAAAAGACGGTGTACAGGCACAGACCCGAATATTATTCCATGCACTTCAGAAAATGAACATTCCGACAATTATCTATGTAAATAAGATAGACCAAAACGGAATTGATTTACGGCGTGTTTACCAAAACATCAGGGAAAAACTTACCAGTGATATAATCGTCATGCAAGAGGTTATCTTATCGCCCAAAATAGATATTACTGATATTGCTGATTTGGATAAATGGGATTCCGTTATTTCCGGGAATGATGAACTATTAGAAAAATATATTTCAGAGGATTCATTGGACATACAGGAATTACAACTTGAAAAGTGCCAGAGAACCAGATGTTGTTCTTTGTTTCCTGTATATCATGGAAGCGCAAAAGACAATTTAGGAACAGAAAAATTGATTGAGGTAATTACTGAAACTTTTGTTACAGAAACAAAAAATAATCAGTCTGAATTATGTGGGTATGTTTTTAAGGTTGAGTATACAGAAGGGAAAAAACGTCTTTCCTACTTACGCCTATATCATGGAACGCTCCATTTACGAGATACACTTCTGCTGTCAAAAAAGAAAAAGGTAAAGATTACAGAAATGTACATTCCGGCAAATGGCGAAATTGTTTCGGCAGACCATGCCTGTCAGGGAGAAATTGTTGTCTTATCCGATGATACTTTAAAATTATATGACATTTTGGGAAATGAAGAACTTTTACCTCGCAAAGCATGGATTGACAATCCTATGCCTTTACTTCGGACAACCGTTGAGCCACAAGAGCCAGAACAAAGAGAAGCCTTGCTGAATGCTCTCATAGAAATTGCCGATACAGACCCACTTTTGCACTTTGAAATTGATACTGCCACCCGTGAGATTATTCTGTCTTTTTTAGGAAAGGTGCAATTAGAGGTTATTTGTTCATTGCTGGAAGAAAAGTATCATGTAAAAGTGGCTATGAAAGAGCCTACGGTTATTTATCTGGAAAGACCGTTAAAAAAGGCAGCCTACACGATTCATATTGAAGTACCACCAAATCCATTTTGGGCGTCTATTGGTTTAACTGTAACACCACTCCCTATCGGAAGCGGAACCCAGTATAAAAGCAAGGTATCTCTTGGCTATTTGAACCAAAGTTTTCAAAATGCCGTCATGGAGGGTGTGCATTATGGAATGGAGCAAGGCTTATATGGCTGGGAAGTGACAGATTGCAGCATTTGTTTTGACTATGGAGTTTATTACAGCCCGGTTAGTACCCCCGCAGATTTTCGCTTCCTTGCTCCTGTCGTATTGGAACAGGCATTGAAAAAAGCAGGAACACAGGTTTTGGAGCCATACCTTTCCTTTACCCTTTTTGCTCCACAGGAATATCTTTCACGGGCTTACAATGATGTGCCAAAATATTGTGCAGTGATTGAATCGGTTGTACTTGAAAATGATGAGGTTATTTTTAAAGGAGAAATCCCCGCCCGCTGTATCAATGAATATAAAAATGATTTAAATTTTTATACAAACGGGAGAAGTGTTTGTCTTACAGAATTAAAAGGGTATAAAGAAACTTCTGGGGAGTTTGTATCGCAGCCACGCCGCCCTAACAGTCGGTTAGATAAGATTCGGTATATGTTTCAAAAGACAATGTAAGTTTTTGTGAATTATATGGAGAAAAAATCTGATAAAAAAGGAGAACCTATTTTGAATAAAGAGCGGACAAATACAGCAAATAAAAAACAAAGGCTTTCAGCTTGCACCGAAGCATACAAAGAACACATTATGTATACTTTTAACGCTTTTTGTAGAGTGGTGATACGCTATGCAACTCTCAACTCATGGCGTGACAGAAGCAGGAAACGGCAAAGAGAAATATCTTTTGAATATCTTACAGAAGAAAAATTTTACCCGTTCAGTACGTCTAATAAATATTTCATAGACCCCTATGAGCAGTACCCCATCACCATATGTGGTCAGACGGTTATCCTCACCAATGGAGAGCTTGCCGCTGCGCTGTTATCCTTGCCAGAGAAAAAAAGAGAAATCATTTATCTCTACTTTTTCGGTCATTACACGCAACAGGAAATTGGTGAAATGTATGGACGTTGCCGGAGTACGGCATGGCATCACATACACAGTGCTTTACAAATGTTACAAGAAAAAATGGAGGTGTTTTCGCATGAAGAATCCTAATCTTATTCCTTATGAAATTATTGTCAGAGCGACCAATGGAGAACCGGAAGCCGTAGACGAGGTTTTACGGCATTACAGCAAGCGAATCCGAATTGCTTCCCTTGAAAACGGACACGTCAACAAAGATACAGAGGACAACATTAAACGGCGGCTTATCGCTGCCCTGTTCCAGTTCCGCTTTGATGAACAGCCATACCCCAAAACTGAATAACCGCCGCCACATAGAACGGCACACCAAAACAGGAAATCATAAAAAGGTTTCCTGTTTTTTTGCGTTTATTTTCGGCGTTTTTGAAAAACCGCCGTATTGCCCCACGAAAAGGGAAACATGACACGCTCTTTGTTTGGCAGTTTTCAATTTTCGGTGGTGTGGGGAATGAAAGGAAAATGAAGAAATTTCTCAAAATTCCCGCCTATCCGGGCTTGTGTGGTTTTGTAAGAAATGAGGGGAAATTTCCGCAAATCACCGTCATTTTTGCTTTGCGTGGTGTTGTAGGTAGTAGGGGGAGAAATACCGCCGCCGAGTTGGCAAAATCCCCGCCCTGTCCGTCGAGGGTATCAGAAAATTCCATAAGATATTTTCGCCGGAACGCAACAAACCAGCCGCCAATAGCCGGATAGTAAGCGAACAGACCACACAGCGCAGTTTCTTAGAGCAAGATTCTACCACAGTACCAAATTTCGCCTACCGGCTCATTTTGTCCTATGGGAATCTTGTTGGGGTTGCCACCCCAAGCCCGCCTTTTTGCGGCTTGCGCCGCTTGAAAAAATCCACCCACGAAAGGAGATTCACAGCCATGAAAAGATACAACACGCCACACCGTCACCGGGTAATCAAGACACGCTTGACCGAGGAAGAATACGCCGAGTTTTCCGAGCGTGTCACCCTCTGCAAAATGAGCCAAGCCGAGTTTATCCGGCAAGCCCTTATCAAATCAAGCATACGCCCGGTCATTACCGTTTCCCCGGTCAATGATGAATTACTCTCTGCCGTTGGAAAACTCACAGCCGAATACGGGAAAATCGGCGGCAACTTGAACCAGATTGCCCGCTGTCTGAACGAGTACGGCGCACCTTATAACGCCCTCTCCCAAGAGGTACGAGCCGCCACAGCGGAGCTTGCCGCCTTGAAGTTTGAAGTCTTGCAGAAAGTAGGTGAAGCCGTT
>ENA-ORTP01002075-ORTP01002075.1-human-gut-metagenome-genome-assembly--contig:-NODE-2075-length-17785-cov-3.044839_pt1 | contig 17785 bp, 15 predicted proteins | sample MGYA00241913_ERZ509190 | MGnify/ENA primary metagenome ERZ509190 (study PRJEB26280, sample SAMEA2338839) | human gut metagenome | biome: human gut; feature: human-associated habitat; material: faeces...
AACGGTAAACCCACCCTAAATATATTTATACAATATATGACTTTTAACTAAATACATATTAAAACAATATCGTATTATAAAAATCAATATATTACAATATTAATTTAAGGACATAAAAATTTAACAAAAAAACTACTTCTAAAGATAAGGACTTTTTTCTGTGAGTATAGTAAAAATATTATGGAATACATAAATAGAGTAACTGATTACGTATCATATATACTTATGTGTAGATAATATTGAATTAAAGCAAAACCTATGGCAAAAAATATAAGAAAATTTTGTCAATATTTAGACAAAACGAGTAATGTTAATAGACTAGAGACTATAAACTCTGTTACCAACTTTCATATGTAGACACAAAGCAAAATCAGAGATGTAAAAATAAGTATAAAAAGAATTTATCCTAAAATACTAACATAAACTATAATAAAACATACCTCATGCGTCAGCCTATGTCGCAACCCACGGATGTGAAACTAGCCGAAAACCCGGTCTATCGGGAGATGATCCTGCATTCGCTGAAACTGAGTCTGCACTATGCCTCTGAAGGGTTCTTTGACCTCAAGATGCTGTATGGGCTGAAAGATACGGATATTCCCACGACCTCCAATCAGGTGGACATGCTCAAAATCCGCTATGTGAAGGCACTGTTGGATACTATGGAGTGGGCAACCGTAAGGAGAGTTCTTATGCCTCGAACGATCTTTTTTACTCTTGCTTGGATGAAGAAGCATCGAAGACTGGAAGAACTGACAGAAAAGCCAGATCCCTATGCCGTTTCAAGCTTTTTTCCGATCCCAGAATGTCGATAACACGCCGCCGATTCCTCAAAAGGGTGGCCCTTGCATCCCTGCATTGGTGGGTGTCGCCTCTCACGGCCTTTGCGCAAGGTCCTTTCCCGTTCCCTTCCATTGAAATCAAAGATAAGCCAGTCCTCACGCTCAGGGCTGGCTTATCCTCGCTTAAGGGAACGAAAGGCTTGCTTCAACAGGGGAGAAATGTCCTCATTTGCCCCACAATGCGTTACCTGCCGCCGATTGGATACGGGCAGAATACCGATCCCCAGATTGTACAGAAACTCATTCTGCAAAGTTTGAATGCCCGAGCTGAAGTGGCCCGTGTCCTTGATACGCCCCGTTGCACCAGGGCATCGGGGCTGAGACGTGTATGCGATGCCTTTGATGCAAATATGCTTGTCTGGCCCACACGGACAAGCGAGTATGTTTTGCCCGGCACATTCTTCTCTGGTCTTCATATCGTTAAAGCCGCCCTGGAAGCGGATGCCATCATTTTTGCTCCACACGCCTTGCCTGACGTGGACTGTTGCGAATCGCAATTCATGTTGTATATGCTCATGGGACTCGTCAAAGAGCGATATAGTTTTTCAATTGCTCAACAATATGAAGATGTAACAAGATATATACTCTCTTTGCTTTCCACAAAACTGTTGGTCATAGACAAACAAATGGAAACTGTATGTCCGTCAAATTGATTTAAATCTATATTACAGTATAGAACAGAAAAGTTTTTCATTTCTCTCTTCTATCCACAATACGCTGGATGGAAGGGTGTTTTCTCTGGAATAAGAATGCAAGAGTACAATTCAGAAGACATTTCGGAAATCGTCAAGGCCCTCATCAACGTTCAACGCCAGCTTCAACCCGCAACCAAGGATGCCAACACCCCGTTTACCAAGAGCAAGACGCCACCCTCAACAGCGTCATGGACTCGTGCCGTGACGCCTTGCTTTCCAACGGCATCTGGCTTTGTCAGTATCCGGTTCCTGCCGAACCGGGATATCTCGGGTTGGTCACGAAACTCACCCATGCGGAGTCTGGACAATGGCAATCGAGCCTTGCGGTGGTTCCTCTGCCCAAGGCCGATCCCCAGGGACTAGGTATCAGCATGACCTATATGCGCAGGTATGCGCTTTCTGCCATGCTTGGCATCGTAACGGAGGAAGATACGGACGGAGAGCTGCCCCAAAATCGGTCAAAAACGGTCATACCTCAAAAAACGCCCATAAAGGGGCCGCAAATCAAAAAAGATGTTTTACAAAGGAAAAACACAAGCGGATTCGGATTCGAGTGCCTTAAATCGAACGTCAGAAGGACTTTTGAAACTGCCGGATCTGGAAGGCATCACCTATCAGGTCGTTCCGGCACAGAATGGACAACAGTGCATCGTCGCAAGGGGGGATACGGTTCCTCAAAAAGATTCACTTATGGCTGCCGGATTCAAATGGAACCCCCAACGGAAAATATGGTGGAAATATGCCGTATAGCTGAAGGGGCTGTCCTTACGGGGGCAGCTCTTTCTGTTTTTGATTCAAGTCAAGGGAGGAACAATGATGGGCGAGACTATCGTAAATACGGGATCGGAAGGATTGTTGGAAATACTTCGCTTCGGAGGAAACCAAGAAGACTCTTCCCCAGTATCAGGATGGGTCTTCCATCCTGCTGGGAAGGCTGTCAAAGGCTACAAGGAAGCATGTTCATACACCCCATCCGTTGATCCTACCTACATTTTCCATGAATCGGCACGGGATGTGGAAAGACGACGCTCATCAAGCAGCTTGCCGTACGGCTGAACTATCCCACATTTGAAGTCACCGGGCATGGACGATTGGAGTTTGCCGATCTGTGCGGCCATATTTCCCTGCAAAAAGGCAGCATGGCCTATAAGTATGGACCATTGCCGCTTGCCATGCGGTACGGGGGAATTCTTTTGATCAACGAGGCGGATTTGCTTTCCCCTGAAGTTGCCGTTGGCCTCAACGGTGTTCTGGACGGTGCGCCTTTGTGTCTGCCGGAGAATGGAGGAGAGGTCATTTCCCCGCATGAAATGTTCCGAATCGCATGTACCGCGAACACCAACGGAGGCGGTGACGACACGGGGCTCTATCAGGGAGCCGTTCGCCAAAACCTTGCACTGCTCGAAGGTACATGGCCTGCGAAGTCGCGCTATCCCACGCCTGAAACGGAAAAGTAACTTCTGTCCCGGCAGTTCCCGAACCTTCCCGGACACGTCGCCTCGAACATGGTCAGTTTCGCCAATGAAGTTCGGAAACTCTTCATGGGCGATGCCGATTCCTATGAAAACACCATCGAAGTGACGCTTTCCACCAGAACCCTCATCCGGTGGGCCGATCTTGCCCTCAAGTTCCAGCCGCTGGCCAATCAGGGTATCGAGCCGCTTTCCTATGCGCTGGATCGTGCTCTCACGTTCAAGGCCACACGGTCAACGAGAGTAATGCTCCATGAACTCGTACACCGCATTTTTGCGGTAACATTCTAATCGGAAAGAGGAAAATATGAATACCATCATTCGTTCCGACATCAGGATTCTCGACAGCCTTCTGGCCCTGAACCTCAACATCAGCGTATGGTCCGCCCGAAAGAAGATGTGTCTTGAAGATTTTGGCGGTGCGGAACTTCCGCCGGAAGACCTTGCCTCTTTGGGGAGCAAGCGTATCGCCGATCCCGACAGCCTCAAGATATTCACCACGTTGAAGGCCAGAGCCTTCAACTATCTGGACAGACACGGCATCCGGTTCATGTCCGGCTGGGACATCCCGGAAGATAAGGCTGGGGACATCATCGACGAACTGATCCGGATCAGAGAGGCGTTCCTTCAGGAAAAGGAAGCGTTCCTCGCCTATTACGACCTGTCCATTGAGAACTGGATCGCCAAGCACTGCAAGTGGAGAAATATCATCAGGGAGTCCACGGTAGGGCCGGACTACGTCCGTTCAAGGCTGCCTCCTCGTGGCAGCTTTACAAGGTCACACCGCTCACCGAACACGACAACCCCAACGCCGTATGTGAATCCGGGCTGAATGAGGAAGTGGAAGGGCTTGCCGGAACGCTGTTCAACGAAATAGCCAATTTAGACAACGAGATATGGCAAAAGGTCTACGCCGGAAAGGATACGGTGACCCACAAGGCCCTTTCCCCGCTTAAGACCCTGCACCAAAAGCTCTGCGGGCTGACGTTCGTCGAGCCTCACGTCGCTCCGGTAGCCAGCCTCATCCAGACGGCCATCAACAGCATCCCCGCCAAGGGCAACATCACCGGAAAGGAACTCATCCTTTTGCAGGGCGTTGTCTCCATGTTCCGTGATCCGTCCTCAATGCTGCAACACAGCCAGAGGCTCATCGAAGGGCACTCCCCTCAGGACGTCATGAACGCGCTTCTCGCCAATGACGTGTTCACCGTATGCCAACAATCCGCCATCCCTACAGAAGTACCTTTGTGTCCGTCCCGCAAAACCATTCCGCAAATATCCCCAACATCGGACTGTGGTGAGCCATGCTCAGGACCAAAGACATCATGTCCTGTCTGCCTTTGTTGGCCTGTATTCTGGGAAAGCAATACAACATCACCGTGGAAATAGGAGGAACTACAGCCTATACGAATGGAAAAACGATCCATATACCCTCTCTTAAAATAGATACTGATGAAATGTATATCAATATGACAAGGGGATACGTTGACCACGGTGCGACTTGTTGCTGACTAAAAAGGTCAGCCATAACCATTAGTTGTTATGAACTGATGCCTTGAAAGGTGGAATGATGGGGTAACGCCCTGAAACGCCTTCCCTGATACTCCGGCAGGCGATGGATAGTGTTATCTGTTCATGGTCTGAAGCCCGGTGAAGCCGGCTGAGAGGATGCCCTAACGTGTAATGACGAGGAACGGCGAGCCAGAGGTGGCCGAGCATCTGATAGGCCGGGGGTCTATAAAGAAGCTATGGTGAGAATGTCCAATGAGGACCGACGAACTTCCGAATGTAAGGGTCTAAACGGTTGGAAATGGCAGAAATGCTTTTGCCCCGGAACGGGGAGCAAGTGCGGGTGAGTAGAAATCGTGGTTACGAAAATCCGTATGTCGTTACAGGCGGCATTCAGCTTGCAGGCTCATAGGAAGCACCTAAGGTTTCATGCACAGATAGAGGCATCGGAACAAGGAAAGGCCGGAACATGGAGTGATAACACACAGTGAAATGGTATGCCGTATAAAACCATTATGGATTAAGGGCATTTCATCCGGCTGAGAGTGGAGGCACGAGCGTCGAAGTTGCTGTAACGGCAGCGGAGCAACAGCCTCCAGTTGATTAAGGAAAATGGAAAACTATCATCAGTTCAGAGGTTCGAGTATGACTAAAAGAGGCGAAATCAATCAAGGAGGACGCCGACTCTGAGTAAAAAGAAGAAACTCCTGAAGAGACAGGTGTTACGGAACAATGAATACTACGACTTTCAAGCAATTCTTGATAACCTCTATGCGGAAAGCTGCAATGGCAGATGTTTTCGTAATCTTATGGAACTCATCCGCAAGGAAGAGAACATCCTGTTGGCCTACAGAACTATCAAGAAAAACAAGGGAAGTCATACCAAGGGAGTTGACGGAAAGACCATCACATATCTTTCCGGCCTGCATCCTGAGGAACTGGTAACGATGGTTCGTAACAAGCTGGACAATTACTTTCCCCAACGGGTACGGCGGGTAGAAATACCCAAATTGGATGGAAGGACGCGGCCTCTCGGCATTCCTACCATCAAGGACAGATTGGTGCAGCAATGCATCCTGCAAGTTCTGGAGCCAGTCTGCGAGGCAAAGTTCTTTAAGCACAGCTATGGATTCAGACCGTTACGGTCTGCGAAACATGCTATTGCCAGAGCATACTTCCTCGCACAGGTGGCGCATCTGCATTATGTGGTTGATATCGACATCAAGGGCTTCTTTGACAATATCGACCACGGAAAGCTTCTCAAGCAGTTATGGACATTAGGCATTGAAGATAAATCCCTGCTCAGGGTCATATCGAAAATGCTCAAGGCGGAAATCGACGGCATTGGCGTTCCTGCCAAGGGAACGCCGCAGGGAGGAATTCTTTCTCCTCTGTTGGCCAACGTGGTTCTTAACGAACTGGACTGGTGGATAGCTAGCCAGTGGGAAAGGCATCCTACACGGGATACATACCAGCCTGGTAAAAAAGATGGTAGTATGAGCAGTATGTACTATGCCCTGAAAAAGACCCGGCTGAAAGAAGTCTATATAGTTCGTTACGCGGACGACTTTAAAATTTTCTGCCGACACCATAATCACGCGAAAAGAATCTTTGCCGCCGTGCAAAAATGGCTACTGGAAAGATTGAGTCTGGAAATCAGTCCGGAAAAATCGAAAATAACCAATCTCCGGAAAGGTTATTCCGAGTTTCTGGGAATCAAGATGAAAGTCCGGCCCAAGGGTAAAATGATTGGAAAAGACAGTAAGAAAGACCGTTTTGTGGTAACATCCCACTTGGCTGACAAGGCCAGGAGCAAGATATTGCATGAAGTCAGACGCCACACAAAGTTGATGCAAAAACCCGTTGCCAATGAAGGTCATGTATTCGTCAATGATTACAATGCCTATGTCATGGGCATACACGGGTATTACTGTTGCGCAACCCTGTGCAGCAAGGACTTCTCAGAAATCGCCTTTCGTAGTCGCTCAGCTCTCAAGAACAGGTTGACTCCACGAAGACGGAAGCCAAAGGAGCCACTCCCGGCCTACATCGAAAAGCGGTACGGCAAATCCAGGCGAATTCGCTTCGTCTACGACAAACCGTTATTGCCCATAAGCTATGTTCGACATGTCAAATGCTTCCAGTTCAAAGAGCAAAGCATCTTTGTCGAAGAAGACAGACAGTTCGTACACGCGAAACAGAAAGCGGTATCAGCGGAAACTCTGCGCCACCTCCTGACCCATCCGGTACAGGGACGTAGCGTGGAATACAATGATAACCGCATCTCCCTGTTCGTGGGCCAGTATGGACGCTGCTTTATAACCGGGGAACTTCTGGCGGCCTGGCAGGTTCATTGTCACCATAAAAAGCCGAAATCGCTTGGCGGTGGGGATGAATACAAGAACCTGGTAATTGTCGAAAAGGACATCCACAGGCTTATCCACGCAACCAGTGAGGCGACAATAGCCGCCTGTCTTCAACTGCTCAACCTGAAAAGCAGCCAGCTTATGAAAGTGAACAGGCTGCGGGAACAAGCCCATCTTGCTCCCATTCTTTAAGAGTTCCCTTTGTGTTACATGATGATTGCCATCCGAAAACCTTAATCGATGGAACGCCGTGTGCAGTAAAAGCTGCATGCACGGTGTGAAGTGGGGGAAAACCCGGAGATGACTTCAAACGGTTACCTATCACTATAAGCGGCACATATTAGATACACAGACTTTCAATTGCTTCAGCAGGCCAATCTCACCAGATTGCAATTCCAACTTTTCAACATCATCGAAGGCTGGAGGGTTGAAACGCTGCTTGGAAAACACTTCCCGGGATGCAGAAAAAACTTCGATTTTATCATCACGTATCTTTTTGGAAAGAAAAGACAAAAGGCGGGAAGCAACGCTCCGGTCTTTTTTGTTCTGGAGTACATCCTTTTAACCGTAATGAGTTGGGATAGTTCCGAAGTGGAAAAGAATAGAACACTTTCAAGAAAAGAGATGGTTACGGCGTGCTCGGGAATTGAAAAAGAACTGAATGCCCGTCTCGAAACCATCCATGCGAACACACGGACGACACAGGATGCGATTGCCCACGCGTTGTTACTCCAATCCATCATCAAAAAATGGATACCGGAACAACCACAAGGAAGCACATCTCCAACAGAAAATCAGGATGATCCAGAGGCTGCACAAGGCATCATTTCAGGAGGAGAAACGGAACTACGAAACAATATTGAGGATATGTTCCCCAAAACGATGGGGACGATTTTGAAGGAAAGACTCTCCGCACAGACAAGGGATACGGAGACAGAATATTGTACTGTCGCCAAACTGCGGAACATCACACCTGACGTCATTCCCCGGATACGCTGAGGAACATAGAACGGATTACAAAAGGCTTGTCCGTCAGGCTTCAGGGACTCATGCAGTTGCTCTTCCCGTCCGCTCCCTATCCTTCAACAAGAGGGCGGCTCAACACGGCAAAGCTGTTCAGAATCAAGACAGGAAACCCAAAGCTCTTCATCCAAAAGACGGAAGCCGTTGCCATCAATACAAGCCTCCACATCCTGCTGGACGCATCCGCCAGCATGTACGGCAAACGCATGGAACTGGCGACGGCATCCTGCCATGCCATCGCATCGGCCTGTTCCGGCATCAGAGGGCTGAATATCACCATAACAGCCTTCAACGGAAACCACAGAGGGGATGCGTGTTCGGTCTATCCGCTCCTTAAAATCCGGACAACCCGTTCATGCCCGCATCAACCTCACTCCCCGAGGAGGGACGCCTCTGGCCCCCGCGCTCTGGTGGATCATGAAACAACTTCTGTTTGCCCGAGAACAGAGAAAAATGCTGTTGGTTCTGACGGATGGACAGCCTCATGACATGAATGCAACTCAAAAAGCCGTTGAAATAGCAAATAAAATAGGTCTGGAAGTGTACGGACTAGGGATGCTGGATAGAAGCATCGGCGACTTCCTACCCGACACCAGCCGAGTCATCTGCCGACTGGAGGAACTTCCTGCCATGTTGTTTGAGCTGTTGCATGACGTTCTTACAAGGAAGAGCAGGCCATGTTTATAGGAAGACGCGTCTGGAGGTGCCCAAGATGCGGATATGTGGGTGAGCCTGATTTCACCAGATTGGGTGAACGGCTTGGAACCGCCCTAGGTGGAATCATCGGAGGTTTTGTCGGGTACTGTGCCTGTGGCGTTCCTCTGATACCAACCACAGGAAAATACAGAGGGCTTGTCTCCGGTCTCATGTTCGGAGCTTTCACGGGAAACCAGATAGGACAAGCCCTCGATATGTACCTAATCCATGTATGTAAATGTCCTCGTTGAAAAAAATCATTATATATTAATAGATTAAAAGGACAAGGTGGGTATTACACCTGCCTTGTCCCAAAGGAGTCCCTATGGAAAAGCTTCTGTATTTCGTCGGTGGAATTATTGTGGGGAGTATCGGCACATTGGCGGCTCTCGGATTCACGGAAGAGAAGCTGGATGAAATGAGACAAGAGGAGGACGAGAGCCTTTAAACTCGGGAGAGTTCTTTCTTTAAGTTATGAGGTAAATCCGCATACATCCCCACGATGAGGCATTCTCCATCACAGATGAAGTGGGGACAAAATGGGGGCAACAACGCTCCGGAACCAGAAAAGGCCCTACAGCTTTCGCTGTAAGGCCTTGTACTTTCTGGCTCCCCGGGACGGACTTGAACCGCCAACCTAGTGATTAACAGTCACCCGCTCTGCCGATTGAGCCACCGGGGAATGAGGCACTCGTTGGTGCGAAAAGAGGTCTATCGAAATGCCCTCCTTCCGTCAAGCGTTTTCTCCGTTTTTTCTGAAAAAACTTTTTGACCCACGGCACGTCCTTGACTGTACAGCACAATTGGACTACGGCTTTGCGGATACAACCTGTGCGATCAGGTCCACAGGGCGCCACGGCCGGAGGGGGGGTCCCGCCGCCGCGGGCGGGAAGGCAACGCGAGAACGGAGAAACGGTCCCGCTGTCTCTAACCCGTTGGAACATTGCACGGCTTTCTTGTAGCATCGGTCACGCGCCGCAACAGGAAGCCTGTCCGCCAAAGCCCCGTTCTCGCCGCCGGATACGACCGCGTTTCTTGCCGTCCGGAAACGCGGAAAATTGTCGCCGGTCGCCAATCGCTATTTTAATTGATGGAGAGATTCCCTTGAGCAGCCCGGAAACTACGCACCACAAGCCCGTCAAGCTTGCTACCAAATCAGCCCACGCATCCTATTTCATGCCCATGCTTCAAAGCCTCGCCGATAAAGACGAGCTCAACGAAGTCGTCAAAAACTGCGTGGTCAAATCCTGCGAACTCATGGATGCCGGGGTCCCTCTTCATCTCAATGGATTCGTGAAGACGCATGACGCCGGAGCCATCCGGGCCGAATACGAAGCCTGTTCCGCCACCGAACTCGAAGAACTGAACGAGTCGTTCACCTGTGCCGGACGCATCATCTCCCACCGCTCCTTCGGCAAGGTCGCGTTTTTCCATCTTATGGATCGCAGCGGCCGTATCCAGTGCTATGCGTCCAAAGACCTCATGGGTGAGGAAGCCTACAAACACTTCAAAAAGTTCGATATCGGCGACATCGTGGGCGTGCACGGGAAGCTTTTCCGCACCAAGACCGACGAGCTGACCCTCGCCTGTGATCAGGTCACCCTGCTCACCAAGTCGTTCCGGTCCCTGCCTGAAAAGCACAAGGGCCTCACCAACGTCGAAATCCGCTACCGCCAGCGGTATGTGGACCTCATCACCAATCCGAAGGTCCGCGACATTTTCCGCAAGCGCAGCAAAATCATCCGTACCTTCCGCGCCTTCCTTGAGGAACGCGGCTTTGTGGAAGTGGAAACCCCCATGCTCCACCCCGTGGCGGGCGGCGCGGCGGCGCGTCCGTTCATCACCCACCATAATGCGCTGGACATGGAACTGTACATGCGCATCGCGCCCGAACTGTACCTCAAGCGCCTCCTCGTGGGCGGCTTTGAAAAAGTTTTCGAGCTGAACCGCAACTTCCGCAATGAAGGCATCTCCATCCGTCACAACCCCGAATTCACCATGTGCGAATTCTACTGGGCCTATGCGACGTTTTATGATCTGATGGACCTGACCGAGGAACTGTTCTCCACCATCGCCACGGAAGTCTGCGGCAGCCCGATCATCACCTATCAGGGGACGGAACTCGACCTGACCCCCGGCAAGTGGCAGCGCCTCACCTTCCACGAATCGCTGGAAAAGATCGGCGGGCACTCCCCCGAATTCTACAACGACTTCGACAAGGTACTCGCCTACGTCCGCGAACGCGGGGAAAAGATCCTCAAGACGGACAAGCTCGGCAAGCTGCAGGCCAAGCTCTTTGACCTCGACGTCGAGCCCAAGCTCGTCGCCCCCACGTTCATCTACCACTACCCCACGGAGATCTCTCCGCTGGCGCGCCGCAACAAGGATAACCCGGACATTACGGACCGTTTCGAGCTCTTCATCATGGGCCGCGAATACGGCAACGCGTTCTCGGAACTCAACGATCCCATCGACCAGCGTATGCGTTTTGAACAGCAGGTCCGCGAGAAGGCGGCCGGCGACGACGAAGCCTGCGCGATGGACGAAGATTACCTGCGCGCGCTGGAATACGGTATGCCCCCGGCCGCGGGCGAAGGCATCGGCATCGACCGGCTGGTCATGCTCCTGACCGACTCCCCGTCCATTCGTGAAGTGATCTTCTTCCCGCTGTTGAAGCAGGAATCCTAAACTCTATGCGTTTTGAACTCTTCGTAGCTTTGCGCTACCTCTTTGCTCGGCGCAAGCAGGCCTTTATTTATATCATTTCAGCCATGTCCGTGCTTGGCGTGGCCATAGGCGTCGCCGCGCTGGTCGTGGTTCTCGGCGTCTACAACGGGTTCACGACGGACATCCGGGATAAAATCCTCGGCGCGAACGCGCACATCATCGTTTCCGGTCCGCTGGCGGCGCTCACCGCGCCGCCTTCGGATGCGGACTTCGAAAAAATGCGCGGCGGCGAAGCCCCCGAACTCTCCGGCATGGCGGCTGTGCTCCGGCGCATCAACGCCACTCCCGGCGTCGTCGGCTCCACCCCCTTCCTCTACGCGGAAGGCATGTTGTCCTCCCCGAGAGGCGTCAAAGGCGTCGTCCTGCGGGGTATCGACCCCAAGACCGCGCCGGACGTCCTGACCATGCTGGACAACCTGAGCAGCGGCAGCGTCGCGGACCTGAACGCTTCCGTGGAGGGCGCGCCGCCCGGCGTGCTCATCGGCAAGGAACTGGCACAGCGCCTCGGCCTGGTCGTGGGCAGCCGCGTCAACCTCCTTTCGCCTTCCGGACAAAAGACCACCGCCGGTTTCCAGCCCCGCATCCGTCCCTACAAGGTTGCGGGCATTTTCCAGACCGGCATGTTCGAATACGATTCGTCGCTCGGGTTCATCTCCCTTGCGGCGGCGCGCGATCTGCTGGGCCTGCCTTCCGATCAGATTTCCGGCATCGAGGTCACCGTCAAGGACGTATACAAGGCCGACACCGTGGCCGCCGCCCTCCAAAAGGAGCTCGGCCCGCTGGCTTCCGTCCGGACATGGATGGATATGAACGCCAATCTCTTCGCTGCGTTGAAGCTCGAAAAAATCGGCATGTTCATCCTGCTGGCGATGGTCGTCCTCATCGGCTCCTTCTCCATCGTCACCACGCTGGTCATGCTGGTCATGGAAAAGACGCACGACATCGCCATCCTGATGTCCATGGGCGCGACCAAGGGGATGATCCGCCGGATCTTCATGCTTCAGGGCACGATCATCGGCGTGGTGGGCACCTTGCTCGGTTATGTGCTCGGCATAGGGCTGGCGCTCCTCCTCCAACGATACCAATTCATCAAACTTCCACCGGGGGTTTATACGCTGGATCACCTGCCCATCCTGCTCAATTGGGTTGATATCGTCGTGGTCGGCGTGTCCGCCATGACCTTGTGTTTCCTTGCCACGATCTACCCGGCGCGGCAGGCTTCGAGCCTTGAACCCGCCGAAGCCCTGCGGTTCGAATGATGGAACAGACAGCGTACGCGACCGCGACCCCGGTGCTCTACGAGCTTTCCGGCGTCGAGAAGTCCTGCGAGGGACCTGCGGAGCGCATCACCATTCTGAAAAATATGGACCTGACCGTCCGCGCTGGCGAATCCCTCGCCATCGTCGGAGCGTCGGGATCGGGCAAATCCACCCTCCTCCACCTGCTCGGCGCGCTGGACACGCCGACCGCGGGCAAGGTATTGTTCGAGGGCAAAAGCCTGCCGGACATGACGCCCGTGGAAAAAGCCCATTTCCGCAACAAAAAGCTTGGGTTCGTCTTCCAGTTCCACCACCTGCTGCCCGAGTTTTCCACCGAGGAAAATGTGGCCATGCAGGCGCTCATCGCCGGGATGAACCGGTCGAAGGCGCTGGGGCTGGCGCGGCAGGCCCTCGAACGCGTCGGGCTTTCCGACAGGAAGGATCACAGGGTAACCACCCTTTCCGGCGGCGAGCGTCAGCGCGCCGCCATTGCGCGGGCCATCCTGCTGGAGCCCCGCGTGCTGCTGGCCGACGAGCCGACCGGCAACTTGGACCAGCGGACCGGCGATTCCGTCGCCGAATTGCTTCTGGAACTGAACCGCACACTCGGCATGACCCTCGTCATTGTCACCCATAACCGTGAAATGGCGGGAACCCTCGGGCGCTGCCTCGAATTACGATCTGGAGAACTGTATGAAGAGATGCGTACTCGCGCTGCTGGCGCTGGCGCTGTGTAACCTGTTGTTCCACGGTACGGCTCAGGCGGCGCCCAAACAGGCTGCCTCGGATGCTGTCCGTGTGGCTGTGCTCCCCTTCCAGATCAATGGAGGGGCGGATCTCAACTACCTGAACGACGAGCTGCCCAAGCTGTTTGAGCAGCGGCTGGCCCAAAAGGGATTCAAGGTCATTCCGGCAAAGGATACGTTGCGCCTGCTCAAGAAGCAGCAGATCAGCCAGCTCAATCTGGCGACCGCGCGCTCCATCGCCAGGCAGGCCGGGGCGAACTACGCCGTGTACGGCAGCTTCAGCAAGACCGGCGACGCGTTCAGCATCGACGCCCGCATGGTGGATGCCGCTGGGCAGCAGGGGGCGCAGCCCTATTTCGTCCAGAAGCAAAACATGATCGAACTGCTTCCCGCCGTCGACGAACTTGTCGACAAGATGGGCGGCGGCGCGGTCAAGGGCGACGCCATCACGGACATCCAGATCCGCGGCGTCAAGGTGCTCGACCCCGACGTGGTGCTGATGCGCCTGTCCACCCGCAAGGGTGATGTGGTTGATCCCTCCACGCTCAATGAAGAAATCAAGCGAATCTGGGATCTCGGCTACTTCAGCGACGTGAACGCCGACATCGAACAGGGCGGACAGGGCCGCGTGCTCGTGTTCACGGTCAAGGAAAAGCCCCGCATCGACGACGTGATCGTCAACGGTTCCGACGAAGTCAAAAAAGAAGACATTCTGGCGGCCATGAGCTCCAAGACGGGCTCCGTTCTCAACGACCGCCTGCTTGCCGAAGACATCCAGAAGGTCACCGAGCTGTACCGCAAAGAAGGCTTCTACCTCGCCGAAGTGAACTACCGCATCGAGCAGAAGGCCAACAGCGCCTCCGCCGTGCTGGTCTTCGACGTGAAGGAAGGCAAGAAGCTCTACATCAAGGAAATCAAGATCGAAGGGCTCCAGGGCATCGACGCCGGCGATCTCAAGAAGGAACTCGCGCTCCAAGAGCACGGCATCCTGTCATGGGTTACCGGAACGGGCGTGCTCCGCGAAGAATACCTTGAGCGCGACTCCGCGGCAATCACGGCCTACGCCATGAACCACGGCTACGTGGACATTCAGGTCGCCGCGCCGCAGGTGGACTACTCCGAAGACGGAATCACCGTCACGTTCACCGTCAATGAAGGCAAACGCTACAAACTCGGCGAAATCGGCTTCAAAGGCGATCTCATCGACAGCGACGAGCGCCTGAAAGAAGTGATCAAGCTTGACGACTACAAAGATTCCAACGGGTATTTCTCCCTCACCGTCCTGCAGGACGACATCAAGGCCCTCACCGACTTCTACGGCAATTACGGCTACGCCTTTGCCGAAGTCGATGTGGACACCCCGAAGAACGATGAGGAAGGCATCATCAACGTCTTCTATGTGCCGCACAAGAAGCAGAAGGTGCATATCCGCCGCGTGGTCACGCAGGGCAACACCCGTACCCGCGACAACGTCATCTTCCGTGAATTGCGCCTTGCCGACGGGGACCAGTTCGACGGCTCCAAGCTGCGCCGCTCCAACGAGCGCCTGAACCGCCTCCGCTACTTTACCCAGGCCGACACCACCATCGTTCCCACTGACAAGGACGATGAGGTCGATCTCCGCGTCAACCTGAAGGAAGACCGCACCGGCGCCATCATGGGCGGCGTGGGCTACTCGACCTTCTACCAGTTCGGCGTGAGCGGCAGCATCCAGGAGCGCAACCTGTTCGGCCGCGGCTACTCGCTCGGCCTGCAGGGTTTCGTGTCCGGCAAGTCCTCGTATCTGGACCTGTCTTTCGTCAACCCGCGCATCTACGATACCGATTTCGGTTTCAGCAACAACAGCTACGCCATCTGGGAAGAATGGGATGACTTCAAGAAGAAGACCATCGGTAATACCATCCGCCTCTTCCATCCCATTGGCGAGTACACCTCGGTGTCCGTTGGCTATCGTCTCGACCGCTACACCCTGTTCGACATTCCCGACACGGCCTCCCGCGCCTACAAGGAATACGAGGGCAAGAACCTCTCGAGCGTCGTAAGCACCAGCATCACCTATGACTCCACCGACTCGCGCGAACGTCCCACGTCCGGAGTGGTGGGCCGCGTCTCTATGGAATACGGCGGCGGCGGTATCGGCGGTAACGACAACTTCTTCAAGCCTATCGGTGAATTGCAGTCGTTCCACACCCTGTTCCGCAACCCGAACCACATCTTCCATTGGCGTGGCCGCGTCGGCGGCGTGTTCGAAAACTCCAACAAGCCGGTCCCCGTATTCGACCGCTTCTTCATCGGCGGCATCGACTCCATCCGTGGTTATGACTCGGAAGACCTTGCCCCGCGCGATCCCAAGTACCACGACGAAATCGGCGGCGACCGCATGGGCTTCCTGAACTTCGAATACATCTGGACGTTCCATCCGGAAATGGGCATCGCCCTCGTGCCGTTCTTCGACATCGGCTACAACATCGACTCCAAGCAGACTTCCGATCCCTTCAGCGACCTGAAGAAGTCGGTCGGCCTCGAACTGCGCTGGCGTTCGCCCATGGGCGACCTGCGCTTCGCCTACGGCTTCCCGCTGGACAAGAACGTCAAGGGTGACCGCCCCGGCGGACGGTTCGAGTTCTCCATGGGTCAGTTCTTCTAAAAAACAAGGGTGCGGGAAAGAATACCTTTCCCGCACCCCTTCCGCTTTGCCCGCTTCTGTGCGGGCGGGCTTCTTTGACGCGGCACGACCGCCCATCAGGACAGCTTCCCCTTCATGATTCTTATCGGTTCTCAGACTCCGCACAGATCATCCCCCGCCATCGGGCGTCTGTTCAGACCCCTTTTGGTCGCCTTTGCCCTCGCCCTGTTCGTGAACGCGTTTTCCGACGCGCACGCGGCTCCCTCCTTTGAACAGCAGTACGAGAAGGCCAAGCAGGATATGGAGTTCCTCAAGAGCGACTCCAAACGCGGCGGCTGGCGTGAGCCGTGGGAAAAACTCGCCCAGTCGTTTTTCGACCTCCACGAAAAATATCCCCGCTGGCGGAACCGCCCTGCGGCGCTCTTCCGTTCGGCGTTGGCGATGGAGGAGCTCGCCAAGCGTTCCATGCTGCGGCAGGACGCTCAGGCCGCTGTCGATCGGTATGGGGTGTTCCTCAAAAGCTACGCCAGCCATGTGCTGGCCGACGACGCGCTGTTTGGCATTGCGCGTATCAAGGCGGAACGGTTCAACGATTTTTCCGGAGCTCAGGAAGCGCTCAACACCATCCAAAATCAATATCCCCGGGGTGATGTCGCACCGGAAGCCAAGCTCTACGCCCAGCGCCTCAAGGCGGCGCTGGAAGCGGCCAAGAGCAGCACGCCGGGCAAAAAGACGGCGGCGCTTCTGACCGACATGAAATGGGAAAACCAGAAGAATCTGGCCGTCATCACGCTGGAGTTCGATCGCCCCATCATCTGGTCCATCGACACGCAAAGCGGCAGCAAAAAAAACGACATCCCCAACAGGATGGTTGTGGATCTCATGGGCGTCAATCCGGCTTCGACGATCCGCCCCGGCATCAAAGTGCAGGGCAGTTCCCTCCGCCGTATGCGCCTTGACTTGTCCGCTCCCGATAAAACCCGGCTTTTGCTCGATTTCAGGCAGGTCAAACGCTTCATGGTCAAAACGGAATCCTCGCCGTTCCGTATCGTCATCACGACCTCGGCCACGGACGCCGCCATGCCTCGCGGCATCTCGTTCGGCCAAGGGCTGCAATCGAGCGATCCGCTTTTCCGGTTCGCCACCCGATCCATCATGATCGATCCCGGCCACGGCGGCAAAGATCCCGGAACCGTGCACAACGGCGTCATCGAACGTGAAGTGACGCTGGACATCGCCAAACGTGTGGGCAGCATCCTCGCGGGCAAAGGCATCCAGGTGCACTACACCCGAACGGACAATACATGGGTTTCGTTGTCCACCCGTTCCTATATGGCGAATCAGGCCCGCGCCGATGTGCTGCTGTCCATCCACGTCAACGCCAGCCCCAATGAAAACGCCTGCGGCCTGGAAACGTATTTCCCGGATACAGCCTCAAGCAGTGCGGATGCGGGCAAGCTTGCCGGGCTGGAAAACGCCAACGGAGGCCATAAGGGAGATACGGGATCCCCTGCCGCCTCGTCGTCGGTTCGCAGTCAAGAATCCCGCCGCCTCGCCGACACGGTCCAAAAATGTACCCTCTCCGTCATGAAGGAAAAGACCTTCACCGTCCGGGACGGAGGGGTCAAGTCCGGCCCCTTCAAGGTCTTGCTCGGCGCGAATATTCCGGGTATCTTGGTTGAAGTCGGTTATTGCTCAAACGCACAGGAAGCCGCCAACCTTGCGATCCCCGCCTATCGGCAGGCGTTGGCGGAAGGGATCGCTTCCGGCATCCTTGCCCATTTGGGCAGCCTCGACGGGAACAAGCGCTGATCCCGTTCCCCT
>ENA-ORTP01002077-ORTP01002077.1-human-gut-metagenome-genome-assembly--contig:-NODE-2077-length-17767-cov-3.067130_pt1 | contig 17767 bp, 11 predicted proteins | sample MGYA00241913_ERZ509190 | MGnify/ENA primary metagenome ERZ509190 (study PRJEB26280, sample SAMEA2338839) | human gut metagenome | biome: human gut; feature: human-associated habitat; material: faeces...
TGCTCCGGTATACTCGGCAAAAATAAAATATTCTAAAACAAAAAGATTGGAAATCATCATAAATGAAGAAAGAAAAACCAATATATGTTTAATATTCAGAGTTTCTTTTACATGAATTCTTCTCTTTATGATTTCATATAAAAGCAGTTCCGCCAAAGATAAAAAAGAGATTGCTAAAACCCATGATATTGTCTTTTCTGCATGAAATCCAATATGAAACGCCTGACATATTTCGCACAAAAGGGTCATAAGCCATCTGCCATTCTGCCAATACAGCTTAGAAATTTTTTCCCAGCCCCACACTTCTGTTAAATATGTATCCGCTGCGAAATGCTCTACGCAAAAAATACCGTAAAAGCATAAATTAAGTATTGCAAACACTGCCAATAACAAGATTCTTTTTCTTCTTTTCTCTTCCATTTCTTTACCCCATCTACTTTTTAAACACCAGCATTCTCTGCCCCAGATAATTCAATATAACAAAAAGTCCCATTCCTGCCAACATAGAAACATTCCCCTGAACTTTTTCGCTAAATCCTCCTAATGCAAAAGATACAATTGGCTTTGCCAATCCATATGCCAGTAAATAACAGACTGTAATATTTAAGACAAATAGCCCTATCTGTTTCCAGGATTTCTCCTTATTCCGGAATGTAAAATATTTGTTTAAAAAATAACTCACAATGCTTCCTACAACATAATTTGAGGCAGAAGAAATCCAGTAATTTACAGAAAAAATATTGTACAGGATAAACATAAGTCCTGTTCCCACAATTGTATTAATCACGCCTACTATTAAAAACTTAATGGTTGTAATATCGACATATTTTTTTATTTTATCTATCATCGTACCCTCTCTTTCAGCGACTGTTTTCCTTCTAATTATGTATCACCTCAGAAATGATATACACAGGTCTTCTCTTTACTTCTTCATATATTTTTGCGATATAATATCCGACAATACCAAGGCTCATCATAATCACGCTTCCGATAATCAGAAGCAGCAATATCACAGTTGTAAAGCCCTGCACCGCATGTCCCATAAAATACTGAACCAGCGTTTGAATTGCAAGAATCACAGCTCCGAAAAAGGTAAGACCTCCTGCTATGGTCACCAGCTGCATAGGAGCAGTGGAAAACGCAGCTATATTCTTCACTGCATATTTCACAAGCGACCATTTAGACCACTTGGATTCCCCTGCCTCTCTTTCCTGTACATCAAATTCTATCTCTGTCTTTTTAAATCCCACCCATGCAGAAAGACCTCTGAAAAACATATTTCTCTCCGGCATACTCAAAATACTTTTCACTACCTTTTTATCCAGAAGTTTAAAGTCTGAAGCTCTGGACATATCTATTTTCGTTGCCTTTGTCATCAATCTGTAAAATAACTTTGCCCCGGTTTTATAAATAGGATTTTCCTTACCTCTGCTTCTCTTTACACCTTCTACTACCTCATATCCCTGCTGCCAAAGGCTGTACATTTCCACCAGAGTTTCCGGTGGATGCTGCAAATCGCAGTCCATAACAACGCAAGCCTCCCCTGATGCGTTGGCAAGGCCTGCCAGAACAGCTGCCTCTTTACCAAAATTACGGGAAAAATTAATTCCTTTTACCTGTATGGCATCGCTTTTTTCTTTCTTTGCCAATTTGGCAGCTGTACAAATTTCTTCCCAGGTATTATCTTTTGATCCGTCATTCACATATACCAGTTCTGCTGGAATTTCGGCGTTTTCCATGATTTTTTTTATTGCATGATAGGCTTTCATGATATTCACATTTTCATTATAAGCCGGTAAGACTATTGATAACATTTCCTTTTCCTCCTAAAAAACAGATAAACAGTTAAACAACTAATGGACAGCAAAATTCCTTCTATTTTTCCCGGTACTTCATATTCCATTTCAATTTCACATAAGCCAGAAGGCAGATTCAATCCAATAAAGGAATCCAGAGCCTTAAAATATTCTATTTTTTCTCCATTGACTTTTATATTCCATCCCTTTTCGTATGGAATTGTTAATACCGCAGTTTCTGCTTCCCCGCTACTTTTTTCTAATACAATGTTTTCTTTCCTTACTGTTTTTACTTTCAACTGATCAAGCTTTATATCTTCAATAGCACTTTTGAAAACTCCCATATCCAAGGTTCCTGCAGTAATTCCATACTCTTTTTGGTACTGCCCGCTTCCTGCCATAACCTTTATCATCACAGTATCATCTTTTTGGTAAGTTCCCAGATACTCCACCTGATTATTATACCATGTATTTCCTGACACATATTGGTCATTTACATAAATTTCCATTCCTTCCTGACCATTTTCAAAGTATACATACAATGGTCCCGTCTTTTTCACTTTGATTTCCCACTGTGTATAACTGCTCCCATCTGTTTGCTCTGAAAGAGTTTCTGGCAAAACATAGAGCGATACCGGCTTCCCTAAAATTTTTTCATAGAGTATTTCATGGTTTCTCAAAGGACTCTCTTCCCATACAATATCTGATTCTAAATTCTCCGCTCTGTATCCAACTGACAATGCATATGGATTTTTATACAAGTTTCTTCCATCCATAAGATTTTCCTGTATTCGCTCCCCTTCTGTTATACTCTTATCTGAATATATGTATTTGACTCCCATAAGAGCATCTATCGCAAGAATCGGCGAATAAGTAACTAATGTAGTATCTCCCGTATACCCGCATTTTTTCAATAATTCTGCAATTTTCACATTATTCGTAGAGCTGTAATTGGATATAGAACTGTATCCAAAAGCCATTCCTTCATTGTTACAGCCCCCTGTCAGTTGACGCGTAAATGTTTTGTCTATACGGTAATAATCATTATCCTGCTGCTTCAATATATCAACAGACTCCTGCATAATTTTATTATATTCACTGCAAGATGACGCATAAATATTATGACCTTCAAATTCCATATCTGCTTTCTGGTAAAATTCTGTCATCGTGCAAACCAAAATTAATGCATTGGCAAGAAAAATAAATTTCTGCTTTTTTCTTACTTTTTCTAAGAGTCCTACACCTGTAATCACAGCCAGTACTGCACTTAGATAAGCTTTTTCTCTAATACTGTAGCCTTTCGTAACATCCAGCAACAATAAGATTCCTATTATCATAAGAAGCGCATTTCTAACTTCTTTGCCATTCAGTTCTCCCAGTTCCTGCAGACATAAGGCAGCAATGACGACCATAAAAAACGAAAAAATAAAAGCATATCTATAGGTATGTGAAGACGGTATCTTAAATAATGTGAACATATAATTCAGTGGTCTGAAATTAAATATAAGCATAAATCCGCCTAAGTATGCTGCTGCTACATATTTTTTCTTCACTTCTATCTTCTTTGATACAAAAAAGACCGTTGCGGATACCAATACAAAACTTCCGATATAAATAGGAGGATACCCCTCACTCCAGGTTAGTTTATCCGGTTCTAAAAAGAAATCTTTAAATCCTTCTAAAACAGAAAAGCCAAATTTAGGAGTGAAAATAGACCAGTCAAAGGCTTCTCCGTCATTCATCATATGAAGCGTCTGCGGTAAAAACAATACACTGGTACTTCCCACAGCCAATATTGATACAAAGGCAAAACCAAATATGGATTTTATAACCTCTTTTATCTTAATTCTGGTCTTTAAACCAGAATATATCAATTCAAACAAAAAATACAAAACTGCAAAAAGGCACAACATATAACCAATATACCAGTTTGTAAAAACAGCATAAAACAGAGCTATATAATAAAGTCCTGTTTTCCTTTTGTATGTGTATTCATAAATTCCTAAAGCTACCAAAGGCAAAATCAGAACACCGTCTAACCACATAATATTGCTGCATTGCAATATATTATACCCCATAAGCCCATAGCTTACTGAAATAATACAACTATAAAACATCTTTAATTCAAATCTTCTGTTTAAATATATATATGTTGTCATACTGCAAAGCATCAATTTCAATACAATTAAGAGTGTTAAAAATTCTGCCATGTATTCCTCTTTAACAAAGTAACATAATAAATTCAATGGGGAGGCTAAATAATAAGCAACTAAAGAAACTGTATTCCCTCCCTGTCCCATAAAGAAAGAATAAGACGCACTATCTTCTCCATGTAAAACGCCTCTAAACCACATAAAAAAGTCCAAATACTGATATTGCATATCGTTGTATATTAAGGTTTTATCGCCCAGAGGATATATACCCTGCTTCCAAAACACCATTCCCAAAATCAGCAATACAATTCCCATACTGCCGATTCCATATAAAAATTCTTTGTTTTTTTTCAATTTGAACATAAACACATACTACCCTCTCTTTTTCATATTTTTTAAAATACTTTCAATTATTGGTGATATTTTACAAATACTAAATATCTTTACTCGACAGTATTCTATCCCTGCACAGCCTGCATAGATTAAAAGAGCTCCCAAAATCACAACTCCTGTAAATATCAAAGGTGTTTTATTACCGACAGAAGAAAACCTTTTCCATACATATTCTCCAAATAAAGGACTTAAATGTATCAAATATATCCCAAAAGTCAAGCCCGACGATTTCAGCCAAAAACTTCCCTGTTTAATTTTTATCTTACAAAAAAAGCAGAGTAAAAATACGGCTTCCATTATCACTAATGGGGACAAATAGCTGTAAAATATATCTGTACGAACTTCATATTCAAATACCGTCCTATTCAAAATTGTCAATACTAATTTTGTTAAATAAATAAGAATACCGCAACATACTGCCATTCTCAAAAAATATTGCTTTGAATGTTCCTTCCTTTTGAAAGAAATAACAGAATATCCATACTTTCTAATCCCTGCTCCCACTAAATACATAATCGAAAGCCAAAGTGCTGTATATCCTCCTGTTAATCCAAAAGCCCATGTTCCCCATAGTTCTGCTATCCAGGGCATAATTCCAAATATAAGAATCAATCGATATATTAATTTTCTCATTTGGATATACGATAATTTATCTACTATCCAATTAAAAAACGGAATAAACCAAAAAATTGCAAAATATGCAGTAAAATACCAAAAACGCTGACTTAAAACCGGAAAACATGATTTCCATATATCCATTCTACTAACTAATTCAGGCTGCAATTTATTCAAAACTAATATACTTATTACTGAATAACAAAACACCTGTAACCATAGTTCTATAATACGACTGGCTCTACATCTGCTATTCAGCATTACATAGCCGCTAATCATAGCATATATATTAACAGCACAATAGCAAAATCCTTCAAGGAACCAACTTATGTACCAATTTGCTGAAAATGATTCTAATCCTTGATAATTAATTCCAAAATTGAGAATATGCAAAAAGATAACCATAAACATAGATATAATTCTAAGCAATTCTATTCCCATGTTTTTCTCTTTTCTCACGAAACTATTTCCTTCCCTATCCAAGACTCTTAAAATTCCCTTCCTGTTCCCTCTGTTTTTGTTTAAAGCATTAGAAATAGCCAGCGAAAATAAATTCCACTGGCTATCCTTTCTAATAATAAGGAATATAACTGTCCTCTGTACTTCCAGGTGCGGCAGTTCCTTTATTTACCAATTGTATCTCAATTCCTTCTAATCGATAAGAATATCCACTGGTTCCTGCCGGTTCCCCATTTTTTGCCCAGCCAAGCCAGCCAAAAGTTTCTGCATGCACTCTATAATAAATATCATAATGCTTTGCCATTTCTCCTGTTAGCTTAATCTGTATGGCTTCCAAACGTTTCAACTCGCCAGAAGTTCCGGAAATCTGTCCATTTTTTACATTTTTCAGCCAACCATAATCTTGTACATGAGTATTATACTCTATATCTCCCGTATACTTTTGGTTTGCCAGCTGTATACGAATTCCTTCCAAGCGTTTTGACTCACCGGAAGTTCCCGCCATCTGACCATCTGCCACAAAACTCTGCCAGCCATAATCCTGTACATGGGTGCTATATTGTACTACTGCCTGCCGAAAAGGTACATTCGTAGATCCGGGAGCTGACTTGCCCTTTTCTACTAACTGAATCTGAATTCCCTCCAGGCGATAGCTATATCCAGCTGTACCTGCATTTTCACCATTCTTCGCCCAGTCAAGCCAGCCAAAGGTTTCTGCGTGTACTCTGTAATAAATATCATAATGCTTTGCCATTTCTCCTGTCAGCTTAATCTGTATAGCCTCCAGTCTTTTTAATTCTCCTGAAGTCCCTGACATCGCCCCATTAGAAACAAAGTTTTGCCAGCCATAATCTTGTACATGGGTGCTGTATGTAATTCCGCCTGAATATTTCTGATTTACCAACTGGATCTTAATCCCCTCCAGACGCTTGGATTCTCCTGATGTACCAGATAAATCCCCATCAAAGCTGGAAGACTGCCAGCCATAATCCTGTACATGAGTGCTGTATTGCAAATACGGCTGTCTCCATGGATTTGCCGTATTTCCTGGTGCTGTACCTCCCTTCTCCACCAATACAATCTGATATGCCTGTACATATTTCCCATATCCAACCGTTCCTGCTGTATCACCATTTTTTGCCCAGTCAAGCCAGCCTAAATCCTGTACATGAACACGATAATACAAATCATAATTTCTGGCATACTGTCCAGTCAAACGTATCTGCAGCGCTTCCATTCTTTTTCCTTCCACACCGCTGACCTGTCCGTCCTTTTTCCAGGTATTCTCCCAGCCTTTATCCTGGATATGTGTTCTATATTCAATTCCCGGTGTTGGTATTCCATAATTTTCCAGTCTGATTTTTACGCCTTCCAGTTGTTTGGATTGCCCCTCTGTCCCACTGATAGCTCCATTTCTCACGCCTGACTGCCAACCCTGTCCTTCTACATTTCCCTGATATACTACCTGATTCATATCAACTGTATTCATGAGAAAATTCACATCCACATTTCCATTGATTCCCTTTACACTTCCAGTAGAAGTACATTGCCAGATATCATATTGTCCTTTATACTGGCAGGAAGAATTATACTGTGCAATCCACTTGGACCACGAAGTATTATTAAAAGCTGCATCTGTAAGTTGATTTTCCCACCAGTCCAAATTTGCATAAATACCTGTTTCATACCCGGCTTTAGATACTCTATCGCAAAAAACAGAAGCAAGTTCTCCCTTTTCACGGCTTGACAAAGGCTTTACTTTCTCATCTTCTAAATCATAATATACTGGATAAGCTGGTGAATGTCCCTTTAAAAGTCTGAGAACATGTTCAGCCTCGCTTTTGGCTTTTTCCTTCGTATTGGCATATGAATAAAGATAAACACCATAAGGAATACCCAGACGCTCACATTCTGATATATTATATTCCCAGTATTTATCGTCCTGATTTTTAAGATCGGTTCCATATCCGCATCTGATGACAGCAAAATCAATTCCGTCCGCCTTTACCTTAGCCCAATCAATCTTTCCATTATGCTCACTGACATCAATTCCTTTTTTAACAGCGCCCTTAATTTGCTCTCCCTTATTGTTTACATAGTAACCATCCACCTTACTCCAGGCATTAGAAATTGCAGTACGGGCATTTCTGCTGTTCTCATTCCTATATACAGGTTCTCCCTCTGAATAACGCCAACTGTTTTCTCTGACATCATTTTCCTCTGACTGTATGCTTTCCTTTTGTGCCGCATAAATTTCCATAGAACTCCAGTCTAAACTTACATTCAAAACTGTTGCACAAACAAGCAGGGACAATAACTTCTTTTTTACATTTCTCTTCATGTGTACTATCCTTTTCTTCTTAACGTCCGCATAAACTTCCTTCAAATTTCCGTTCTTATTTTATCATAAGCTTTTCGGCTTTTCAACTCTTGAAGAAACCTCAATATAACCCAATATTGGTTTCATAATCAATAATAATTTTTGCATCGCTTCTCAAATGCTGAAGCAAATAAACCATATTGCTTTCTGGAATGGATATGCAGCCTGCTGTTGTACCCTTTCCCTGACAATGCAGAAAAATAGCGCTGCCCTTCCCCACAACACCTTCTGGATTATAGTCTATAGCAACACAATAATTATATACACTTCCGTAATCTATAATATGTTCTCCTGTTCCTGCAATATAATCAGGAGATTCTGAAATATCTACCATTGTATTATAATATTTATCCGGGCTTCCACCCCAGTAATGGTTTTCTGTGACCTGAAGATATGCCATAGGACAGCCCGGATTTGTTCTAATCCCAAATGGAGTATGTAATCCGTAAATACCAGAAGGACTCTTTTTATCTCCTTCTTTTTCTTTTTGTATTCCTTTTGAACCAGTCCTTCCGATTGTCGCAAAATCTTCCTTCCATCTATCACCATCTTTACTGTACATAGTTACAGATGCATAGGTTCCGTCATAGACAGAAGCTACAACCAACTGAGAACTACTTTTCGCTGCGTCCAATTCTTTTATCCACAAGTCATTTCCCTTATCCACTAATTTAATTTCCAGCCCCTCCAGGCGATAAGAAAGACCTTCTGTTCCTGCTGCTTCTCCATTCTTTACCCAGTCCTGCCAGCCCAGATTTTCTACATGAACCCTGTAATACACATCATAATATTGAGCCATACTTCCCGTCAGACGTATTTTAATAGCTTCCAATCTTTTACACTCTCCGGAAGTTCCCGCCAAACTGTCGTTCCCCACAAAATTCTGCCACCCGTAATCCTGTACATGGGTTGCATATTCGATACCACCTGTATATGGCTGATTCACCAGTTTTATTTTCACACCCTCTAAACGTTTTGATTCTCCTTCTGTTCCACTTGTCTGTCCATCTACTAATGCTGCCTGCCACCCGTAATCCTGTACATGGGTTGTATACTGAATCATGGGTACTTTATAAGCCCCTCTTGTATTTCCCGGAGCAGGATTATTCTTGTCTATCAGACGTATTTCTATTCCTTCCAGGCGATAGCTAAACCCCTCTGTCCCTGCACTTTTTCCATTTCTTGTCCACGCTAACCACCCAAATTCTTCTGCATGAACCCTGTAATATATATCATAGTGTTCTGCCACTTCTCCGGTCAGACGTATCTGAATTGCCTCAAGCCGTTTGCACTCTCCGCTTGTTCCTGACATCTGACCGTTCCCCACAAAGTTCTGCCAGCCATAATCCTGCACATGGGTACGATACTCAATACCGCCTGAATAAGGCTGATTAGACAGTTTTATCCGAATTCCTTCCAGGCGTTTACATTCTCCCTGTGTACCGCTCATTCCTCCCTCTGATTTCCAGTCCTGCCAGCCATAGTCTTGAATATGGGTTTGATATTGAATTTGTGTTGATGATGCATATATAGGGATTGAGTCAAAAGATATCAAATTCTTTCCTAAAAGCAATACTAATATACTTATAATTAAAAGTTTTATGTGTCTAACTTTTTCTTTTATCATTACTCCTCTCTGCTTCAACGTAAATGCCAAATAGGTTTATATTATGAAAGATAAAAAGATAAACTAAAATTCACCCCAAAATTAAGTGCTTACTGTTTTATCGGATAATCAGATTTTTATTGTGTTTTTATGTAAAACTACACTGCCTATCATTTAATAATCAAATAATCTTGTATATCCTTACGTTGAGATTGAGCTACTCTAAATTCATCTTTATAATATCCTATAGCAAGAAATAAAACAATTTTTTCATTACTTGGTATCTCTAATAACTCATGTCTTTTTTTATCTAATTCTTTTCTCTCAGAAGCTTGTAGAAGACAACTTCCCACTCCGTAATAATGTAATGCCAATACTAAATTCATAGCAAATAATGATGCATCAACAATACACTGATTCCTTTCATAACTATCTGTGAATGCTGCATAATTTCCTGTAATTACAAGATACTTATTAACCTCTTGACTAAATCCTCCGCTTCCTTCTAACAAATCTTTTCCAATTATATCATTTATTTCTTTATTTAAATATACATAAACTTTTGCAGATTGGCGATTACATGCTGATGGTGAATTCATTGCCATGGCTACAGCTTTTCTAATAACAGATACATCTACATCTTTATCTAAAAATTGTCTTACTGAATGACGAGATAAAAAGAACTCTGGAAATTCACTATGTTGTGCTTTTTTTAATTCTTCTAATGTTAAAACTTTAACACCGCAATTTTGTTTATCACTATATACATTATACGTTTCTATTTTTTGAGCAAGCTGCTCGTTTTTATATCCTTGCGTTTTAAAAAAATCCAAATATGCTTTTAAGGTTCCCACTGCTTGAGAAATAATTTTAGATTTATTTCCGTATCCTAATTTTATATATTCATCTATATATTCAAGTAATATTTTTATTTTTTCTTGTCCAAATCCCACCCTAGGATTTGATAATGACATTCCCTTCTCTATAATATGCATCTGCCTATGTATTTTTGCCTCCATAGCTATAATATCAGTGTTTTTATAATTACCAAAATTACTTTTTTGATAATTTTTAAAATCACTTAAATAGTCTAAAAGCATTAAAATATCACGTTTCCACTGACCTAACCTTTTTTTCATATATATCCATTCCTTTCGCTTAGGCACAAAACATTATGAAAGTGTTTTCCTGAGCCTATTTTTTCTTTATAATTCTTGTTATAGGGAACTCGGTATACTACAAATCACGGGGCAGTAAATAGACTGTCCAACTTGGGATGACCATATACATATCACACCTTTTCAATCACAAATAAGTACGTCCGTAAGAGCATGAAACCTTATCTTTGTATAAACAATCCCGTTTATGGCTTAGGCGTCCAATCAATGCCGTTTCTCCCTATAATTTTAGCAACCTACCGATTCTGAATCTGAAAGGAGTCCTTATGGCTTTTAAAATCATTTACAAAATCTGCTGTGGCATCGATGGAGGCTTTTCCTTTGGCGAAACACTTATATTCATAGTCTGGTCTTACCCCAACCAACAATGAAAACGCATGAAAGAAAAAATCTGTCCAGGTTTCCAATGCTGGATGCTATATCAAACCACTTTTAGTACAGTGCGCTATCGCTAAAAGTAATAAGCATCCTGAGATTCTTAACCACTATCTCCGTTTCAAAAACGTTACAGTGACAAGAAAGTAATCATTGCCATAGCAAAAATGCTTCTCACTCCACTATACCACATGCTTGAGAATGGCGAAAACTATAATACGGAACTTTACCGAAAATCAAATTGGCCACCCATGAATCGTGAAATCACAATAGAGCAGGCTCTTGTCATAGCACGGAATCAAGGTTACAAGCTCAAGTCAATAACTGCCCAACCTTAACATACTTAATATTCAATTTTTAAAGTAGTCACCGAAAGATGGCTTGTTTGTGATGTAATTAAGAGAATGGATATCCTCTACTTTTCGTTTTCAACCTTTTCCCCTTTATATTTTCTTTAAAAACTCTAACTGTTCTTTAAGTTGAGTTATAAATTTCTCATTTTTCTTCTGCAATATTCCTCTAATAGTTTCTTCATTTTTAACTACCCCTTTAAATTTATCATAAAAATTCTCATAGCAAGACAACTTTTTAGAATCAAATACATATGTTTCATATTCACCAAAAATATCTTGAGCAATTCCTTTCGATTTAATAGAATAGCCTAGTGCCAGTGTTGGAACACCAGAAGAATATGCTGCTATTACGGAATGTGTTCTTGAACCAATAAAAAATCTACATTGAGAAATCAAAAATTTCAGTTGTGAACTATTGTATTTTTTTTCTATTACAATGACTCTATTTTCATCAAAAAATTCTTGTTTTATCTTTTTTAATAGTTGTACATCATTTTCTTCATTCCAATATACATGTGGTATTAATACAACGTCCATTTCTGTACTATCCATTATATTTCTAATAAATCTAACTATGGTTCTGAAATTATCATTCACCTCTAAGCCTTGGTTTGTATAACTACTATAATTAATTCCAATATATTCTTTTTCCTGTGAAAGCTCTAACTCTTTTACATATTCAATAGGTAATGCAAAAGCTGGGTCTGGAAAACGTTTAATATTTGTAAAACCTTTCTCTATCAAATATCTTTCAGTGTAACTTTCTCTCGGAAAAATATAGTTAAACTTTCGTAAAATATTAATTGTATCTTCAGTCAAATGTGCTTTATCAATAGAACACGCCATAAGAAAACATTTCGTCCCTTTTTTTCTCATTTCATCTGTTAAATACTCTATTTTTTTTGCAAGTTCTTGTTCATAGCAAAATACATCTCCTCCCGTTGAAAGCCCAATACTATTCTTATCCACTTCTCTCAATAATTTTTTATACCTATATTTTACACTTCCTAATTTATCTATTTTAAATTTTGTTAAAATCCTAGGAAAAAGGGATCCTATAGGTTTTATTCCAGATATATTAGGCGTATAAAAGACTGATGCATACTGTTCCGTTTTACAAACTTGCTCCTCATCATAATTTTCAGAAAAAATATAATAATCTTCTTTTGAAGTGTTTAATATTTGATATAAAGATTTCGCAGTAGCTTCACATCCTCTATTGCCACTTCCTATATGTGTATATAAATAATATTTCATTTTCCAGATACTCCTTTTTAATATGGAAATTCATTTGTATTAATTAACGCCGTTTTAATTGCTTTTAGTGTTTTTTCTCCGTATTTCTCATCAGGCTCCAAGTATCCACCCTCTCCCCATTCATTCCATGCAAACATAAAAATCATATCTTTTTTATATTCATTTCTAGCATGTATAATTTGTTGTTCTAAGTATTTTTCAAATTTCTCTGGTGTATATCCATCAAATATTCTTGCATACTCTTTATACCGAGGAGTATTATCCCAATCTACAAATGCTCCAGGAATTGATTTTTCATTTTGAGGAAGTGTATGTAAAACTGTTTTCCATACCTTATCATAATTAAATGTATATGTAGAGTATTTAGTTCTTTTAAATCCAAATTTAATAAATGCCCTATTTAATCCTCTTTTTATTAACATTGGTAGTTGTACCTGTAAACTTTTCATTGCTCTATCTGGCTGATATTCTATTCCATAATCAAATAAATACCCTGCGGAATCTGTTTCTATATTATATTCACTTTGTTGAGATATAAAGCATAATCCTTCCAGACCTTCAGCCTTTGCTTTATTATTCCAATATGTAAGCATGTTTTCTAAATTTTCTATCTGTTCTGGTCGATAAATAACCATAATGGGTTTAGAATTCATACGAATATATCTTTTATCTTTAAAAAAAGGTAGAAGATAATTAAAATGTCTATCCCACTCCTTTTCATTACTGTAAGTTTGCTGAATTAAAATCTCTTTACTATGTTGTGCCCATGCCTTTGTCCATGTTTCGTTAGCCCAGCAAATACAATAATTAATTTCAATCGTCGGATCATTTAATAAATTTTCCATTGGCTTCTCCATTAACAATTTTCCATCAAACCAATAATGATAAAAACAAAAACCATACACTCCATTTTCTCTCGCCAATTTAGCTTGCCACTTCAATACATTTGTATCTGTCAAATCATAATAATTATCATTCAAAGGTATTCTTGGTTGATAATGTCCCTTATATTGCGGAAATGCACCTTTTACATTCTTCCATTCAGTAAATCCTTTTCCCCACCACTCATCATTTTCGGGAAACGTATGGAATTGCGGTAAATAAAATGTAATAATCTTCATAATCTATTTCTTTTTAACCTTTCTTTTATTTAGTTAAATAATAGTTTTAAATTTGCTGTAATTCATTTTTTTCTTTTAGACGCAATGTAAAACTTAAAATTGAACAAGATATATATCAGAAAAAAACATTTTATCCTCAATAGTAACACTAAAATTGCTGGTTTTTTATCCATTTCATTCAATTTAAGCGTATATATTGCATCTTTAAAAAGATTATTTTCTTGTATTATTTCCCAAGCTTTTTTTCTTTTTACCGAATACTTCTCTTTATTCATAGGGTGACATATTTCTTCTTGCAATATATACAAATATTGCCGTGCAGCAAAATATTTGTATTTTTCCTCTAATTCTGTTTTTTCTACTATCTCCCACACGTTTTCAACCAATTTTTTCATTTGCTCCCCTTTACCTGGATAATATGACAAAATCAATGAACTTTCATTAGTTCTGTAAAAATATCCTACCAATGGAACTAAACATATTTGACTAATATGAGAAAGGTATTTCAAATTAAAACATATATCCTCTCCCCATTTCAAATCATTCGGAAATCTAATGGTAAAGTCATCTATGATTTTTTTTGAATAACACTTTACCCATGGACCATGAAACTGGTATCCTTCTTTAATTAGTTTTTTTATATAAGTCGAATCTACATTCAATATTCCATTTCTAATTTTCTTTACACTACATACATTAATATTATCTTGTATATTTTCAAAAATGTTATCTTTCTCTTTTCGTATATATCTAAAACAAACCAACTCTCTCGAAGAATCCAGTTTCTGAATTATTTTCTCAATGTTTTGAGGGAAAACATAATCATCTCCATCAACAAACATGATAAAATCGCCCTTAGCTTTTTCCAAACCATAATTTCTTGCTGAACTCGGTCCTCCATTTTCTTTTCTATATACATGCAACCTTGAATCTTTATGTTTTAGTAAAATATCATATGTTTTATCTGAAGATCCATCGTCAACAAATATAAATTCTATCTTTTTTATAGATATATTAACAAGACTTTCAACACATTTCGAAATATATTGTTCAATATTATAGCATGGAACTATTATTGACAAAATAACATTTGAACTCATGAACACTCCCTCCTCCAAAATTTATCCTTATTTCAATACTGAATAATTAGCTTTTATTAATATTTTCTCAATATCCTCTGTATTCGTCGCAAGATACTCTTCTGTATCAGAGTTGATTGTATACACTTCGTATCCCCTCTGTTTTAACAAATCCGCCATTTCTACACTATTAACAACAATAATTCCCTTGTCATAACTCATCTTTTTATCATTTATATCTGATAAAGTTATAATTTTTTTATCAAAAAAGCAGAACTGATAAACATAAGATGTTTGATGAGATGAATTTTTCGAGTCACATATCAAAATATTCGCAGGTAATTCATTTTTCCTATCTAGGATTTGCAATGCAGCATATGTATTTTCTACTTCACTAAAACTCTGCTTCATTTGCATAATGTCTTGATAATATCCATCATAACAATATTGATAAATCAAAAAGCACATATAAAATCCTAGAAAATATTTTGTTTTTTTTCTACTGATCATATTCCAAAAAAATATTACTGAAAAAATAATAACTATTGTGCCTGCCAAGTAGGTTCTTAGTCTTGTTGAATCCTCTAAATTATTAATAAATCCAAATGGCAAATAAGCCTCATTCGTAACTTGGTTATGATATATATATGGTAAAATACACACTATCCAATATATATGAGTAACAAAACACGTTACAATTGTTGCTGTTTTAATATTCATTATATCTTCTCTATACTTTATTATATAAGATAAAATTCCCCATATAATAACGCCTAAATATGGACCTGCATAACGAATATAAGTAAATACCTTTAATCCATATGCTTGATTATCCATTCCATTCTTCATTCCCTCAACAGCATATCCTAACCATTCTGAAATAGATTGTCCCAAAATAGTTCCTAAAAAACAGCATGCTGCAAAGCTCAAAACATAAAAATAGGAAACTTTTTTCGCATCGATTCGAAACCTATTCTTTATAACTCGCAAATACTCTCTACATATCCAAACGCACCCAACTAAAACAACGGTACCTGTTACCAGCGAAAAAGTGTTTAACTGTCCTATAATAATATTAAGCCACGCTTGCCAACTTTCCGGAAAAAAAATCAATTCTATCCCGTTAACTGCAATTTGTGTATTAGGAAGCCCTGTCTTTTTATCTGCCAGCCATATAATATCTTGTAGAATATCTACCAATTTTTTCACACATAAATATCCCGGAATTCCTAATATCAAAAATATTCTCATAGAAAACAATGTTCTTTTTTTAGTAACCAAATAAACTATTTGTATAACTGCTGCACTTAACCAGAATATCAAAGTACGTGTATGCAGAGTTAAGCTATATATTAAAATTAATGTAAATATGACCGTAATCATTCTTTTTTTATGATAATCAAACTCACAATTGAGCAACTCAAGTAGGCACCAAATTAGTAACCACATTACTACAATAATAGGTGTTTCATTAAATAACGCTGTATTTCTTGTGACAACTGTATATGATGCAATGATAGATAAAAACATCAGATTTTGTTCTTGTTCTATCCTGAAGTATTTCCTTCCCAGTTTCCAAGCAATACAACCAACCATGGCTTGAAGAATTCCCCATACCCCTATCATAAGTTTATATATTAATATCGGATTTGAAAAAATATAAAATAGAGGAGTAAACAATATCGTAGCGCCAAAACCATAATAGGCAGTTTCTCCTACTAAATCAGACCAATCAAAACCTGCCAAATAAGCCGTCCCTGCAAGTGTCCCTACTTCATCAGCACGAGTACGGAAAGGTAGTGCCTGGCTTGAAAGAATAATACGTGGAATCACACATATTGCCAGCATAATTAAATAATATTTTTTTCGCTTAATTTTCCCCCACATTTTCACTGTCCTTTCTACTAAAACAACGCTTTTTTCCTAAAATTTTATTTAGCAAAATAACAATTATATAACCTACTACTCCTATAAACGCCATAGTAGGAATAAATATTTGCCAATTCATTAATATCACATATTTACTTATTAATTTGTAAATAACTGTAAGAAGCAGCAAGCATAAAATATTCTTTCCTATCGTACCATAAAAAGTATACCATTTCGTTTTTAAAACATAAGCTGCATAAACTGGATTAAAGATTAAATAACGAACTATAAACAATATTGAACTAACCCCCGCTACTGCATACAATCCCAAATTAGTATATTTAATTAAAATAACAACTATAATAATATTAATAAACCCTAAAAATAGACTCACAAAAACTGGTGTTTTTAATTTGTTTGTAACTACGCTTAACTGAGCAATAGAAATTGTCAACATATTGAAAACTGATTGCATCATCATCAACACGGATAAAATCTGTATCATTTCAATTTCATTTATTGTTTTATATGGTAACCATAAAGAATAGAAATGGCTACCAAAAATCATTACCCCAACAATTGGTACACCTAAAACCATTGCCATAACCTGAATAGATTTATTACATGCTAATATCAACTCTTTTCGTTTTCCTTCTGCATATAACTTCACAAAATTAGGAGTAAAAATTACTCCTAATGTTGAAATAGCCAATATTATTGCATTCGGAATAGTCCTTGCAATACCTAAGATTCCCATTGCATCTGCGCCTAACATCTTATTTGTAATAACTGAATCTAAACCAGTCATTAAAATCTGACTCAAATTAGAAATTGCCATCCATATTCCTGATAAAGCCAACACTCTAACACAACCAACATCAAAATTTTTGATATCAAAAGAAAACTCTGGTACTAACTTTTTCGTAAGTTTTATATTAGTTATCGCCAAAAAAATAGTGGAAATAATTGTCGCAAATGCAATATAATACATTTTAACACCAACGCAGTGAAACAATACTACGATAATCAAAAACCGAATAATATATGATATACTATTTCTAAAACCAGCTATATCCAATCTATTAGTTACATATGTACATATAGAAAATACAGTAGTTATCAATATAATAATA
>ENA-ORTP01002080-ORTP01002080.1-human-gut-metagenome-genome-assembly--contig:-NODE-2080-length-17744-cov-3.389903_pt1 | contig 17744 bp, 12 predicted proteins | sample MGYA00241913_ERZ509190 | MGnify/ENA primary metagenome ERZ509190 (study PRJEB26280, sample SAMEA2338839) | human gut metagenome | biome: human gut; feature: human-associated habitat; material: faeces...
CAAAAAAGGAACAAGGACTGGTAATTATCTGGCTGTATGAAAAAATCAAAAACAAGACTTTTCCCAACGGGATATTCAAAGAGGCAGATATTCAGCAGGCTTTTCAGGAAATCAGTTTGCTGAGCAGGGAAAAAATTGAAAGGAATCCCTGGGATCACTACAACAGCCACATCATGGCTTTACAGGAATTTTTCCTGATCTACAACGAGGAGGACCAGACCTACAAGCTCCGGGATTATGCGGAACACATCTGCAAAAAGATATATACCATTCTCTCCAACCGGTTTAATCCGACAATCATCGAGATCACTTGTATGGATCTGGCCGCCAAATTGAATAGCATTGGCAGTCCGACAGACTTGCAAAACTGGCTGGATGTCCACTTAGATAAATCCAAATTTGTATTAAAAGAGCAGATCGATTTTCTCCAGCAACAGATCGACACCACCATACAGGCTCTCCGGGATAAAGCCAAACTCAAGGATTGCACTTTGACCGATACCCTGAAACAGGTAGAAGAGGACCTGGATAAAATCCGGCAACAAAACAAGGAACTGAGAGGAGCTTTCCGCGAAACCAAGAAGATTAAAAACGGCCTGCTGGACCATCCTTTCCGGGACAGCAGTGACGAAACAGACGAAAAGACCGCTGAAGCAATCGACTATTTCGAAGAAATCCGGGTGTCGCTCGATATGGTAGATTCCCGCATCGACCGCTTGCAACCCAAAATCAAACAGTTTTTCAATGCTCTCAATCGCCCGTTGTTCAATACCCGGGTGAGCAAGTTCCTGAACTTCCTGCTGAACCGTTCTTCCATACAGAACAACCAACTCGTTCTACCGGAACCGGTACACCCTTTTGTCACGCATATTCCAACCACCACTTTCACGGTCATTCAGCGGCAGACAGAACTGTTTCCGGTGCATACCAGCCAAAGCAACACCTACACCGAAGATCCGCAAAAAAGAGACAAGGCATTCAATGCCGAGCGTATAAAACTGAAACAGCAAAACCTGGCAGGTCTGTGGATTTCGCGCATCCGGGACCAAAGGAAATACCGGAAAGATATCCATTTATCGAAATCGTTTTTCCGGATTCTCGACGAAAATCAGGAAGATATACAACTGGGGCTGATTGTCATCTATCAGCTCATCAAAGCATTTGACAAAGACGAAAACTGGCGGGTAGAAATCCATCCCGATGAGTTGGTTTCCATGCCCGGACATTCATTTGTAATACACGACATATGGCTGAAACAGAAATAAACAACCGATTCGATTTCCTCGAAGCACCGGAAGGCAAAGAACTATTTGCCCGGATCGATTTTGCCCTGAAAGACGGCATGCACATACAAAACCGGACGAAACAAAGCGAATGGTATTATTACCTCTGCCAATACGAGGATACCCTGAAACAGTATTATCAGGATTTTTTCGGTCTTTCCCTGGAAAGCGGGGACGGCGGATTCGGAAAGTATTTTTACCTGAATTTTTATCCGGAAGCCCGCATAGGGATTCCCCCGGACCACCGTAAAACCATGCCCAACGAATTTATCATCGTCGGATTTCTGCTCTATACCCTTTATTTTACAGACTATAACATCGAGCTCAACTCGCTGGAACAGTTCAAACGGCTGGTAAGGGTGGAATATCCCGATTTTAAGGCAGGTCTGAACCTGACTTTAGCCAAAACGAAACAGATGAAAGCCACTCAGCGCAATGACGAGAAAATCGACCAGTGCATCCAAAGTGCCTTTGCCGAATTCAACCGCATCGGCTGGATAGAACTCGAAGGGGACCGTTTTGAAATCCTCCCCGCCTTCCAGCGGCTTGCCCTGATTTATAGCGACCAGATCAATGACATCGATAACCTGCTCAAACAAGCACTCGAAAAATGAAAAATTATCCACGCATTTATAGCCTGTCTACCCTAGGATTGATCCACCATTACGAGAATGATTACCTGTTCCACAATATGCGGACGGATTTCGTCGGTGACAGCGGCTCCGGCAAAAGCATCATTGCCGATCTGCTGCAACTCATTTTTGTCGGCTCCGAAATGTTTGAATCAGCTACCCGGACGATGGACGAAAAAAGGGAACTGGACGGACTGGTGCTGCGTACTCCCCATAAGGGAATCGACATCGGCTATGCTTTCCTGAACATTGAAATCCAGTCCCGGCACTACATCGTCATCGGTTGTTACCTGGAAAGCAACAGCAAACGCACCAAACCTTTCATCATACAGGGAAGCAGCGATCCCAAGGCCAATCTGTTGCCCATCGGCCAGCCTTTGCAAACCAAAGATTTTAAACGGGAAGGCAATATTTGCCCTTTGGATGATTTGCTAAGCCAGATGGAAGAAAAAGGATTGTTTCTGTCCTATTGGGAGACGGTTAAACCCTATCACCGGATTCTTTACACTCACGATATTTTACCGCTCGATCTGGCTTCCAATGAAAAAACGCTGAAGGACTATGCCAGCGTGATCCGTTCATTTTCAAGGGGCAAAACCATAGACACCTCCAACAGCAATAACCTGAAACAGTTTATTTTCGGAACAGAAAAGATAAAGGAAAACCGGAAGAAATACGAAGATGCCCTGAAAGACTTTACGGACACGATCTTCAATTATAATCAAAACCTGAATACCATCAAAATCCTGACCGACAAAGAAAAAGCCCTTTCTACTCTATACGGACATCTGAAAAACCGGCAAATCACCGAACAGGAATACCGTCAGGAAGAAATTCTGGACCTCCGCCAACAAACGTCCCAACTGAGCAAACAGTTACACGACAATCTGACCCACTATCTGACTGCCCGGCAAAATTTCGGTAAACTAATGGAGCAGGCTGACAAAGACATTGCTAAAGCCCGGGAAGAGGAACCCCTTATCGAACAACAAACAAAACGGGCACTGGAAGATTACACCCTTCAAAGCTATGAAAATAAAATACTGGAGAAAGCCATCACCCTGCAAAAACAAACCGGACTGACCGACCTTCGCGAGTTAACCCGCTTTTACACTCAATATCAGCAGTCCTGGAAACGCCATACCCTGTTAACCACCTTTGAGAAAGAGCTGCAACAAAAGGATTTGCTCGACAGTTTTCTGCATTCTGAATGGACAAAAGGATACGAGGCGGGATTACAAGCTTTTCTCCAACATACCGAAGCTCTGCGGAATGAACTTGAAATCGGGCAATCGCTTCAGCAATTCAGTGACCTGGATAATCCGGATTCCCTGGCCCGATGGGCATTATCCCTTCATCGTCCGCTAAACCGTGCCGAAGAAAGTCTGATTATCCACTTTCAGGACCTGAAGCGGCATAAACCCATTTCTCCTAAAGCCCGCAACCGTTACTTGCCTCATCCGGAGGAATTATTCAATCATCCAACCTTGGAACAGGAAGAACACGGCTTCTGGATCAATCTCCAGGGTGTCCGCGAATTTGTCAGTTACTCCTCTCATCCGGTTTTCAATACGGATGACCAAAGCCGGATTGAAGATTATTTCAGGCAATATTCCACGGATTTGAAAAAACGCATGGAGCGTATTACCCAGGAACTACGTCAGCAAATGCGATTGAAAGAGCATCTTTCTTCCTTATCCAATCTGAATGAAATCCTGACGCTTTATCAGTCTGCCGAGCCCCAAAATGAATTCCGGGAAATCCCGGCCCTTCATATTCTCCAAAACGAATTCGACCATTATATCCGGAATCTGCAACGGCAATCCAGTATCGAAAAAGAGTATCAGCAAGCCTGCCGGCTTTACAAAGATTACGAAAGCAGACAAACTGAAATCAAAACGCTATTAAATAAACTGGCTCCCAAAGTTGAAAGATTCAGAGAAGAGTTAAAAAATTCAGAATCAAGCACAAATTTACCCCCAATTGCACGAAAACTCTCCGCGACAGCCAGCCCGGAAGAATATGAGCTTAGTTTCTATTTGGACGCCGACGATAAAAATGAATGCTTTCAGGACGAATACAACCTGACATTCCGGGAAAACCTCCTCTTATATCCCCGAATCTTAACCGACTGGGAAAGTTTACAAAGAATAGAAGAAGAACTAAAAGTCAAACAGAACGCCTACCCAGCTGATTTTCCGCCGTTACCCGACTGGGATATTTCCCGGACTGCACCTGCCCGGACAGCCGAAAAAAAGGAGGCATTCCATAAAGCGGATACCGTCTATATCACCCAGTTTGATTTCATTGTCGATACCTATTTGTCTTCACAGAGCTATAAATTTCAGACTTTCCGGGATTTCCGGGAACTCAGTATGAACCTGTTACCCGAAATCTTCCAGGGCGAAGAACCTCTGGAAAACGAAGTCATCGAAGCCATTGAAAAACAATTGAAACGGATCAACGACAAAAACCGGGAACTCAACGACAAGAAAATAGAAAAAATCAGCCGCATTCTCGAAGATGTATGGAATCAGATCAGCCAGCAACGCGAGCTAGTCCGCCGGATCAACCGTTTTTTCCATTCGGGCGAAAAAACCATCACCGGAAACAACCGTCTGAACCTGGAATGTACCAACTCCACCCTGTTTCCACCCGAATGGCTCAACAAATTCCAGGACAGCACCGGTACTCAGTTCGACCTTTTTAATCCCAGCATCAAAGACAAACTGGTAGACGATATTTCCATCGGCGAAAAACTGATCCATGCCTTCCAGGAATTGACGCACAGCAAGAAGGAAAAAGTCCGGATCGACGACCTGCTCAATCCGAACAATTATCTGGAACTCAAATTAATCATGCACAACGACAAAGGCAAGTCGAACAAAGGTAGCACCGGACAGACCTATGCAGCCATCGCCCTCCTCTGTATCGCCCGGCTGACGATCATCGGTAACCAGAAACAAGGGAAAGCCAATACAGGTCTCCGTTTTATGCCCATCGATGAAGCCGAAGGACTCGGGACCAATTTCGACCTGCTCTACGACATCGCCCAGGAATTCGATTACCAGATCATCAGCTTTTCCATCAACCCGATCGGGCGTTATCAGGAAAACGAACGTTTCATCTATATCCTGCACGAAAATCCGGACACCGACGACGAAGTCAACTATTCCCCGATGGCCATTTTCAGCCGGGAAGATATCCAGGAAGATTTGATCACTTGGTTCGATGCCTATGAATAACAGTCAGATCAAATGGCGCATTCTCAAAGCCCTGAATGCCCTGTACGAAAATGGGAAAACCCCTTCTACGATCCTTTCAGATGGTTTTGTAGATTATTTGACGCACACCCGCCGCTTGCTCCGGCGAAAGCTCAGCAATGCCAATTATCTGGAACCTTGTAACGGTTTCGCCGCATACTACGAAAAGAATTTTAAAACCGATTTTCAAAATGCCGAACAATTCCTGAGCGCAGCAGGCCTGGAACACGATGCCCGCCGATCCTACACGCTCAACGACATCAACACCCTGCAATTCATTGCCGCAAACAAATCCGAATTGCAGCAATCCCTCACCACTCTCCGGACTTTCTCATCCCGGGTTTTCACCTACGGTGGTTCCAAATACCTGGAAACTCACCGGAGCCTGCTCGAAGCCGTCTATCAACTATTGGAAATCGAGCAATTTCCGGCAGAGGACCCTAAAATCCTGCAATGGCGCTTTGTAGTCGACTGTCCCGACGCCCGAAACATCGTCCTCTGCGAAAACCTCAACTTTCTGAAAACACCCCGTATCGCCCGCGACAACCACATCGAACTCTGGTATGTCGGTGGTAACAACATCAGTAACATCGATTATATCCCCGACCATAAACTCACCCTCCCCCTTTACTACTCTTGCGACTGGGATTACGACGGCCTGAAAATCTACGAACGCCTGCAAGACCGTTTCGCCCGGAAATCGAAATCCATCACCCTGCTCTACCCTTCCCCCATCCTGCGCAAATCCGTCGATTCCCCGGAACACAACAGCCGCTGGAAACACGACCAGCCCTTTTCCGGCCTGATCCGATCCGCCTACAGCCAGGAAGCCATTTCGCTCATCCAGGATTTGATCGCCCAGGACGAATGGGTGGAAGAAGAGACCTGTGAGTTGATCGAAATGGTGAAGCTGACTTAACTCACCCTTTCATCAACTCCTCTAATGTCACCACAAACGGCCGGGCTGACATTCTCCCTCCTTTATATCCGGACATATCTCCAAACAAGACAACACTAATTCTATATAATGACATGTTAAGATATATTGCTTTACTTCTTACATTTCGAGTACTAAAATTAATACATTTGCAACAGTTTGATATCAAAACATTAATTCTTTGCTCATGACTGATTTTGACAAATATAACCTCACGGAAGAATCTCTGTTTACTCTTCTGTCACTTTCTACTCAAATAACACAGGCATTTGAATCAATATTTGATCGAGAAGACATTCTAAATTCTGAATTCGAAATTTCACAATTTAATTATCACCATCTTCTCAACGATACCATTCACGATGCCCTTGCTTCACAGATTATAATCAAAGCTATTTCATTTATTGATGAGTGGAACAATTATTTCGGCGTAAAGACAGAAACTAAAGATCAGGAAACCATATTACAAATAAAATCCCTGACAAAACCGGCTTATTCCGCTTTAATGGCTTGGAAAGAAATGAATTCTTACAGAAATCAAGCATTAGCACACAATCACAGAGATAAATACCAAAAAAATATCTACCTGCAAAATAAAAAATTCGATGCACCGCAGACGGATGATGAACTATTGTTAGTAGCCTTTTGTATTCATAAAATGAGTCAGGTCACTTCTCTATTTTTCCAGGATGAAATAATTAAAATCATAAATATCCTTGAGAAAATCATACAAGAAAATAAAAACAAGAATAAAGGAAGGTATGAATTTAATAACAAATGTATCCAAAAAATCAAATCTATTGATAAAGATATCACAAATTCATTTATTCATTATAACTTTACAAACACCTTATTAGATACATTACGAAAAAATAATTCGAATATTTGAGAACCCTATGACCGACGTTCATTCCCAAGAAACCCGGAGCTATAATATGTCCCGGATCAAGGCAAAAGACACCAAGCCAGAGCTTCTTGTCCGGAAATACCTTTTTTGTAAAGGTTTCCGTTACCGGGTAAATGTGAAAGACCTGCCCGGTAAACCGGACATCGTCCTTCCTAAATACAAAACGGTCATCTTTATTCATGGCTGTTTTTGGCACGGCCACGAAGGGTGCAAATATTTTGTCATCCCAAAGACACGTACAGAATGGTGGACTGAAAAAATCCGGAAAAACAAGGAACGGGATCAGCAGGAACACGAAGCCCTCCGAAAAACGGGGTGGAATATTATAACAGTGTGGGAATGTCAGCTTAAACCAAGGAAAAGAGAGCAGACTCTGGAAGGTATCCTGCTTTTATTGCAAAAAATATATCTTGATCTACAAAAAAAAACTATTATCACACCCTATACACCTCCGGCAACAGAGTTTCCGATAGTTGCAGAACCGCCATCGCCTTACGGAGATGATTAATTTTGTTTTTCCTTAACAAAAGAAGTAAAACCCGATAAAGTCATAATTCTGGACTGAAATTCTTTATCGAAAGAATTCAGATATTGAGCAGGAACCACCAGGCAGACATTTTCATGATACATTTCTGAAAGCTGATTTCTGGAAATACCCTGTTGTAAAGTAAACAAATGTTTTACCGGAACATTATCAGCTTCATTCAATACCTGTCTCCATCGATCTTTACAAGTTGTTTTGGCTCCTAAACACACTAATTTATCTTTCGGAAAACTTTTATCATGATATTCCCTCCCACCCGGAAATATGAAATCCGGTTTTTTATTATCCTCCGTTACAACCTGAGCTTCGAAACGCAAATCCGCACAAGTAAAAATCCGTGCCAAATGATGTTCCAATGATTTTCCCGCTCTGCTCTTCCGGCGATTTAAAAGGGTATTGGAAAAAGCTATCAACTCGTCCATACTTTCAAACGGAGTTCTAAGCCTATCCCCATAAAACTTTGTTTCGAATGCTTTAAACAACTTATATTCCGCATCTATCCATTGCAGTAACCATTTATCAGCTTCTTTGTTGATCATTTCATCAGATAAACCATAAGACCGGATAACACATTCTCTGGCACAATCAGACATCATAGACGTAGGAGGAAAATCAAAATATTGGTTTATAAAGTCATGGAACAGGACTTTAATCTGAACCTCCGGTTCATAGAAATTTCTTTTTTCTATCAACCGATTTGTCTGGTCAGGTGAAATACTAAAAGAAGCCAGAAAATCTTCAATATCCTCATCCGCTGACAAGATAAATCCTGAATAATCATCCGAATCTATCTGACAAATTATAATAAGATCTCCAACATTGTCCTCCTGAAAAAAAGGGAAATTCTTTCCCAAACGGGTTAACCGATACTCATTACGTGTACCGCTGCCATAATAAATAAAACGACTAACAGTCTCAAAATCATTCTGCCATCTGATTTTTATAAAACGATCCTTATTAGTCCCCTTTATTCCCGGAGCATCAAACATCAGCGGCCAACAATTTTTAGGAATATAAAAACCTGCCTGATGAGCACCGGTAGCCTCGACGTCATTAGCCGATATAAATTTACAAAAAGCATATCGGGCCTTATTTACAGCAGTAATGGCATAGCCTGTCATTTCATTCATCCGGGTGGTAATTTAAAAGGGATTCTGTAATTTTACCGGCAACAGCCGTGATCAAAGGTACTACGACCGAGTTTCCACATTGTTTATAGGCTTGTATTTCGGATACAGCGTCAATAATGTATTTATCCTCATATCCCATCAACCGGGCACACTCACGAGGTGTCAGACGACGCGGATTTTTCCCTTCTTCCTGCGGAATCAGAATTTCAGCTCCATCCTTATAATACCTTGCACTTAAGGTCCGCGCAATTCCATTCTTATCTACCAAACCAAATCCGAAACCATTTCCTTTTGCTTTGTGTTTCTCTGCATACATTTTCAGATAAGTCCACAATTTATCGGATAAAGTATATTTCTTTTCAACTTCAGGATCAAGTATTTCAGCAATACAAGCCACCGAATCTGGTTTTTCGGGAAATGAAAAATTTTCTTTACCGTGAAAATATCTGTTATCAAAACCGACGATTATAATACGCTCCCGGTGCTGAGGTACATATCCCTGACCATCTAAAACCTTATAATAAATGGAATAATCCAGTTCCCGAAGAGTCCCCTCAATAACTTTAAATGTATTTCCCTTATCGTGAGATAACAGATTTTTCACATTTTCAAGGAAAAAAGCCTTCGGACGCTTACGGCGGATTATTTCTGCCACATCAAAAAAAAGCGTTCCCTGCGTTTTATCCAGAAAACCGGTTGCTCTTCCCAGACTATTCTTCTTCGACACCCCTGCAATAGAAAAAGGCTGACAAGGGAAACCGGCACAAAGAATATCAAAGCCATCGGGAATATACTTTTTCGTTTCCTCTTTGGTTATATCCCCGAAAGGTATTTCCCCAAAATTAGCAAAATAAGTTTTCTGGGCATACTTATTCCATTCCGAAGAATAAACACACCGCCCGCCATGTTTCTGCATAGCCAAACGGAATCCCCCCATGCCGGCAAACAAATCTATAAAAGTAAACCGGGGATTTTCCGGAACCGGATAGGGTATATCAAAGACATCCCGGAACAAACCATACTGCCGTGCATCTTCAGCCACCTGATCCGGATTTACCAAATCAGGAAAGAAATATTGAACCAGATGCTTTATCTCTGCAATTCCATCCTCTTTATAAGTATCCTCTGCGTGAGTATTCTGATTATGCAAATAATGGGTTACCACCGCCAATTGATTTTCCAGCGATTCAGGACCATAAATTTTTACACATACACGTTGTCCGGTTATATCTCCGATGAATATTTTCTCCGGAAACTCCAGTATATTCCCCACCGATTTATCTTTCTTCATTATCACAAATAACAGTCAGTTTATTACTGACAAAGATAAACTTTTAGTACGGAAAACTAAAACCGGAAGCTGTAATCAACAATAAAATTCAGAAAAAAACTTTCCCCTCTTTCTCAGACAATCCTTTCCTCAAAAACAATGCATTCCTTTACGATTTTCTGTGTCTCCAAAGAAGTTACAACACTTTCATCGGTAATAAGAGATAAGATTCTTTTTCGTTCAAAAACCAGAATATTTTCTCCAAAACAATGATGTTCAAAAAACTTAGACTTTTGGTAATCTACCAAAGAATAGGGAATAAAAAGAGCATAGGAAATTTTATTCAGATACATTCGCAGAAAACGATTGTATTGTTTAGTTTCCGATAATTTATGAGGCCAGTTTTTTCTACAGGCACACTGACCAAAAACTGAAATATAATTTCCTACATCATCTGGAAACAAGCCCCAGACAGCCAGATCACCACCTAAATACTGAGTACCTTTAGGAGAAGTGGTCTCAATATATTCCTCGTCAACTTCCACCTTCATTTCTTTAGTCAGCTGCTTTACTTTAGCCCTGGCATATCCATGAAATGCCGATTGCTTTCCTAAAGGCTTGACAATAGCATGAGAAAGTAAATAATTTTTTAAAACAATAACAGACAACTGTTCAAATTCCTGGGTAATATCACCTGTAAACTGCTTAAAGACATTTAAATTGGAAGATATTACCAACTAACGATAAATCGTCTTTTAATCTAAAACAACCTCCCTGGCAAGTAAAAGCATAATCCTCACCAAAGATTTGTCAGAATGGTCATACTTCACAGAATTGATTTATGCAAAAAAAATTATTGTAAAGCAATAATCAAAATCCAATAAAACACAGAAACTGACAAAAAGAAAAACCGCGATGGCTATTAGCGGCCATCGCGGCAAGGTTTTCTCTGTTGCTACCCTTCTTCCCTACTTCCGGAAGCAGCCGTTTCGGCAGCAGGCTCCACCACTATCGTGTATATCCCCGGCAACACAAAGCTACGTCCCAGGTTCCACACCCGGAGGTCGGCCCTGTATGTGCCCACTGGGATCGTATGATCCTTCGCGATCCGGAACACCCCGGTCAATACCACCTCTACCTGCGAGGCGATCACGGCCTCCACTTCCCGGCCCGAGTCATCACGCAAGGCTGCCAGTTCGTAATATATGGGAAAAGTACCGATCACCCCCTGTATCTTCTCCGATTGATAGGGGATTGAATCCCGGCTGTCCGGAGCAAGGGCAATCCGGAGCGTATCGGTGACATACCCGGCTTCGCCCGTTTCCAGATATCCCTTGGTGATATCATCGCAACTGTAAAACCCGATCCCTGCCAGGATCAGCATTCCTAATATTCCTATTTTCATAATATATTCTTTTATCATTTGAATTTTAACCGAATTTCCCTTCAACGTCCTCCTGTCCTCTCCTCACTACCGTCCACCACCGGGTCGGCCATCTGAAAGGTGGTCGACAACGAATGCACCACGGCATTATCGGTCATGATATCCCCCGAGGCCACGTGCCCCGTATGACCCGATTCCAGGAAGTGGAAACCGATGCCGTCCGCTCCGATGTCCGGCATCCCCTGCCAGCTGCCTTTCACCCGGTACACCCGCAAATCCAGACCGTTCAGGGTTTCAAAAACCGTTCCCCCTTCCAGCGTACCCTGCACCTCATACGGGAAATCCACCCGCACATGCCGTCCTGCAATCACATACGACAACAGAATCTCCCGGCACAATGCATCCGGCATATCCGCCACCGAGCGGTAAACCAGCTCCCCCTCCCCGTCCGTCGTTCGCAAAAGGAACTGCACGATACTCAGATTCGTCAGACCGAACACCGTCATCTGCGGACAATCCGGGTCTTTACCGTCGAACAGGTCCGCCAACCCGGCCTTCCGGATCATGATCACCAGCGAGTCCCAGTTGCCGTGCCCCGCCTGCATATATTCCCAGGCCGTACCGTCGTAAACCCCGTTAGCCAGACCTGTATCGTGGAACGTATCTTTTTCACAACCGCCTGTTCCGCAAGCGATGACGAACATTATTCCTATCATATAATTTTTCATATTCCATATATTTTTTATTGTTTTCCCGCCGGAAAGGCATCCCCCGGCAGGAAAACACAGATTATAAATCGACGGCTCAAAACTTTCCTACCCAGTAAGCCGTCTGTTTCACCTTCGGGTTATTGTTCATCGCATCCAGAGATACCGGCAGGAACAAAGCCCCGGCCGCCACATCCGTTTCCGTCAGATCACGGAAGCCCCCTTTCAGCAGGTTATAGGTGTGATTGCGCATATAATCGAAATACCGCACCCCCGTCTGAAACAGCAACTCCCTGTCGCGTTCCAGCTGTATCGCCCGCCGGAGATCACCCTCCGCCTCCGAATAACCGGCCACGCCCGCACGGCGGCGGACAACATCCAGGTCGGCAACGGCCCCTTCCCGGTCACCCGTCGCCGCTTTCATCTCCGCCCTCAGCAGCAGGATATCCGGCAGGCGGATCAGGATATCGTTCGCTAACAGCGTACGCGGCGTACCGTCATAAATTCCGCCCGAGTAGTATTCCACCTCCCGCCACATCCGAACATAGGCAGCTCCTTGTGTCACAGACACCGGCTCTTCCTTCATCCGGAAGAAATCGGCAAAATAGGCCTGTAAACGCAAATCCTCCGGCGTGTAAAGCCTTTCCACCGTCTCGTTGCGGATAAAGAATTTACGCCGCGAAGCAGGGGTCGTCCCTTTCAACACCGGCCATTTTTCGACCGTCCCCCCGATATAGCTCCCGAAATCCTTATACTCCCCCCGGCTGTCGTCATAGCACACCTCGAAGATCCCTTCCTCCGAATTTCCGGGAAGCACCTCCGTACATACCTCCTCCGGGCTGGCCACCAGACGGTAATTCGGGTCCCCGATCACCTTCCCGGCAGCTTCGATCCCCAGCGCATAATATTCCGGTTCCTGCCCGTAGCCCGCTATCCACGCATACACCCCGGCCAATATGGCATACGCCGTCCCCCGCCCCGGGATCTGACGGGCCGTAAGTGGTTTACCCTCCGGATCCTTCAACTGATCCGCAGGAGGCAGGTATTCCGCTGCCAGCAGCAGGTCCGCCACGATATGCCCGGCGATCTCCCGCCAGGGCGTACGCCCCTTCTCCGAGATATCCTCGTATTCCAGCACCAGCGGCGCATCCCCCCACAACCGGATAATCTGGAAATACAGGCAGGCACGGATACACAGCGCCTGACCCATATAAAAACGGTAACGCTCCTCCGGAAGACCGGCCCGGTAAAGATTACCGATCACCAGATTGGCCGCGCTCACGGCCTTATATTCGTACATCCAGCTGAACTCCACGGCTGTAGCCGTATAGCCCGAAAGGTTATGCTCATTGGCCTCCCGCCAACGGGCCAGGCCGAAATTATCCAGCAGCAGTCCCCGGTCGCGATAGTCCTGCGTAAAACTTCCCAGTACCTCACGGAACTGTGCGTGCATGCCGTAAACCGCAGCTTCGGCATCTTCCTCCGTCCGGAAATGGTTCGCTACCGTTGTGTTGTTCTCCGACAACTGCGTCAGGAAACTGTCACATCCCGACAGGAGGAATAAAGCCAGTCCTGCAATATATCCGATCATCTGTTTTCTCATCGTTTAAAAATTTAAGGTTAGTCCGATTGTAAAGCGGCGCGACAGCGGATAAGCGTTGTAATTGTCCACACCCGTATACGGGTCCACCGTCTCCGGGTCGCCGCCCCGGTAGTCCGTCAGCGTAAAAAGGTTCTCACCGCTTATGAAGATCCGCGCACCGAAACCCGTCGCTTTCCGCACCGCCTCCGGCAGCGTATACCCCACCGTCACCGCCTGTAATTTCAGGTAACTGATCCGCTGAGCGTTCGAGGCCAGGTTGGTGGCGAAATTATACAGCCCGTTCTCCATCCGGTTAGCCGGATAAGGCGCACCGTCGCCCGGATGCTCCCAGAACAGCCCGTCGAGACTCTCCACCAAATAAGGACGAGCCATATCGGCCGGGTTCAGCGCAAGGTAAGTCCCCAGCGAAGCCCCCCGGGCAGCATCCAGCACCCACTTGCGGCAAACGAAATTGAACAGCACGGTCACATCCAGCCCCTTCCACATCAGGTCCGTGGAAATACCGCCCTGAAACTGTGGCAGGGGCGAACCGATATATATACGGTCCTCCGCCAGCGTACCGTAATTATAAATCTGACCATTGCCGTCCACGTCCGTGATGATCCGGTCGCCTGCCCGGTAATAGGCACTCCCCTCCCCGCGGAGGTATTTCTTCACCCCGTCCTCATAATAAGAAGGCACATCGCTCTGGCTATCGTAAATCCCCCGGTCGTCGAAGGCATAAATCCCGTAAAGCGGCAGGCCGATCACCGAAAGGTTGTTCGCAAAGCGGGCCGCCGTATTCTGGAAATCGCGCCCGTTCAGGCTCCGGGCCAGCCGATTCCGGTTCCTGCTTACATTGAACGACAGGTTCCACTGCCAGGTCCTCCCGCGCACCAGCTCACCCTTCACCTCCAGCTCCACACCCTCGTTGTCGATGCCGTACATATTCCGCCACGGGGCCAGGAAACCCGTATGCGTGCCGGGAGTCGGGGGATTGTACAGCAACCCGCGCGTCCGTTTCAGGTAATAATCGAAAGTGAGGCCGATGCGGTTGTCCAGCAACCCGAGGTCCAGCCCCGCATCGTATTCCGTCGTCTTTTCCCAGGTCAGGCCGCTGTTCGAGACACCTGCCCACCATTCGGGGACCACAGTCGGATGGCCCAAATAGGGAGCGCCCTGATCCAGTTCGCCCTGTGCCAGATAGGGATATTCGAAGATACGGCCCGTACGCCCCTGTGAGAAGCGCAGCTTACCGTAATTCAGCCAAGGTTTCAGCGCCTGCATAAACGGCTCCTCCGTAAACGTCCACCCCACAAAATACGAAGGGAACCAGCCCCAACGCACATCCTCGCCGAAGGTCGACGAAGCATCGCGCCGCAGGGTGAAGCCCGCATAATACCGCTCCCTGTAATTGTAGTTCAGGCGGCCGAACAGGCCCACCATCGTCTTTTTCTCATAATCCGAATAATAATCCTTCAGGTCGAGCCGGGCCTCCGCATCGTACACCTGCGAGTACCAAGGGGCGTAATGGATGGTGTTCGAGGCAGCCCCGAGCGCCTTGCCCGTGTTATTGTTCATCTCGTCCTGCTGCACGGAAAAACCGAGCAGCAGGTCGACCGTATGGCTGCTGCCAAACGTCCGGCGGTAGGTCAGCAGGTTCTCGTTGAGCACCATCAGATGGCGGGCGATCGTGCCGCTGCTATAGGTTTTACCGTATTCGTTCACCTCCTTCGGCAGGAAAACGTTCTGGTTGTTCTGGAGATAATCGACCGCCACGCCCGATTTCAGTGCCAGGCCGTCGGCGATCTCGTACGTCAGATCGAAGGAAGTGCGCAGCTTGTAGCTGTCGTTCTTCTCCCTGGTGCTCTCATAGCGGCGGGTCAGCTCGCCGAAATAAGGCGTTCCGGGACCGGGCAGCACCGTCGAGGTGAAAAGGAAGTCCGGCAGCGTGGAATAAGCCGTCGGCGCCGGATTGAAGGCATCCACCCCTTTGCGCGAGCGGTTGTTGTCGGTATAGGCCAGGTAGAAGCGGAAATTGCCGTAAAGGTGGTGCGCAGGCTTGAAGGCCAGGTTCGAGAAGGCCGAAAAACGGCGGTTGCCCGTACCCCGCAGCGTTCCCGCCTCATCGTAAAAGCCCAGGCCGACGGAATAGGCGATTCCCTCCGCCCCGCCCCGGACCTGGATATTCGCATTCGTGGCATGGGCGGGGCGCAGGTAATATGCCATCAGGTCGGTGGAATTGTTATAGAAAGGGTTCAGGCTGTCCTGATACACGGTCATGTCCGCGCCGTTGCCTTCGTTCCAGAAATAATCGTAAGGCTTGCCCAGGGCGTAGCCTTCCGGATAGCGGTAGGAATCCGTCTCACGGTCGTAGTACACCCCGGCATAGCGTCTCATCGCTTCGAGCCGGGCACGCCGCTCGGCATTCCCGCCGATCCGCTCCGGCAGCAGGGGCTGCAGGATAAAGGTGTGGCTGACATTGGCCGAGAGCAGGGGGTGCTGGTTGTAGCGGCCCTTTTTCGTCGTGATGATCACCACCCCGTTGGCTGCCCGCGAGCCGTAGATGGCCGCCGCTGCGGCATCCTTCAATACGGTGAATGTTTCAATGTCGTCCGGGTTGAGCGAGGTGAGCGGGTTGCCGCCCACCTTGAGGCTGGCGTCGTCCGAGGCGATCACCCCGTCGATCACGAACAGCGGGTTACGGTTGCCGGCAATTGCCAGGTCGTTCGCACCGCGGACGATGATGCTCACATCGTTACCCCCCGGATCGCCCGACTGGCTCGCGATATACACCCCCGCCATCTGGCCCTTGGCCAGCGTCAGCACGTTGGATGCGGGCTTGTTTTGCAGCCGGGCGGCATCCACCGTCGCCACCGATCCCGACACCTGTCCGCGCCGCTGCTCCCCGTAGGCGACCACCGTCACCTCCTCCAGCGATTCACGGCTCTCTTCCAGCCGCACACGGAGCGTTTCTCCGGCACGGTAACCCACCGTCACAGTCTTATAGCCCACACACGAAAAGGTCAGCCTGCCGCGCTCTTCCGGCAGGCGGAGTGAAAAACATCCACCGTTGTCGGTCGCCCCGCCCATAATTCCGTAACGGACGGTCACGCCCGGCAGGGGGACGCCCTTAGCATCGGTCACCAGACCTTTGACCGGATAAGTGGATTGTTGCTGCGGCACTCCTGCCTGCAAAGGGACGGGCAGGGTAAAAGCAGCCAATAAACAGAAAATAATGGCGGTCAGCCGTCGCTTTCGTAAGCTCAGGCTAACGCAACATGCGTTTTTTTGCATAACTTTGTCGGTGTTAATATTAGTAATAATGTTAATTGAGGCGGGAGGACTGGACGGGCACGCCAATGTCACCCAGTCCCCCGCTGTTTTTTTATGGAATCTTCATTTTTTTCCGGTTCACCTCCTTCCCTGTTTGCATTGTTTCGTTTATTTTATCGTCCCTGTATCCTTTCCGGACAGAACCGGATCTATACTGGCCGGATCGGAAAGATCGATACGCAACATTTCCTCCAGGTCCGTTTTTACCCGGCAGAAGAAGATCAGGTCATGGGCGATCAGGTCATGCAGCTCCGAAATCTTTCCCGTAAAAATACTCTGACGGTAAAGGATATTGTTCAGGCGCCGTTTCTCCTTCTGGGAATCCGACAAATCCGTGAACAGATAAAAGCTGCAGGCCTTGATCAGGAAGGGATCGATATCGCTCCACGGGTGGGTGTCGAGTAATTTTAATAGCTTGCAGCTCTTTTTTACACGGGTATAAAGGATCTGTAATATTTCACATTCTGTCGAGTCGGCGGTGACCGAAGGACACATCATCCGGGACATTTGCAGGTAAAAATGTTTCAAAGGTTCATTATCCGTTGAAATAAATCCTTTGGTCAAACCGGAGTTTCCCCGCCGAAAGGTTTCTTCCTCTAAGTCGGAATACCGATTCTCTGTCGGTTGAAAAGTGTCGGGATGTTGTTCGTTTTCCATAATTAAAGTTTTATTCGGTTTATAACTAAAAATGATTAAAAACTCTGTATTTAAATTGGGATATTCAGTAAATGTCCCTAAAAAGTAAGATGGCATATAAAGTTGATAGAGT
>ENA-ORTP01002086-ORTP01002086.1-human-gut-metagenome-genome-assembly--contig:-NODE-2086-length-17720-cov-3.176451_pt1 | contig 17720 bp, 15 predicted proteins | sample MGYA00241913_ERZ509190 | MGnify/ENA primary metagenome ERZ509190 (study PRJEB26280, sample SAMEA2338839) | human gut metagenome | biome: human gut; feature: human-associated habitat; material: faeces...
AACAGTTCCTGCTTCCATCAGATCTGCGATGGCTCCATTTTTCACCAGTTCCATAAAAATCGGTGTACTGGCCGGATATACGCTTAAAGAAAATTCATCCGGTCCAATGGAACGTCCTTTCAGAATATCTGCCGCTGCACAGAGATTCTCAAATCCGCCACCGGCACATCCGGCAATAATGCCCTGTTCGACATATAATTTACCATCGTGAATCTTATCTTTTAACGTAAAGTCCACCTGACCGTCCAGGCTGACCAGCGCTTTCTTTTCACAGTCTTCCAGAACATCCAAAAGATTCGCATTCATCTCTTCGATGGTGTAGGTATTGCTTGGATGGAAAGGCATGGCGATCATCGGACGAATCTTGCTCAAATCCACGATTACCATACCGTCATAATAAGCGATGTCCGCCGGATTCAGTTCCTGGTAATCGCTCTCCCTTCCATGAATCTCATAAAACTCACGAATCGTTTCATCGGTTTTCCAGATGGAAGAAAGACAGGTGGTTTCCGTGGTCATCACGTCTATACCAATACGGAAGTCCGCGCTCAGAGCGTCTACACCCGGTCCGACAAATTCCATGACTTTATTATTCACATAACCGTTTTTAAAAACTGCGCCGATAATCGCCAGGGCCACGTCCTGCGGTCCTACGCCCGGCACAGGCTGTCCGGTCATGTACACACCGATCACTTCCGGCATATTGATGTCATAGGTCTGGTTTAATAACTGTTTTACCAGCTCCGGTCCGCCTTCACCCATTGCCATGGTTCCAAGAGCGCCATAACGGGTATGGGAATCCGAACCAAGAATCATACTTCCTCCGCAGGCAAGCATTTCTCTGGCAAACTGGTGAATCACTGCCTGATGCGGCGGTACGTATATTCCGCCATATTTTTTGGCGCAGGTCAGGCCAAACATATGATCGTCTTCATTGATGGTTCCGCCGACGGCACAAAGGCTGTTATGGCAGTTGGTCAATACATAAGGCATTGGGAATTTTTCCAGACCGGACGCCCGGGCGGTCTGAATGATTCCTACATAAGTAATGTCGTGGGAAGTTAATTTATCAAAACGAATTTTCAATTTATCCATCTGACCGGAAGTATTATGTTCTTTTAATATCCCATAGGCAATCGTTCCTCTGGCGGCTTCTTCTCTGTCCGGTACATGGCCTCCCTGCATTTCCTGAAGTTTCTTTATCCCCTCCGGGGTATCTTCTACAATCTCTGTCCCATGGACAAGATACGCTCCCTGTTTTAACAACTCAATCATTGTTCTGTCCTCCTGTATTTACGCATCGGTATGCTGATAGAAACGGGGTTTTACTTTTATTGACTATGCTCTATTCTAACATAGATAGATGAAGGCTGACAAGTTCTCTCCTTCAAAAAATTTTACACTGGAAAGTTCTGCAAAGGAAAAGAAAAGGATCCGCTGCCTGCGCCGTTTCGCTTTTTGCCGCTGATCCTTTTCCCTGGTGATGCCTGGAAGAATTTTATCCCCTGTTCTTTCGATGATTGCCGCTTATTCTCTTTCCAGAATCATACCGGAACGATAAGCATGGAGAAGTTCTTCCAAATCCTGAATTTTTTCCTGTATCTTTTTCCCACTTTCTGTATCTTTTACTCTTTCCCGGTGTTTGGAAAATTCCATGATCACCGTATCCGAATGGACGTCAATTTCATTTTCAATCACATCCTCTGTGGAAGTAAACGTATTATGGGAAACCAAACGCAGTCCATGAGAGTTATAAATCAGCGTGTATCCGGCAATCCCCGTCGTTCTGCGATAAGCTCTGGAAAATCCGCCGTCAATAATCATGACCTTTCCATTACATTTTACCGGAGATTCTCCCGCCGTTGCTTTTACCGGCATATGACCATTAATGATATGTGATTTTTCCAGATCCATATCAAACTCTTTCAGAATACGGTTCGCCACTTCTTCCTGCTCGATCAGTTGATAATAATAATCCTTTTTCTCTTCCTGAATGGCTTTATCGGCAACAAAATATCGTTCAAAGGTAGCCATTTTCTCTTTTCCATATACCGGTGAATTTTCATTGGACCAGATATACCACATAATATCTTTTCCATATTCATGTTCCTCTTCATTGTCCTGTTCGTAATAGCCTTTTCGCGCATAGTACTCCAGCACATCATAGAGTTCTTTTCCGGCATATTCATGATCGCCAATATGTACTTTGCGAAACTCCCCGTTTTCATCCAGCGGAACACATCCATGGTATAAGAGGTTGGAATTATACCGTAAATACATACTGCCTTTATTGAAAAGAAAACGGACGTGTTCCTGAAGCTTATCGCAATTTCGGAAATTCAGTTTGAGTCTCTGCATTAAATCTTCTTCTTCCGCAGAAAGACGATACGGATCGTCCGGATCAATCGTTGGGAAAAAGGTATCCAGCAAAGGATATTCTTTTCCTTCTATGGTCACTGTTCCTTTTTCATAATCGATGTAATGCAGCAGCATCCGGTTATCCATATTAAATTCCGGTCTTCTCTGGATAAGCTGTCCTTCCAGTTTAAACTGAATGATGGCGATGGCTTTATGCATTTTTTTATTCAGAGAGACTTCTTTTGGATTTTGGTGATCTTCTCCGTGTACTGCAAAACAGGTACATGGATCTTTTCCATAGGTTTCCATGGCAAAACTGACCAGAGGAATCAGGTTGATGCCATATCCGTCCTCCAGAACATCCAGATTATTATATCGTGCAGAGAGCCGGATCACATTGGCGATACAGGCCTCGTGGCCGGAAGCTGCTCCCATCCATACCACATCGTGGTTTCCCCACTGAAAATCTACATTATTATGTTTCATCAGATGATCCATAATGATATGCGGGCCCGGACCCCGGTCAAAGATGTCTCCAATGACATGCAGCCGGGTAACCACCAGATTCTGGATGGTCTGTGCAATTGCCACAATAAACTCTTTTGCCCGGTTAATGCGAATGATGGTGTCAAAAATTTCATTATAATATTCTTCTTTTTGTACCACCCGGTTATTTTCACTGAGTAATTCTTCCAGAATATAGGCGAAATCCGCCGGAAACTTTTTCCTCAACCGGGAACGGGTATACTTGGCAGAGCTTTCTTTGCAGACCTTGATCAGGCGGTGCAGAGAAACTTTATACCAATCCATGAGATCTTCTCCGGACAACTCCAGTTTCATCCTCTCGACTTTCTGCTCCGGATAGTAAATGAGAGACGCCAGACTTTTTTTATCTCTGGCGCTTAGCGTGCTGCCAAAAGCGTCTTCGATCTTATTCCGGATAGCGCCGGAACCATTACGTAAAATATGTAAAAACTGTTCATATTCTCCATGAATATCGGATACAAAATGTTCTGTCTCCTTGGGTAGATTCAAAATTGCCTGTAAATTAATGATCTCCGTTGATGCCCGGGCAATGTTTGGATACTGTGTAGCCAGACTTTCCAGATATTTAAAATTTAAATGTTTCATCAATTTTTTCTCCCCCTTTCCACAACTTCCGTAACGTCGTAATTGCTTCTCTGCTTTTATATCACCTGCTTCACAAAAAGCAGCTTCTCGTCGTCAGTTTTCCTCTTTTTGTACCGCTTCGTCTTTTTTCTGCTGAAGCTGCAGATACTGGCGCATCTCAATGATCGGCATACCATGATTACAGATATAATCTCTGGTGATGATCACCCTGCCGATATTGTCATCTTTAGGAATCTCATACATAATATCCAGCATAAATTTCTCAATGATCGCCCGCAGCGCCCTGGCTCCCGTTTTCTTCTCCAAAGCCTTTTCGGCAATCGCTTCCAGCGCCCCATCTTCAAACTGCAAATCTACTTCATCCAAAGCCAGTAATTTCTGGTACTGTTTTAAAATCGCATTTTTTGGTTCTTTCAGAATATCCACCAGCATTTCCTTTGTCAGCGGATTCAAGGTAAATAAGATTGGTAATCTTCCTATAAATTCAGGCACCATGCCGAATTTCCGCAGATCTTCGATGGTGACATACTGCAAAAGATTTTCTTCTTTATCGTATTTATCTTTTAATTCTGCCGCAAAACCAATGGAAGACTGTTTGGTCAGCCTTTCCTTGATGATGTTCTCCAGATCCGGGAACGCTCCTCCACAAATAAACAAAATATTTCTGGTATTCATCATGGTTGTCGGGACCATGGCGTTTTTGGAGCTGGCGCCGATCGGTACTTCCACCTCGCTGCCTTCCAACAGCTTCAATAAAGCCTGCTGCACAGATTCTCCGCTGACATCGCGGCTGGTCGTATTTTTCTTCTTGGCAATTTTATCGATTTCGTCAATAAAAATGATTCCGGTTTCCGCCCGTTCCACATCGTTGTCGGCATTGGCAAGGAGTTTGGATAAAACACTTTCCACATCATCGCCAATATAACCGGCTTCCGTCAGGGAAGTAGCATCACAGATGGCCAGCGGTACATTCAACATTCTGGCCAGCGTTTTGACCAGATGTGTTTTTCCACATCCTGTCGGTCCGATCATGAGCATATTGGATTTATCAATTTCAATCTCATTCATGGTATTGGTAATTACCCGTTTGTAGTGGTTGTACACGGCCACTGCCATCACTTTTTTGGCATAATCCTGCCCGATGACATACTCATCCAGTTTGGCCTTAATCTGATGTGGCGCAGGAATATTCTGAATCGAAAGCTGCTTCTTTTCTTCTTTTGCTTTCTTCTTTTTCTTTTTTGCTTTTTTCGGTTTAACCTGCTGCGAAGACAGACTGCCGGCCAGAAGATCTCCCAGATTCATATTTTTTAAATTGTTAAAATCCATATTGGATAAATCCACGAACTGGATTCCGCCATTTCCCGGTGTTGAACCAAAAGAATCAAACGATTTCTGCATACAATCTGTGCAGATGCTCATATGATTCGGCATATGTACCAGTTTGGCTCCCTGTTTTTCCGTACGATGACACATACAGCAAAACTCGTTATGCTTCTCCGGTTCGTCATCATCGTCGTCATCGGTTACTTCCAGTTCTTCGTCCAGATCTTCTTCCTCCGGTTCCAGATCCTCTTCCTCCTGCCCCTGTTCCTCTGTTTCCGATTCATGCAGATATTCTTCTGCCAGAATATCTTCCCGTTCTATTTCTTTCATTTTCATTACTCCTGTTGTCTTTCCTGTCATTTTGTCTTTTTATTTTCCGGCTCCTGTTCGCCGGATCAAGCTTTATCTGTCTCCCGGGGTTTGTCTGTGATGCAGGATGGCTTCCCCGATGATCAGATCATCCGGCGTGGTAATCTTAATATTATCATAGCTGCCCTTCGTCATCTTTACCCGGCGGTTTCCATATTGTTCCATCACCATGGCGTCATCCGTCATGCTGCTATCCCCTGCATCCAGCATTTTTTTATAGGCTGTCCGGATTTCCTTCAGATGAAAACACTGGGGAGTCTGCATCTGCCACATGGTCCTTCTGTCCGGCGTCGAAACGGCATAATTTTTCTCATCCACCATCTTGATGGTATCTTTCACCGGAACGGCCATCACGCAGGCATCATACTGCTTCACTTCTTCTATACATTGATTGATCAGCGCCGGGGTAATAAACGCACGGGCGCCGTCGTGGATCAGCACATATTCTCCCGTACCGGCGCACAGCCCCCGGTAAACAGAGTCATAACGCTCCCTGCCTCCGGTAACGATCTGCACGATTTTCTGATACCCATAACGCTGAACGATTTCTTCCTGTACGTAGGCGGTTTCTCCTTCTCCCACCACCAGAACGATCTCGTCCACATCGCTTTGCTCAAAAGCATCCAGCGTATGGCCCAATACCACTTTCCCCTGAAGTTCGATATATTGTTTATGTACTTTTTTCCCCATCCGGCTGCCTTTGCCAGCCGACAATACAATGGCGGTTATTTTTGCATTCCCCATAAAACACCTTCTATCTTTCTCCAATTTTCAGGTTCGGTACCGCATTAAGATCCCAGCCGTCACGAACACCTTTTTGATATTCATAATATCCGGCCACTCCAATCATCGCCGCATTGTCGGTACAATAAATCGGTGATGGATGATAGAAGGTCAGATGATTTTTTTCACAGGCTTCTTTCATCTGCGTGCGCAGAGAGGTATTGGAAGCCACTCCTCCGGCAATGGCTACCTTTTCTACACCAAGCCTTTTTGCTGCCTCCACGGTATGTTCGGTCAGTACGTCAATAACCGCCTGCTGGAAGGAAGCCGCCACATCGGCGCGGTTCACCTCAACGCCCTTCATCTCGCATTGATTCAGGTAATTCAGCACCGAAGATTTCAACCCGCTGAAACTGAAATCCTCCGGAGAATCTGCAATTTTCGCCCGTGGAAAGGTGATGGCATTTTTATTTCCTTCTTTTGCCAGTTTATCAATCTTCGGGCCGCCGGGATAACCAAGCCCAATGGCTCTTGCCACTTTGTCAAAAGCCTCTCCTGCGGCGTCATCTCTTGTTCTTCCGACAATTTCGTATTCTCCATAATCTTTCACCAGCACCAGATGCGAATGTCCGCCGGAAGCGACCATACACAAAAATGGAGGTTCCAGTTCCCGATGTTCGATGTAGTTTGCGCTGATATGGCCTTCGATATGATGCACACCCACCAGCGGTTTTTTCGCCGCATAAGCGATGGCTTTCGCTTCTGCCACTCCAACCAGCAGCGCTCCCACCAGGCCCGGGCCATAGGTCACCGCCACTGCGTCAATCTCTTCCAGCGTCACTCCCGCTTCCTTCAACGCGGTTTCAATCACCGGGTTGATCTTTTCCATATGCTTTCTTGAAGCAATTTCCGGTACTACTCCGCCAAAAACCGTATGGAGTTTTATCTGGGTGTAAATCGTATTGGATAAAATTTCTCTTCCATTTTTTACCACTGCTGCCGCAGTCTCGTCACAGGAAGTTTCTATTGCCAGAATCAGCACGTCTTTTTTGGTCTGTTCCATTTAATACCCTTCCTTTTTCTTCTATTCTTCTTCAAATACCAGCGTGATGCTCTTACCGTCTTTCCCCGGACTGGTTTTCGGGAAAATCTTCTGTACTTCCGACAGATATTCCTCCGGCCGTACGAGAGACGGGCTGTAATGGGTAAGCCATAACTGACCCACGTTGGCTTTCTTTGCCAGTTCCGCCGCCTCATAGAACGTCATATGTTTATACTCCACTGCCTTTTCCTGTTTATCCGGTTCTCCATACATTCCCTCACAGATAAACAGATCTGCATGGCGCGCATTTTCTGCAATGACCGGTACAGGACGGGTATCTGTTGTGTACGTACATTTAATTCCTTTTCTCGGCGGTCCCATCACCAGTTCTCCCGTTAATACCCGGTCTTCGAGGGTGATGACCTCTCCTTTCTGAAGACGGCTCCAGTATTTCATCTCCACGCCGTTAGCCTTTGCTCTTTCCACATCAAATTTCCCGGCCCGGTCAATTTCCAGAGAATAACCATAGCAGATGACATTATGGTTCACCCGAAATGCCCGGATGCGATACCCATCCAGCTCTATGGTTTCTTCTTTTTCGTGGAGTTCCCGGAATTCCAGAGGGAAGGGAAGATCCGGGGCAATGACGCGAAGCGCATTCACTACCCTTTCCAGTCCCTTCGGTCCGATCAACAGCAGGGGTTCCGTCCTCTGGGCATTTCCCAAAGTCAGTAACAGCCCCGGCAGTCCGCTGATATGATCGCCATGGTAATGGGTAAAACAGATGACGTCTATGGGTTTGAAACTCCATCCTTTTTCCCGGATCGCCACCTGGGTTCCTTCTCCACAGTCGATCAGAATGCTTTTTCCATTATATCTTGCCATCAATGCAGTCAGTTTGCGGCCAGGCAAAGGCATCATTCCTCCACAGCCGAGCAAACATAATTCCAGCATAATCTTCCTCGCTTTTCTATAAGAGTTCTGTCTGTATGGTTTTCTCCACAGGAAGACAGAACGATTGGATTAGTTGATCATAGCAGGATTCACAAAGAATAAAATGATGAATATCCCCGTCTTTCTCCGAGAAATATCCCCATTCCTTCCGTACCTCCAGATACTCTTCCCTTTGTCCTGCAGGTTCTTTGCCAATCTCTTTGCCACAACAGTTACAATAAATTTTCTTTTCTTCCATTATTTTTCCTCCAGTCGTTCCTGTGCACTTTTTTCTATCCTCTCAGACGATATGTCTATGGTCTGATTATAAAAGATTACGTCGAAAAAAATCCTGGTAACTCCTGGTATCTTCATGCGTCCACACTGGACTGACGGTATGTCCACATCATGAGCAGCGCGTCTTCTTTCGGCTGATCATAATAGGCTTTTCTCCGGCCGATCTTCCGGAACCCGGCCTGTTCATATAAGCGAATCGCTCCGTGATTTGTTTCCCGGACTTCCAGATATATATGGCAGATTCCTTCTTCTTTTGCCGCTGCCAGCAGACGCTGTAATAACTGTGCGGCAATTCCCCTTCTCCTTGCCCGGGGATCCACCGCCACATTGGTAATGTCCGCTTCGTCGCATACCGCCTTCATTCCAATGTATCCCAGAAGAATCCCCTGTTCTCTGGCCACAAAATTATGATAACCTTCCACCAGAAACATGTCTTCCAGACTGCTTCTGGACCAGGGAATCGAAAAACATTTCTTTTGCAGAAAAAAGACATCTTCACTGTCTTTTTTCTGCATTTTTTCTATAAAAATCATGACAGCGTTTTTCCCTTTTTTTCCAGTTCCCGCTCTGCCTGCGATTTTCGCAGATAAACCGGAACATGCTCCGCAGCCGTCTGTATGTGTTTTTCCCTTATACAGGCAAACGCTCTGGCGCCCACCGCCCCGGCTCTTTGCCGGTCCAGATGTGCCGGCGCAAAATGATACGCTATCTGCATTTTTTCTTTGATGATTTCCCGGTATACCGGAACGCCATCCCCCAGGAAGATGACTGATTTTCCCTGTTTTTCCCCAATTTCATTGGCCTGGCAGATAATTTCTTCCACCGGGCAGGCTTTCTGCGGAACCAGAATCTGAAAACATTCTCCTGAAAAAGCATAGATGCCGGTGTAAACCTGTTTTCTCCGGGCATCCATCATCGGGCAGAGCAAACTGTCCGTCCCGTAAAGATTATAGGCGATTCCTTCCAGGGTCGGCACGGAAACCAGCGGTTTCCCCAGCGCCAGTCCCAGACCTTTAGCCGTGGCCGATCCGATCCGCAATCCCGTAAAGGAACCCGGCCCCCCGGCTACCGCAATGGCGTCGATTTCTTCCAGATTGGTCTCCGTCATTTTTACGATTTCATCCAGCATGGGAAGAAGGGTCTGCGAATGTGTTTTTTTATAATTTAAGGTGTATTCCGCAATAAGCTGTTCTTCTTCAAGAATGGCTACGGAAGCCACCAGCCCTGAACTGTCAAAGGCCAGTATTTTCATGGACACTTTCCTCCTTTGCAACATTTTTCTCCGGCTGTTTTTTCTCCGGCACTTCTTTTCTGGTGATCAGACGATAATCAAATCCTTTGGATAAATCTTTCTCTATGGTGATCTCCACTCTTTCTTCCGGAAGAATCTCTTCAATGAGACCGGCCCATTCGATAAAACATACGCCGTCTCCCTCCAGATACTCGTCAAATCCCACTTCAAACATTTCTTCCGGATCGCTGATCCGATACACATCAAAATGATAAAAGGGCATTCGTCCGTCTTCATATTCCTGTACGATGGTAAAAGTCGGACTGGTGACCGGTTCTTTAATCCCCAGTCCTCTGGCAAATCCCTGCGTAAATACGGTTTTTCCCACGCCCAGGTCACCATGAAGACAGAAAACCTGTCCCGGTTTTGCCTCCATCCCACATTGTTTTCCATAGGCGAAGGTATCTTCTGTACAATAGCTTTCTATTTTCATGTTCTTCCCTTTTCACTCTGTTAACGCATTTTCATTCTTTTCACAAATGCCTTGATGACTTCCTGCTGTTCTCCCATACCGGACGTTGGCACAAGAAATGCATTGACTTTTCCGGTGTAAAGAACAAAGACAGATTTTAAAAACATGGCTTTATTGATTTTGTTCCATTCCACATCAATGGCTTCTTTTCCTAATTTAAGATGCAGTCCCCATTCGTCCAGCATATAGTGGAAGGTCTGCTGATAAGCCGGGTTGGTTTTTACGGTTCTCTTTCCTCTGTTCCAGGTGGACAGGGGAAGCGCTACCAGCACAATGGCTGCCACCACAACGGCCAGAAGCATATTTTCGTCCTGTCTTGCAATAACCATAACCGGCCAGGCAAGCGCCACCAGCATGGCAATAATCATCAATGGCTGACGATAATTATGGCCAAAGAGGAAACCGATCATCTCTTTTTCCGTCACTTTGGCGTCAATATAATAATGTTCTCCCTGTGGTTCACGGATTTCCTCTTCCTTTTCTTCCTGATTTTCTGCCTGTTCCGCTTCCCTGACAGTCTCTGCTTCCTCTGAGCCTTCAAGATCTTCCACCGTCACGGTTCCTTCCGTTGGATTTTCCTGTTCATCCCCGGCCTGCTGTACTGCCTCCGATTCTTCTCTCTCTGTCTCCTGCTCCGGATTTTGTCCATTCGGACGATCCAGATCGGCCAGATTCATTTTGCTTATTTCTTCAAAACCTTTCATTTTCTCTCTTTCCCTTTCTTCTATTTTATCTTCATGGTAAGCTGAATACGCTTTTTCTTCACATCCACGCTGAGTACCTGCACATCCACCACATCACCGACGCTGACAACCTCCAGAGGGTGTTTGATAAATTTATCCGCCATCTGCGAAATATGAACCAGTCCGTCCTGATGAACGCCTATATCCACAAAAGCACCAAAATCAATGACATTTCTTACGGTGCCTTTTAATACCATCCCTTCCTTTAAATCTTTCATTTCCAGCACATCGGTTCTGAGAATGGGTTTTGGCATATCGCTGCGGGGATCTCTTCCTGGTTTTTCCAGTTCTTCTACAATATCCTGAAGGGTCAGTACCCCGATATGCAGTTTTTCGGCAAGCTCGTCCATATCTTTGATTTTCCGGCGAAGAACACAGGCGCCGCCTGCGGTCAGCTGTTTTTTTTCATAACCCATGATGTGCAGCAGTTTTCCTGCCGCCTCATAGGATTCCGGATGAACCCCGGTATTATCCAGCGGATTATCTCCACCGGAAATCCGCAGAAATCCTGCGCATTGTAAAAACGCCTTTGGCCCCAGCTTGGCTACTTTTTTCAATTCCTCCCGGGAATGGAAGATTCCATTGGCTTCCCGGTAAGCCACAATGTTTTTAGCCACCGTCTTACTGATTCCGGAAATGTAGGACAACAGGGAAACCGAAGCCGTATTCAGATCCACCCCTACGCGGTTTACACAATCTTCCACGACGCCATGTAAGGTCTCCTCCAGTTTTTTCTGGTTCATATCATGCTGATACTGTCCGACCCCAATGGCTTTCGGTTCAATTTTTACCAGCTCTGCCAGCGGATCCTGCAGTCTTCTGGCAATTGACGCGGCGCTTCTTTGTCCCACGTCAAACTCTGGAAACTCTTCCGTTGCCAGCTTGCTGGCAGAATATACGGACGCTCCCGCCTCATTGACAATGACATAAGAGACTTTTTCCGGAATCTCTTTTAATAATTCTGTGATTACCTGTTCTGATTCTCTGGACGCGGTGCCATTGCCCAGGCTGATCAGGGTAATATGATATTTTTTTATGAGACTGTGTACCCTGGCCTTGGCCTCCTCCACTTTAAACTGCGGGGCAGTAGGATAAACTACTACCGTGTCCAGCACCTTTCCTGTGGCATCCACCACGGCCAGTTTGCAGCCGGTACGAAACGCCGGATCCCAGCCAAGGACGGTCTGTCCCTTAATGGGCGGCTGCATTAAAAGCTGTTTTAAATTTTTACCAAATACCGTAATTGCTCCGCTCTGGGCATTTTCTGTCAGCGCGTTGCGAATATCTCTTTCGATGGCGGGCGCGATCAGACGGCGATACCCATCGGTGATGGCTTCTTTTAAGACCGTCGCTGTGGGCGCCTCTTCCCGGTGAATCAGGGTTTTATGCAAAGCGTGCAGAATCTGTTCTTCCGGCGCTTCTACTTTCACCTGTAAGATCTTTTCTTTTTCTCCACGATTGATGGCCAGCACCCGGTACCCGGTCATTTTGGATAACGGTTCACGGAAATCATAATACATCTCATAGACGGATTCCTCTTCCCGGTTTTTGGCCTTCACCACAAGATTGCCTTCTTTCATGGTCCATTGACGGATACTTTTTCGATAGTCCGAACGGTCGGCAATCATTTCTGCCAGAATGTCTCTTGCGCCGGCCACCGCTGCTTCAACGTTCTCCACGCCCTTTTCTTCATTCACATAACTGCGCGCTTCTTCTTCCACGCTGCGGCTGGTATTCTGCAGCAAAATGATATTGGCCAGTGGTTCCAGTCCTTTCTCTTTCGCCATCATTGCCCGGGTTCTTTTTTTCGGCCGGTACGGACGGTAGAGATCGTCCACGGCCACCAGGGTTTCGGCCTCCATGATTTTATTTTGCAGTTCCGGCGTCAGTTTTCCCTGTTCTTCAATCGCATGAACCACCTGCTGTTTTTTTTCTTCCAGATTACGAAGATACTGCAGGCGCTCATGCAGTTGGCGAAGCACCTCATCATTTAATGCCCCCGTAACTTCTTTCCGGTATCTGGCGATAAAAGGGATGGTGTTTCCCTCATCAATGAGTTTTACGGCGGCTTCCGCCTGTTCTTTTTTTATTTGCAGCTCTTTGGCAAGCTGGTTGATCATATCCATAGATTTCTTATCCTTTACTGTTCTTCCTGGGCAGATGTCGTGATATAGCGAAGATAAGCATTCATAAAGGCGTCCAGATTACCGTCCATGACGCTTTGTACATTTCCGCTTTCTTCACCGGTTCTGTGATCTTTTACCAGAGTATACGGCTGCATCACGTAGGAGCGAATCTGATTCCCCCAGCCATTATCGGAGACTTCGCCCCGGATGTCGGACAGCTTTTCTCTGTTTTCCTGTTCCTTGATCAGATAAAGCTTTGCCTTTAACATCTGCATGGCTTTATCCTTGTTTTTATGCTGGGAACGCTCATTTTGGCACTGTACCACCACCCCGGTCGGAAGGTGGGTGATACGGATGGCCGAATCGGTTTTATTGATATGCTGTCCGCCGGCGCCGCTGGATCGATACGTATCAATACGAATGTCTTCCTCTGCAATTTCCACCGAGAGATCTTCTTCAATGTCCGGCATCACATCGCAGGAGGCAAAAGAAGTCTGTCTTTTTCCTGCCGCATTAAAAGGAGAAATCCGGACCAGACGATGCACGCCCTTTTCCGATTTGAGATAACCAAAGGCATTCTCTCCTTTGACTTCAAAGGTAATGGATTTAATGCCTGCCTCATCCCCATCCAGATAATCCAGAACTTCCGTTTTATACCCATGGCTTTCCGCCCATTTGGTATACATCCGATACAGCATTCCCGCCCAGTCGCAGGATTCAGTTCCCCCGGCTCCGGCATGCAGCGTCACAATGGCATTATTGGCGTCATATTCCCCGGATAATAAGTTTTTGATGCGCATTTCCTCAAATGTTTTTATAAATTCTTCCAGCATTTCCTCAATTTCCGGCAGGAGACTTTCGTCGTTTTCTTCGTAGCCCATCTCGATGAGCGTCAGAATATCCTCTGTCATCTCCTCCAGTCCGGAAAAGGTGTCCGCCGTATCTTTCAGATTTTTCAATTCTCTGGTAATTTCCTGCGCTTTTTCCGGGGCAGACCAGAAATCCGGCTCCTCCATCTTTGCTTCCAGTTCCTCAATGGTAGCTTTCTTCTTTTCCAGTTCCAGAGAACGCTTTAATTCTTCCATCGGTTCCCTGTATTGATTAATTTTTGCTTTATATTCGTCTAATTGTACCACTTGCAGATTCCTTTCCTTTTTCTTCTTTTTTTACGGTTTTAAGGATGCCAAAAGAGACTGTTGCAGTAGAATAAGGTGCTCTGCAACAGTCTCTCTTACCTGTTATTCAAATCTTCCGCAGCACTGTTTATATTTCTTTCCGCTGCCACATGGACATGGCGCGTTTCTGCCGATTTTTGCTTCTTTTCTTTTATATGGGCCTTTGGCTACGGTATCGTCTTTATTGGTTCCGGTGGCTTTCGCAACCTGTTCTCTCTCTACCTTCTGCTGAATCTGTACGTGCATCAGCGCACCCACCGTATCATGGCGGATATTTTTCGTCATTTCCTCGAACATTTCATAACCCAGGAACTTGTACTGCACCACAGGGTCTTTCTGTCCGTAAGCCTGCAGGCCGATACTCTGACGAAGCTGATCCATATCGTCAATATGATTCATCCATTTACTGTCGATCACACGAAGGAGGATCACCCGTTCCACTTCACGGATACCTTCTCTGTAAGCGGCAGCCTCCTCATCCAGCATATCTTCCGGCGTCAGGGCATGCTCTCTGGCAAAATCTTCAAATTCTTTTTCCTTGGCATGATACAGTTCCATGGCCTCATTCTGCAGACGTTCGATCAGCTCTTCTTTTTCTTCATTTTCCTCAAGGCGGATCGGATTCAGCGGAATCTTACGGCGAAGGGTTTCGTTTAATTCCACCATATTCCATTCTTCCGGCGCAGCCTCGCCGCCGATCATGTTGACATCGTCACTGACCGTATCTTTGATCATCCGGTAGATCACATCCCGCATACTTTCTCCGTCGAGCACACGTCTTCTTTCTGCATAAATTACCTCTCTCTGGTCATTATTTACCTGATCATAATCCAGCAGGTTCTTACGGATACCAAAGTTATTGTTCTCAATCTTCTTTTGTGCTTTCTCGATCTGTTTGGTGATGGTCTTATGATGGATCTCTTCCCCTTCCGGAATACCCAGCGCTTTATAGACGTTCATCATACGTTCGGAACCGAAAAGACGCATTAGATCATCTTCCAGAGACAGGAAGAACTTGGATTCGCCCGGATCACCCTGTCGTCCTGAACGTCCGCGGAGCTGATTATCAATACGACGGCTCTCATGGCGCTCTGTACCAATGATCTTTAATCCGCCCAGTTCCGCCACACCGTCTTCCAGTTTAATATCCGTACCACGACCGGCCATGTTGGTGGCGATGGTTACCGCGCCTTTTTCTCCGGCATGGGAAACAATCTCCGCTTCCAGTTCATGAAACTTGGCGTTAAGTACATTATGTTTGATGCCTTCTCTGGTCAGCATGCGGCTGACTTCTTCGGAAGCGTCAATATTGATGGTACCCACCAGCACGGGTTGTCCTTTTTGATGGGCTGCTACAATTTCTTCAATGACCGCATTCAGTTTTTCCTTTTTCGTCATGTAAATGGAATCATCTTTATCTACACGGATCATCGGTTTATTGGTCGGAATCTCCACCACGTCCATGCCGTAAATATCCATGAACTCTTTGTCTTCTGTCATCGCCGTACCGGTCATTCCGGCTTTTTTCTTATATTTGTTAAAGAAGTTCTGGAAAGTAATGGTTGCCAGTGTTCTGGACTCCCGGTTTACCTTCACATGTTCCTTGGCTTCAATTGCCTGATGAAGACCATCGGAGTAACGACGTCCCGGCATGATACGTCCGGTAAACTCATCAACGATCAGTACTTCATTGTCTTTTACCACATAATCCTGGTCTCTGAACATCAGATTGTGTGCACGAAGAGCAAGAATAATATTATGCTGAATCTCCAGATTTTCCGGATCAGCCAGATTCTTGATGTGGAAGAACTGTTCTACCTTACGTACACCCTCCTGGGTCAGCATTACATGCTTTTCTTTTTCATTGACCAGAAAATCTCCGTCCTCCTCAATGTCGATTCCCATGATGGCGTCCATCTTGGATAATTCTCCATCGGAGGTACCTCTTTGCATCTGTCTGGCCAGAACGTCGCAGGCCTTATACAAATCTGTTGATTTTCCACTCTGTCCGGAAATGATCAGCGGTGTTCTTGCCTCATCAATCAGTACGGAGTCCACCTCATCCACGATGGCATAGTTTAATTCTCTCTGTACCAGATCTTCCTTATAAATCACCATGTTATCACGCAGATAGTCAAAGCCCAGTTCATTATTGGTGATGTAGGTAATATCGCATCGGTATGCCGCCTGTCGCTCTTCATTATTATAACTGTTTAAGATCACGCCAACCGTAAGGCCCAGGAACTCATGTACTTTTCCCATCCATTCCGCGTCACGCTTGGCCAGATAATCGTTTACGGTCACAATGTGGACACCTTTGCCTTCCAGAGCATTCAGATAAGCCGGCAGTGTGGACACCAGGGTTTTTCCTTCACCGGTTTTCATCTCGGCGATTCTGCCCTGATGCAAAATGATACCGCCCATGAGCTGCACACGATAATGTTTCATATGGATGGACCGGTCTGCGGCTTCTCTGACTACGGCAAAAGCTTCCACCAGAAGGTCATCCAGCGTCTCTCCCTCAGCCAGCCGCTTCTTAAACTCTGCGGTCTTTGCCCGCAGTTCTTCATCTGAGAGCGCCTGCATCTGCGCGTCCAGCGCCTCTATCTGATCGACTAATTTCGTAATTCTCTTTATTTCACGTTCACTTTTATTGCCAAAAAATATATCTGTAATTCCCATGATTACCTCCTAATAGGATAATATAATTTCCTAAACATGCGAACTATATTGTAACATTGATAAACCCTCATTTCAAGCAGACATTTCTTTAAATATTCTTTCTTCTGATCCGGTATGCGTTACACAGATTTTACAAAAAAAGGGGCTGATGTTTTTCTATGCCGACATTCTCTCTCCAGCGGCATTTTCTCTGTACAACAGCCCCTTCTTTTTTGCTTCTTTCTTTTTTCTCTTTTACGGGAATGTGCCGCCGGTTTTTTCATTATCTTTATCTTTTTTCCGGCGGTTTTCTTCATTTTTTAGAATTCCGGCTCAATCAGTCCGTAGGTTTTATCCTTTCGTTTATATACTACATTCACCTCAAAGGTCTCTGCATTACGGAATACATAGAAACTATGTCCCAGTAATTCCATCTGGATGCAGGCTTCCTCGGCGTCCATAGGTTTAATCGCAAAACGTTTGCTTCTGGTGATGGATACCGTCTCATGGTTATCCACATCTTCCTCAAGGAACTCTTCTGTAAACATGCCGATTCCTTTTCCGTGACTGGAAATCTTTGTTTTATACTTCCGAACCATTCGCTCCAGTACATCTACAACCATGTCTATAGAAACATACATATCGGTACTTGTCTGTTCCGCCCGAAGAATTGTTCCTTTCAACGGTATGGTTGCTTCCACAGTCTGATTCTCTTTCTGAACGCTTAATGTAATCTGAACCTCGGTATCCGCAGTAAAAAACTTATCCAGCTTGCCAAATTTTGTGTTGACTGCCTGTTTTAATCCCTCAGATACTTCCAGGTTCTTGCCATAAATGATGTAACGCATAGAATCACACTCCTTTTTTTATTTTACATTTTTATTATACCAACCTTTTACAGCATATGCAATAAAATCCTCTAATTTTCAGAATCTTTTTTCCTTTTCTCCTTTAATTTTAGACTATCTTTTCTTTTTTCAGAAAAAAATTTTTTTGTTTATTTCTGGTAATTGTTAATTATTATACAAAACAAATGTTTTATCTTGACGAATCTTTCCACATTTTCTGTCCAC
>ENA-ORTP01002090-ORTP01002090.1-human-gut-metagenome-genome-assembly--contig:-NODE-2090-length-17688-cov-2.837691_pt1 | contig 17688 bp, 22 predicted proteins | sample MGYA00241913_ERZ509190 | MGnify/ENA primary metagenome ERZ509190 (study PRJEB26280, sample SAMEA2338839) | human gut metagenome | biome: human gut; feature: human-associated habitat; material: faeces...
TCCGCGTTTGCCCAGAAGGGGCAGGTGGGGTTCCTCGCCTTCATGCGCTCGGGCGGCGTCCTGACGGATGCGCAGGCCGTGAAGTTCTTCCAGCACGGCGCGGCGGCCTAGCCATGACTGTACGCCTGATCACGCCGCCCGCAGCGGAACCCGTCACGCTTGAAATGGCCCGGCTACACACCCGCGCCGAAGCCGTGGAGGATGATGCCCTGTTGACGGTGTTGATCACGGCGGCGCGCCAGCAGGGGGAGGGCATCACCCGCCGCGTATTCGGAGAATCCGTCTGGGAGGTCGAAACAGGCCCCCTGACGGCCCCGCTCCGGCTTCCCCTCGTTCCCTGCATGGCGGTGGCGTCCGTGACCGTGGGCGGCGAGGCGGTGGATGCCGGACTGTACGGCTTCACGCCGTCCGGCCTGTCGCCGCAGGAATCGCCGCTGCGGGCGGCCTTCATCCCCGGCCCGGATTTCCCGCAGGGGGAAACCGTGCTGACGGTGAGGGCGGGCTATCCCGCCGAGAGGTTCCCGGAACCGATCCGCCAGTGGATGCTGGTGCGGATCGGGACGCTGTACGAACAGCGGGAGAGCTTCGCCGTGGGGTCGAACTTCAATGAGTTCGGGCGGTCATTTGTGGACTGCCTGCTTGATCCGTATGTCGTCACAAGGGGGTTCTGATGAACGCTGATGAAGTGAAGAGGTTCAAAGAGTTCAAGTGGACAAAGAGAAAGGTGTTGCGGCTGTTCGCCAACTGTCTGTTGTGGGTTTGTGGCCCTGCCTACCTTTTTTGTTCCCTTGCCGCGTGGAACCTCAATTTCGCCGTTTGGCACTGGTTTCTGCGGGGGGTGTTCGGGGTTTCGCTGTTTTTGTTTGTCCCTTTGGCGGCGCTGTGCGTCGCCGTATGGATTGAGCTTCGACGGAAAGACGCCTTGTTGAGATCCGGAGGCGCGTGATGCGTGCCGGTTCCCTTCGCCATCGGGTGACCATCCAGCGGTATGAGCTTGCCGTGGACGAGTACGGCGCACCGTTAAGGCGGGAGTCGTGGAAGGACGTGTCCACGGTGTGGGCGTCGGTCGAGGCCGTGAGCGGGCGGGAGTTTTTCGCCTCGCAGCAGGTGCAGTCCGAAGTCACGCACAAGGTCACGATCCGCTTCCGGCCCGGCGTGGCGGCGGACATGCGGATTGTGCACGGCGGCAGGGTATTCGGCATTGTCGCGCCTCTGCCTGACAACAGGGGCACGCGGCTGGTGCTGATGTGCCGGGAGGTGAGCGGTGAGCAATGACGTCGTGGTGGACATCCCGATTGAGGAAATCCGAGCCGGGGTGCGGGCGGAAATCGACTCCGATCTTGGGGGGATTGCCGCGCAGGTCTTTGAAAAGGCCAAGGCTTCGACGGCGTTCAAGGACAAGACGGGGAGGCTGCGGCAATCCATCTGGATTTACCGCTCGAAGTATAAGGACGGCGGCTATGTGGTCTATGTGAAGGCCCCGCACAGCCATCTTGTGGAGTTCGGGCATGATTTGGTTGTGGAAAAAGACGGTACGGTTGTGAAGCATGTACCCAACTATGTCACTGGAACACACTTCCTGCGCAAGGCCCGCAACGCCGTCCGGCGAAAGGTGGATACGATGCTTCAGGACATGATGGGGGACCCGCATTATGGCAAGCGCCGTTGATTTTGAAATCGTCCTGTTGCGGACGCTGCGGGAGGATGCGGGCTTGTCCGCGCTGGTTGGGAACAAGGTTTTCGCGCTGGTGATCCCGCAGGGGACAAAACTCCCATGCATCACGTTCCAGCGCATCGGCGGGATGCCCGCAAATACGCTGTCCGGGCATTCCGGCTTGGAAGAAATCGACCTTCAGATCGACGTATGGGCGCGGGACTATGACGAGGCAAAAGCCATTGCCAAGGCCGTTCGTGCCGCCATGCCGCCAAGCGGCCCGCGGTTCAGCGCGCATCTGATCGAGGATCAGGATTTGTACGAGGACGGGACGAATTACTTCCGCGTGAACATGGAGTTCAAGGTCTGGTTCCTCGAAACCGAATAGGAGATTGAAACATGCCCAACAAACAGATTGCGGTCGGCGCCAGAACCAAAGTCCTGATGGACGTGGAAACGTCCTACGGCGTGGCGCCGACTACGCCGGGGGGTATCCTCCTCCCCATCAACTCGTTTTCCCTGAAGCCGTCCCGCGCCAAGAACACCCCGGGGACGCTGACGGGCCGCTATGACCCGGCGGAACCCTTTGACGGGAACCTTGAAGTGTCCGGCGGCGTTGTCGTCCCGGTTGACGCACGGGCTTTCGGCCACTGGCTCAGGGCTATGTTCGGCGCTCCGGCCACGACCGGGACGGGAGAGCCCGCCGCCGCGCCGTTTACCCATGTCTGGAAGTCCAACAAGGACATGCCGTCCCTCGTCATGCAGGCCACCTATGGGGACATCTACGGCCAGTTTGTAGGCTGCAAGGTGTCGTCTCTGGCTATGCAGGCGGGCGGCGACGGGGAATTGACCGCCACGGTCAACATGCTCGGGCGCGATGCCGATTATGTGGATGCCGACTACAACGCCGGCGCCCCGTCCGTGGCCATGAAGCGGTTCAACAATTTTCAGGGTTCCCTGTTGAGCGGCGGCGCGGAGATCGGCGTGGTTACGGATTGCAGCCTCAATATTGATTTCGGGCTGGATTCGAGCATCCGCAAGCTCGGCGATAAGGGGCGGGTCTATGATCTGCCTCAGGGCGTCATGGCGGTTACCGGCAGCCTCACCGTGTTCATCACGGACAAGACCCTGCTCATGAAGGCCAAGAACAGCGAGGAACTCAGCCTTGATCTGTCGTTCGCCATCGATGAGGGCAACAAGCTGACGTTCAGCGTCCCGGAAGTGCAGCTCAGTTATGACGGCCCGACCGTGGACGGCCCCACGGGTATCAAGATGGATCAGAGCTTTTCGGCATATTTCAACGACAACGCGGACAACGCCTCTGTCGTCGTTACCCTCGTCAATGACGTGGAATCCTATTAACCAGCAAACTCAAAAGGAAAACACCATGCGTACCGTTACTCTTTCCGGTCAGGACTTCATCGTGAACCCGCTCAAAGGCAAGGACATCAAGGCGCTCAAGGCGCAGGGCTTCGACCTCATGGGCGGCGGGTATTCGATTTCCGAGGGCATGGACGCCGTGTTCACCGTCGCCGGGTTCGACGCGGCCCAGACGGACGAACTGCCTTTCCCCGACATCCTTGCCCTGCACAAGGCCATCGTGAACGAAACCTTCGGCGTGGCGGAAGAAGAAAAAAACTAGTGGCGGTCTGGGAGTGGCTTTCCGGTGAGGGTGCGGAATACTGCGCCACCTGCCGGAAGGCCTCCCGGAACCGCGACGATCTGGATTGTGAAGAGTGCGAGGGGCGTTGCCCGGATCTCATGCCCGACAACGCCGCCGCATGGGAACTGCTCCAGGCGGGCGCTACCCAACTCCGCATGTCAGGCATGGGCGGCCCTGTGGGGTTCGACTACAACGCGCTGGCGCTGGTGGCTGAAGCTTTCGGCATCGAACTGACGCCCGGCATGTGGCGGAAGGTACAGGCCGTGGAAACGGTCATCCGCCACAACGCCGCGAAACAGGCTGAAAAAACGCAACAGGCTTCCGCATCCACGCGGTGAGCGGTTCATTGACAACGGCATAGCGATTTTTGCGGATGGAAAGGGCCGGGATGTGAGGTCCCGGCCCGGTTTGTTTAGTGGAGCTTGCGGACGGTTTCGGCCATCCACAGGATTTCATGTTTTGTGGCCTGCCCCATGAAGAGGAAGGGCAGGGCGTTACGGGTGAGGTGGAAGAAGCGTTGCCTGTTCCCGGCGGCATCGATGCGGGCATCCGGGATGAAGGCCGAGGCCGCGAAGTCCGGCGGGAGGATTGACCGAACCCGGTCTATGTCCCGCATGAGCTTGGCGTGCTTGCGCTGCATTCCCTTGGCGGCGTCGAGGGTGGTGAGGCCGCTCATTGTGCGCCCCTCCGCATGAGTTCTTCCCCGGCGATGTGGGCGGAAGCGTACCGTTCCATTGCTTCCATCGTGTGGCAGGTGGCGCAAAAAAGGGACTGGATGCCGTAGTTCATGCCGTTTGCGAACGGCTTCAGGTTGTCCGGCATGGTGTTGCCGGGCATCCAGTAGACATCGCGCAGGCAATGTTCCAGTTCTGACCCGACCTTGAAGAACTCCCGCTGGAAGGTGCGGAAGCGTTCCAGCGCGGTGGCTGTTTGTTCCTGCCGTGTCGGTTGGGGTACGGCGGGCAGGGCGGCCTTCGGCTTTTGGTTCAATTCGTCAATTTTGCTTTGCACCCATGCGAGGGCATCTGGGAGCCAATTGGTGGGCAGGTCGTCGATGCGGCCAAGCTGGAAGCGGGCGCGCACCTGCGGCCACAGGTTTGAAGGGTGCACGCCGGAGAGCCTTGCCCAGACGTTGACCATATCGCGCAGGGGCTTTCGGTCGTCAGGCGTGGAAGGGGCGAGGGGAGTGGGGCATTCAACAGGCACCCTGTCGCCGTACTGTTCGATGACATCGAGGCACCACTTGCGGAACGCCTTGGCGACGGGCGTACGGGCGAACATGGCGAGGGCGTAGCAGCCGCGTAGGGAGAAGATGCGGGCACGGACGGTCAAATTGACCGTGTGGAGGTTTTCAACCACTTGCGTCATGTTTTCGGTGAATTCATCGGCGTTGCGTTCGTAGATGCGCCGAACAGAATTTTCATCCTTGTAACCAAGCGCGCGGGCAAGTTCTGATGACTTGAACCAAGGCTGGCTGTCACGGATGACGGGCGAGAAGGTGAACTCATTGAAGCAGAGAGAAGCGGTCATAATGACCTCCTACAGAGTTGGGATAAAAACAAAAAAAAGGCGATCACAACGCTCCCCAGCTCTGTAAGCTGCCGGGGCCTCACGGACACCCGGACGTTGTGATCGCCAATATCTGCCTGTGTATAGCAGTAGGCTTCTTGATGTTTAATCTACATAGCCTCGGCCTTGGGAGCAGAGACAGGCGGTAGACAACGCCTTACAGAGTAGGGAACCTCAGAAAACACAAAACGCGGGCTAGTGTCAAGGCATGGTCTTTTTCGTAATTTCAAAACCCCATCGTTCATTTGATATTGTATTTATAATGTAAACTTTGAATGTTTTTTCTGGAATTCCATTTGGAATATCACAGACCAGTATGTTTTCCCATCCATTGTATCCGTCACTATGTGCAACACCAACAGGACCATTCCGTCTTGATATTATGTTGCCAATATTATCTTGAACGATAATTTCCCATCCACCATAGCTAACTGAATTTATGCTTATGTCATATATATGTGCATAAATGTACGAACTTCCGACGGCATCTTTTAGCTCTTCTATTTCTTTTTTTGATAAAAGTCTTGCTTTTCCATGTGTTTCGATATCGTTTTTTTGTTTTTCAGGATCTTCAATTTTATATATATTTATGTTTAGATCAGGATTTTCACATGCAACGACTCTATAATCACCAATAAATTTATCGAAGGCGGCGGCTTTTTCTGCCGCTTCTCGTTGATTGTAACGATCAACAGCAGACATATACCCATCAGGGTATCCGCATCCAACCATCCCTCCACACACCACCACAGCCAACGCCAAAATAAGTTTTCGCATAATCTAATCCTCCTACCTTCCCCACACCACAGGGTAGCGGGAAAGTCAAGGCGCGATACGAAAGAAGGCGGCTCCGAAGAACCGCCTTCTTATCAGCATTATGCTGAAACAGCCCGCAATTTTACATTAAGGCCCGCCAAGATTTTGGCGATGGTTTCATAACGCGGCTTCGCACCGGGGCGAAGCGTCTTGTACAGGCTCTCGCGGCCTAGTCCCGTGCTTTCCGCCAACTTCGCCATGCCTCTGGCGCGGGCGACCGTGGCGAGAGCTTCCAAAAGGACATCGGGGTTGGGGTCCTGCATGGCCTCGGAAATGTATTCGGCAATAGCCTCTTCGCTGTCGAGGTATTCGGCGGCGTCAAAAAGCTGGAATTTGCTTTCGTCCATGTTTATTCCTCCATCATCTTTCTGGCTTTGGCGATGTCTTGTTGTTGGGTGGACTTATCACCGCCTACAAGCAGGAAATATACGATTTCACCTTCCCGCGTGTAGTAAAGCCGATAACCGGGGCCGTAATGGATTCTCATTTCCGACAGTCCACCGCCCAACGCCTTGGCATCACCGAAGTTGTCGCGTCTGGCATTGTCAATACGTGAGAGGATTTTGATTTTCCCCTTGGTATCGCGCAGCTTTTTAAGCCATTCGTCAAAGTCTTCGGAGCGTTTGATGATGTTCATGTGTAGAGTGTATCCATAGGGATACAGAAAGTCAACCTCCATCCGCAAAAATCGCCGTGCCGCATCAAACAGGAAGTGAAGCATGGCAAGAAAAACACCCGGCATTTATATAGCGATCCGTGGTGATTACTCGGCGTTTAACACCGACATGCTTAAGGTAAAGCAGCTTGCCAAAGCGCAAGCTGAAGACATTGCCAAAAGCATCAATAACGCGGTTTCGGCGGCGGATCTCTCTAGCGGAATTTACAAGATCACGCGGGAATTGAAGACGGCGCAGGCCGCCTTGTCTGCCGGTGCGTTCAAGGGGCAAGTTTCAGGGTTGGAAGAGATTGCCAAGGCCGCCGGGGTCAGCTCGAAGCAGCTTGAGGGCCTGACCAACTCCATGCTCAAGTCTCAGGCCGCCGCGACTGCGAACCGGGCTTTCGAGTATTTGCAGAAGAACGCCGGGCTATCCACGCTTGAGCTTGCTAAATTGCGGGTGCAGTTGGGCGATACATCCGGGGCTATGTCTACGCTTTGGAGCGGCGCGAAGGCCGCCGCCGTTCCGGTCATGGCCATCGGCGCAGCGGCGATTTATGCCGGAAAAGCTTGTTTTGACGCCTCGCTGCAAATGGACAGGCTAGTCAAATCATACACCACCATTGAAGGCTCCACCTCAGGGGCCGTCTCCCAACTCGATTACATCTATGAGATCAGCAACAAGCTCGGGCTCGAATTCCAGTCGACAGCAGAAGCGGCCAAGGGGTTCTTTGCCGCAGGGAAGGGGAGTGCGCTCCAAAAAGATCTGAACGGCATTTTTGAAGGCGTATCCCAAGCCGGCGCCGCTTTGTCCCTGAGCACAGAACAGATGGACGGCGTATTCCTCGCGTTGGGGCAGATGATCAGCAAAGGGAAGGTACAGGCTGAGGAACTGCGCGGGCAGTTGGGTGAACGCCTTCCCGGTGCTTTCAATCTTGCGGCCAGGGCAATGGGCGTCACCACCGCACAGCTCGACGATATGCTCAAGAAAGGGCAGGTCACTGCGGAAGATATGCTTCCCAAGCTAGCCGCCGTTCTGAAGGATGAGTTCGGGCCAGCGGCGGAACAGGCCGCACAAGGTGCACAGGGGGCGGTGAACCGCCTGAGCACGGAATGGAATTTGTTCAAAGCGACGGTGATGGACAACGGCCCTATCATCACGGCTATTAATGCTATTACAGATGCTATGGGTAAGGCCAATGCCGCACAACGAGAACAAGAGCTTGAGAAAAGGATGGAGGCTGCGGGCTGGGAAAAGGCTACGACAATGCCCATGTGGGGTGTCCCATTTGGTGAAACAGTTAAAAAGTATACTGAAGAACAGAAAGAAATATTCAGAGAATACGAAAAAGTTGTTTTAGCAGATGCCCAAAAAATGAAATCAGTACAGGAGGAAGCGAATAAAATTCTTGCAGAAGGGGAGGCTAGGACGGCAGATTTTCTTAAGAATACTACTGAAAGTAAAATCGCCGCATTGAATAAAGATTATGACGAAACGGTGTTAGCTCTTACCAAAAAAATGATTTTGTACCAGCAACAGGGACAGGATTTTTCTGGTCTTCAAAAAGAGCTTTTGAAGGTTGACGCAGAATATGATCGTCAGCTCGAAGCGTTGAACAAGAAAGGCATGAAATCCGCTGAAGATGCCGCGAAAAAAGCGGCATTGTCGGCCACCAATCTTGATGAGCTGCGGAAATCCGTAGAGGCGTTGGAGGCCGCGAATATCCCTGCCGCCAAGTCCTTTGACCAGATGGCGGAGAAAATCCGGGAGCAATCCAAGCAAACTCAAATTGCCATTGAAGCCGATGCCGCCCGCATGGTGGCCACCAAGAAACTCACCGTTGCGCAGGCGGAAGAGTGGAAGGGCCTCAAGTTTCGTGAGGACGCCGCAAAGACGACTCAGAAGCTGGCTGAGGTGGAAGCCAAGCGCGGCGAACAGGATAAAAAATATGCCGATCTCCGTCTCGACTTCGAGAAGCGATATGCCGACATGGTGGGCCTGTCGTCTGAAGCCGTGTCAAAATCCATCTCGAAGCAGGCGGAAGAGTACCGGAAGGCCATAGAAGCCGGAGAGAACGCCGCCGAGGAGCTGGTACGCCTTGAAGAATGGAAGCGTGACCAGATCCAGCGTGCCAGCCGCGAGGCGATGGACGGCGCACGGGTGGCCTTGCGCGACTATCAGGTCGAGGCCTCGAATCAGGCCAAGTCCATGAACGACGCTTTCCGTGGCCTGTTCTCCGGCATGGATTCCGGCTGGAAGTCGGCATGGGAGCAGATGATCGAGACTGGCAAGGTGTCCCTGTCTTCATTCCGTTCCGTGTTCGCGTCGTTCCTTGCGGATTTGATGCATATGGCGATCACCCGGCCCATCACGGTTCAGATTGCGGGCGTGGTGTCCGGTATGCTCGGCACGGGCGGCGTGGCGTATGCGGCGGGGGGCAATGGTGGCTCCGGTGGAATAGGGCTCGGTAATTTGCCGTTCTCCAGCCTGTTGCCCGATTCGTGGACATCGGGGGTTTCCAGTTTCTTGAGTTACGAGCTTCCCGGTACGGCCCCCGGCATTTCCGGCTTGTATGGCCCAACTATGGGCGGCGGCAATCTCGCCAGTGGCCTTTCCCTCGGTTCCGCGCTCATGTACGGGGGCCTCGGTTCGCTCGGGTATTCCCTGCTCGGCGGGGCGTTGGGGCTTCCCCAGAACAAGTACAGCGGCATTACCAGCGGCCTTGGAGCGGGGCTTGGCGCATGGGGCGCCAGCGCCGCGTTGTCCGGTACTGCCCTTGGCGCGACGCTCGGCAGCGCGGTGCCTGTGGTTGGCACGGTCATCGGCGCGGCTCTTGGCGGGCTGGCATCGTCTTTGTTCGGCGGCGGGAAGAAAACACATCCTTCCGTCTACACCAATGTTGTCGACGCCAGTCTGTTTGGCTCGGACTGGGAAGCCCTCATGACGCAAGGGGCATGGACTGACCGGGCCAGCGTTTCCGATGCGGCCGGGATTTTCAAGGGGCTTGGCGAGGTGGCCAACACCACGGCCAGCTCAATTATGGGGTTCGCGCAAGCGTTGCCGGAAGAGTATCAGGCGCAGGTCCTTGCCCGGCTCAACGCCGAGACGGTCAGCTTCGGTCGCGGCTCCACGGCGGGACGTAAGGGCGTCACCGACTACGGGCCGAGCACGTGGAATTTCCAGTTCCATGACGAGGAACAGCTTCAGGAGGTCATCAATACCGCCGGGGAAGATATCCAGCGCGTCATGCTGAACGCGCTCCAGCAAGCAATGGCCGGAACGGATCTGTCCTCGATGCTGGCCGTGGATCTGTCGTCCACGGAAGGGCTGGATAAGGCGATTCAGGCCATCAACGCCATCAATACGGTAACGGAAGCCACGGCGAACATTAAAGAACCGTTATCGGAGATGGAGCAGCAGGCGAAGGCGGCACGGGCGCAACTGGACGAATGGACGGAGTCCATGCGGTCGCTTGGTGTGAATGCCGATTACGCCGGGAAGCTCATGGAGGACTACAGGCACGCCTACATCGACAACGTGATCGAGTCACTGGACGAATCGCTGCACCCTCTTTCGGCCTACGCGCAGGCGGTGAAGGCGGCGAATGAGGCCGTGGACCAGCGCAAGAAGGCGCTTGAAATCATCGGGGCCACGGAAGGGCAGCTTGCGCAGGTGGAGGCCATGCGCGCCGAGGTGGTGAAACAGGCCACTGAGGAAATGCTGCGCTCGTTCGACCAGTCCGTCGCGCAGCGGTGGGCGGCTGTGAACGGCAACAGTGACGAGGTGGGCCGGGCCATATCGCAAGCCAACGAACTGCGGGAGACAATCCAACAGTTCGGGGAAGGCTCCGCGCAGGTGGCGGAACTGTTGAAGCTCCACGCGGCGGAAACGGTGAAGGCCGCGCAGGACGCCGCGAAGTCCGAATACGATTCGCTCAAGGCGCAGATGGACGCGCTGGAACAGCAGCGGGTCCAGCTTCAGCAACAGGCGATACAGGAGCAGATCAACGCCATCAACGAACAGCTTTCCGCCGCAAAGACGCTCAAGAGCACATGGGAAGGGCTCGACAAGAGCCTTGGTCAATCCCGCTACAACCTGTTCGCCGGGAGCGCCAACCTCGACGCGGAGAATCGCCTCGGCACGGTACAGGCCGAGTTCCGGCGGCTGTCAGGGCTTGCGCTTGGCGGCGACTCCGACGCGGCGGGCCAGCTTGCGGGAGTGGGCACTTCCCTGCTCGATCTGGTGAAACAGACGGCGGGGACGGAAGAGGAATACCTCGACGCTTTCTGGGCGGTGAACGCGCAGTTGAAGTCCGCGCAGGACGCGGCCGGGGCGCAGGTGTCCGCAGCCGACAAGCAACTTGAAGCGTTGCAAGGCCAGCTTGATGTCCAGAACGCGGCGCTTGCGGAGTTGCAGGGCCAGAGCGCCACGCTTGAGGAAATCGAAAAGCAGATTGCGGAATTGAGGCCGCTTCTGGATGCGGCCGGCGACAAGGCCGGAGTGAAGGCGTTCGCCCGGGGCGGGCTTGCCATGCCGGGGTGGGCGGTGGTGGGCGAGGAAGGGCCGGAACTGGTGAACTTCTCGCAGCCGGGGCGCGTCTACACGGCGGCGGATACGGCGGCGCTGTTCCGCAGCGCGACGCCCCGGGCGGCTGACACCGATTCGGGAAGCGATGCGGAGGTCAAGGCGTTGCGGCGGGAAGTCTACCAGCTTCGCCGGGACATGCTCATTTCCATGTCCGAGATCGCCAGATTTTCCCGCCGCACGTCCGACATGGTTGAAGCGTGGGACGCCGAGGGGATGCCGGGGGTGCGGGCATGAAGCTCATAGAGCCGCAGGCCATCCGGTTGCTGTCCAGCACCGTGCCGGAAAACGACGCCCCGGCGTGGAACGCGGGCACAGCCTATGAGATCGGGGATTCCGTCATCCATGAGCATAGGGTCTACAAGGCCGTGACCGCCAGCACGGGCAAGCGGCCTGACCAGAATTGCGAAGGGACGGATGCGGCGTGGCGGCTCATGGGGCCGACGAACCGTTACGCAATGCTCGATCAGTATGTCTCAACGCAGACCGTCGCCCCGATGGACGCCGAGACGCTGACGTTTACGGTGACGTTCAACCGCTGTACGGCGTTCGCACTCCTGAACTTCAAGGCGACGAGCATCCGGGCCGTGGTGAAGGACGGCGACGGCCTCGTCATGTACGACCGCACGGTGAATACGCTGAAAGACGTGGACGGCTACTGGAAATACTACTTCCTGCCCCTTGAGCGCATCGTGGATCAGGCCGTGACAAACATTCCCGTCTCTCCCGTGGCGACGCTTGAGGTCACGCTCACGCAGGAGGGAGGCCCGGCGCTCGGGCAGGTCATCGCGGGGCAGGCGTGGCCCATCGGCATGACGCAGTACAACACCCGTCTCGGCATCCGGGACTATTCCAGAAAGGACACCGACGAGTTCGGCAACACACGGCTGGTCAAGCGGGCCAACGCCAAGCGCACGAGCCTGCCATTGTACCTGCACCCGTCCCGGCTGGACAGCGTGCGGGAAGTCCTCGCCCGGATGCACGGCCTTCCCGCGCTCTGGCTCGGGGACGACAACGAAGGGATCGGCTCCTATCAGTCGCTGACGGTCTGGGGCTGGCTTGAGGATTGGAACGCGGTCTTTGCCGGGCCGAACAAGATCGACATGAACATTGACATACAGGGGTTGAAGTAATGGCAGTAAAGCAGCTTCCCAAGATTTCGGATCTCCCGGAACCGCCGGATAGACTTGTGGGCGATCAGGAACGGTTTGACGTGCTGACGTTCAACAGCCTGAAAGCGCAGAAGAAGATGGTCAACGATGATCTGAACAAGACGCTGATCCCCGCGCTGAACGAATTTGCTGTGGATGTGAACGCCAGCGTCGACGCGGCGGCAGCCTCAGCCACGGCAGCCGGGAAAAGCGCGGACAAGGCACAGGGCCTCGTCAATCAGTACCGGGGCATGACCGCCGAGGCCGTCACGCTTGCGCCGGGGGCCGAAGCGACCGCTACATTTCATCCCGGCACCGAAAAGCTGACGCTCGGCATACCGCGAGGGGATACGGTCGTCGGCCTGACTCATGTCTCCGGCTTTGAGCTCGACGCCGACACCGGGCATCTGGAGTTTGTGGTGGTGGCGTCATCGGACATCACGGACGGCTACATCGACGACAGGGGAAACCTTGTCATTTCCGTCAACTAAAGGAGATTACACATGGCAAATACCCTTGATCTGGGCCGTGTCCGGCTCGTGCATAAGGGAACCTACGGCGCCGGCACCGCCTATGAGTTTTTTGACTGCGCCACCTACAACGGCTCCTCGTATGTGTGCACCGCGGACGCCGGAAGCCCCGCCGGAACCCTGCCCACGGACACATCAAAATGGGCGCTTCTGGCTCAGAAAGGCGACACCGGGGCCAAGGGTGCCACAGGAGCGACAGGCTCGCAGGGGCCCAAAGGCGACAAGGGCGATACCGGGGCTACCGGGGCGGCAGGCGCAAAGGGAGCCACAGGAGCCAAAGGCGTCTCTTTCGTGGTGAAGGGCGCATGGGCCAGCGGCACGGCCTATGTGAACAACACCACGCAAATTGACGTGGTGACGTATAACGGTAGCTCCTACGCCTGCAAGACCAGCCACACGGCCTCGCCTTCCATCCTGCCGACCAACACGACGTACTGGACTTTGATCGCGCAAAAGGGTGCGACCGGAGCCAAGGGAGACAAGGGCGACACTGGGGCGACAGGTCCGGCAGGGGCCACAGGTGCGAAGGGGGCGACAGGGGCAACGGGGGCGCAGGGACCGAAAGGAGATACCGGGGCTGGCGTCACCGCTGTGGCCATCAACGCCAATGGGCATCTCACGGTCACGATAGGAGGCTAAATAATGGCGCAGAAAGTCTATGATCTCGGTCCGGTTTGCCCGATCTACAAGGGCAACTGGTCCGCCACGGCCACGTATGAAACCCTGAACATGGTCCGCCACGGCACCGCGCTGTGGGTGATGATTGCAAAGACCTACACGGTCGGCTCCACGCCGTCCGACTCGTCGTCGTTCTGGAAAAAGGCCGCGCAGGACGGTGCGACCGGAGCCAAGGGAGATAAGGGAGCCACTGGAGCGACAGGCCCCAAGGGAGACAAAGGTGAACCCGGGGCGACGCCGACGCTCTCAAGTGCGGTGAACAGCACATCAACCACGGTCGCAGCGAACTCGGCAGCGGTCAAGACGGCCTATGATCTGACCACTACCGCTAGAAACGACGCCAACAGCAAGGTGACAGCCGCACAGGCGGCGAACGCGGCAATGCCAGGACGCTATATCGACGTCTCTTACGATAGTAATAGAACCTACCAAGCCCCAGCTGATGGATATTTTTTGATTACTTCGACAGAGAGCGGAAATACGGGCTTGTACGTCTATGACTCAGCAAATGCTACGCTGTTATACCAATCTTTTATTATGGGAAGTGCTGGTTCTGATAACAGTGTTATGCTTCCTGTTAAAAAGTCAAACCACATCCGTTCTGTAGGCACCTATGTTGCATCTAAAATCAAACATTATAGATTCATATACGCAGAAGGAAATGCCTGATGACAACATACATCACCGTTGACGATACAGGGCGCGTCACCGCGTCTGCGGACTGGCAGTTCCCCGGCTCTGAGCCATGCCCGTGCGAAGTTATACGCTATCCTAACGGCCAGCTTTACCGTGCCGATACCCTTCCGCCTGTTTACGCCAACCCCGGAACAGCAGAGCAGCAAATCTCTGGAGATTGCCCGCCGGGTTGGGTGATGATGCCCGGCCCTTGTCCAGAGGCTCTGCGTGGTGCCAGCGGCGTGCTCACGGCCACATGGGAAGCGAGGGAAAACGGCGAATGGGTGCCCGTGCCGACAATCACGTTTGAAACCATGAAAACCGCCAAACGCTCTGAAATCAACGCGGCTGCGGACAGGGCCATAGGCACACTCACGGTGACATATCCGGACCGGGAGATCAGCACGTTCGACAAGCAGGAATCCGAGGCCCGCGCCTATGCCGCCGACGCCACGGCTTCGACTCCGCTCCTTTCCGCGCTGGCGCAGGCTCGGGGCATCCCTCTGTCCGAACTTGTGGAGAGGGTACTCGCCAAGGCCGACGCCTTTGCCGTGGCTTCCGGCTCCATCATCGGACAGCGGCAGACGCTGGAAGATCGGCTTGATGCTTGTACGACGCTGGAAGAGGTGCAGGGGATCACCCTTGTTATCTCCATGCTGGGCGGGGAAACCGCATGACCTACGGAAAGCGAACGTTGATCGCCGTCGACCAGCTCATCAATACGCTCCTCGGCGGCTGGCCGGATGAAACCCTGTCCTCGCGCTGTTACCGCTGGGCGCGGGACGGGGTGAGGGCATGGCCCCGAAAGCTGGTGGACGGACTGTTCTTTTGGCAGAGGGAACACTGCAAGAGCAGTTATGAGAGCGAGAGGGAGGGCAGGCAGTCGCCGCCGGAATTGCGGCGCGTGACCCCGGAAGCGTAAACCGTTATAATCTTTTCAGGCAGAGGCGGGGGAGATTGGACCCTCCCCCACCGGCCCGGTGTACGACCACCGGACCACGGCCCCACACGATGCTGTAATCATCGTGCAAGGTTTCCGCCTGCGGTTGAGTGCCCATAGCGAGGGGCGCGCAAAGGCTATCAGGCGATGCTCGGGGGCGCAAGATAGGACTTTCAACGAATGAGAGGGATTGAAAAAGAGATTCGGTGCGGCAACTGCGGGCGGTTGCTGGCGAAAGGAACGGCAATCGCCCTTGAAATCAAATGCCCCCGCTGTGGGGAGATCAAATACGTGAGGGACATGATCCCCGGCCTTGAGCCGCATGACGGCCGAGATCGCAACAATGCAGACAAAGAAGGACAGCGGGCCTGACACCCGTATTATCGTCGGCCCCTATCGCATTCCCCTTTCCCGCGAACGGTTCCTTTTGCTGAGCGGGACCTCATGACCACGGCGGGCTTTACGAAAGCCGAGATCCACGCGGAAATCCTGCGGAGGCTTGGCGTATGTGCGGAGTAGAGCTTGTGCCTGTCGAACGCCTGAAGCCCGCGGGCTACAATCCCCGCCGCGCCGATGCGGAACGCCTTGCGCTGGTGAGGCTTTCCCTGTCCCGGCTCGGTTTTCTGCTTCCCATCGTCGCAACGCCGGACGGGGAAATCCTTTCCGGCCATCAACGCCACGCCGTGGCCATGTCCATGGGGGCGCGTCAGGTTCCCGTGATGTTCGTGGACATCCCGCAGGAGCGGCGGCGCGGCCTGAACATCCTTTTTAACCGGGCCACAAACGATATCCCCATGACGACCGATGAGGTGCGGCTTCGGGCAGAGCTTCAGCGTGTCCACGTTCATGAGCTTGCCGAGCGCCTGCCCGACCTTGATCCGAATGGGCCGGAGTTTTGGCCGTGCCTGTCTTGGGCCACGCGGAACGTCCGGCAACTGGCCTGTCGGAATGTGGCCAGCTTTCAGCCGCAATCCGCCAACGTAGGCCGGACTCTGGCGCGGCTTGGCGTCCAATTGCCCATTGTGCTGACTGAGGACGACGAGGTGGTCAACGGCATCGGGCGGCTTGAGGCTGCGGCGCGGAAGGGCAGGGAAACGATAGAGGCGATCACCGTATCCCCGGTGAAGGCAGAACTTGCGCGGGCAATGCTGAACCTGGTGAGTATGGATTTCCATTTTGAGGGGGACAACGCGGACATGCTGCGATATGGGGCCTTCCGCCGCAGCAGGATGAGACGCCGCACGTTGGGGACAGCCTATGTCATCCCTGTTTTCCGCAGCCGCCGCAACGCCGACTTTGACATTGCGGATCCTGAGCACAGGGCGAAGTGGCTGCACGTTTGTGGTGATTCCGTGCTCGATTTCGGTTCGGGGCATGGCGACGAGGCGCGTATGCTCCGTGAAGCGGGGATCGACGTTACGGCGTTCGAGCCTTACAAAAACGATGGGCACGAACGGATTTCCTTTGACCGTGGCAAGCGGTCCGCCGAGGGGTTCATTCACGCGGTACGTTCCGGGAAACGCTTTACCTCCCTCTTTCTGTCGTCCGTCCTTAATTCAGTGCCCTTTGTTTCCGACCGGGAACATATCGTTTGCATTTGCGCCGCACTGTGTGATGGAAATTCTACACTGTACGCTTCGGCGCGCTCCACCAAGGGGGCAAACTGGCAGTGCCACACTCGCGGCCCCGGTTTGAATGAGCATGGCATGTATGAAGGCACGTTCCGCGTCGCTTGGGAAAGGGGGGTCACGATTGGGGATCTCGGCGTGGCTCCAAAAGTACAGAAATACTATGATCGCGCTGAGTTCAGGGAGCTTTTCCTTCAGTTTTTTGGTGAAGTGGAAATCTGCCCCAAGTCCACGTCAATCGCCGCAATCTGCCGCAAGCCCCGCCCTGTGAATCCTGAGCGCCTCGCCGCCGCGCTCCGGTTCGAGTTCGATCTGCCGTATCCCGGCGGCCGCAGGCTCGGCATGGCGGAAGAGGCTCTTGCCGCCTTCAGTACCCGTCTGGGGGTGAGCTTATGACTCGGGCGGCGCGGGAGTTGAAGGACTGGACGTTTCGCGGCTTCTCCGGCCAGTTTGACGGGCATGTCCGCGAACAGCTTCCTTGGTACGACATGGCGACGGCGGCGGTGGCCATGATTGCCCGGCATTACATCCCGCAGGGGGGCAAGGTGTATGATCTGGGGTGTTCCACCGGGAACATCGGGCGCGTGCTGGCGCCGACGCTGCATGAGCGGGAGGCGCGGCTTGTCGCGCTGGATGAGTGCCGGGGGCCGGGGAGGGCGATCACGGCGGACGTGGCCCGCTATCCGTACAAGGGGTTCGACGTGGGGATTGCCTTTCTGACGCTCATGTTTTTGCCTGTCCCTGAGCGGCGGCGTTTGCTTGCGACGCTGCGGGGGAAGGTGAAGCCGGGCGGGGCGATCATCGTCGTGGACAAGGAAGAATCCCCCGGCGGCTATCCGGCTACGGTGCTGTCCCGGCTGACGTGGGATTGCAAGCTCAGGCAGGGCGCGGAGCCGGGGGCGGTGATGCGGAAAGAGCTTGCGCTGTCCGGCGTGCAGCGGCCCCTTTACCGTGGGGAGTTGGGGCCCGACGCCGTAGAGGTGTTCCGGTTTGGAGATTTTGCTGGATGGTTGATTGAGGCGTGACGCCAGAAGCCCCGGCGGGAGAGATTCCGCCGGGGCTTCTCGTTTATGCTGTGCGGCGGACGGTTTCGGCCATCCACAGGATTTCGTGTTTTGTGGCCTGCCCCATGAAGAGGAAGGGC
>ENA-ORTP01002094-ORTP01002094.1-human-gut-metagenome-genome-assembly--contig:-NODE-2094-length-17676-cov-3.044946_pt1 | contig 17676 bp, 17 predicted proteins | sample MGYA00241913_ERZ509190 | MGnify/ENA primary metagenome ERZ509190 (study PRJEB26280, sample SAMEA2338839) | human gut metagenome | biome: human gut; feature: human-associated habitat; material: faeces...
TGAAGCAGAACCTTTTCTGGGAAGAAACGATCGCCCAGGCCCTGCAAGACGGCCTGAGCGAAGACGAAACGGTTGAATTGCTGCGGCGTGAAGACCCCGAGCTGGCCAACATCGCCCGCTACACCGCGGGTGCGCAGAGCCGCGAAGCGTACTTCCTCGGCAACAGCGTGCGCGGCTTCGCGCGCTTTCTGGGGCGGAACGCCTGACGGCCGGCGCATCCGCCGCGCCCGAGGAAACGTGCCTTGCTTCGCCAAACACAAAAACAGGACGACACACAAAAAATCCCCGGCGGCCATTTTTTTCGGCCGTCGGGGATTTTTTGTGCGCCGTATGTCCTGCGCAAAACGCAGACGTCCAGTTCATGCCGGCGCGGTCTTCTTCGCGTTCCGGCACCGGTTCGCCCACCTTTTCGCGGTCACCGTCCGCCGGTCGGCTCCGGGGCTTTGAACGTGCCTTCGGAACGGGAAACGATCAGCGCCGTGGCCGCGTCGCCGACAATGTTCGGAATCACGCGGGCCATGTTGAGGATGCGGTCGATACCGGCCAGCAAACCGATCGCTTCCATGGGAAGATGCACCGAAGTCAGCACGATCGTCAGCATCACCAGTCCGGAGCCGGGCACGCCAGCCGTGCCGATGGAGGCCAGCGTGGCGGTGAGCATGATCATGACCTGATCGGCGACGGTCAGCGGCACGCCGAAGATCTGGGCCGTGAAGACCACGGCGATGGCCTCGTAAATGGCGGTGCCGTTCATGTTCATGACGGCGCCGAAGGGGATCACGAAGTTGGCCGTCCCCTCGTCGACGCCGAGCTTTTTCGTGCATTCGAGGTTAAGAGGAATCGTGGCGACGCTGGAGCAGGTGGCGAAAACGAAGGTCATCGCTTCCTTCATCGTCTTCAGGAAACGGAGCGGACCGACGCGGCCGATCAGCCCGGCCATCAGGCCGGCCTGAACGACGACCAGATAGAGGAACGAGGCGATGTACATGGCCGAGATCGCCTTGATGTAAGGGATGAGGATATCCGGGCCGTTGGCTCCCACAACCTGCGCCATCAGGCCGAAAACGCCGTAAGGCGTGAACTCGAGCACGATGGCGGTGATCTTTTTCATCGCTTCCTGACCGGCGCGGAACATGTCCAGCAAGGCTTGTCCCGCGGGGCCGATCTTCATCAGCGCGAAGCCCAGCAGCAGCGCGAAGAAAATGATCTGCAGCAGATTCTGCTTCGACAACGCTTCGAAAGGATTCTTGGGAATGATGCTGATCAGCGTGTCGAGCATGGAGATCTGCTTGGCCGTCGTCTTCGCGGATTCTTTGGCGATCTCGATGCTGACGCCCGTGCCGACCTGCATAAGATTGGCGAAAATCAGTCCGATCACGATGGCACACGCGGTACTGGCAAGAAAAATAATCACCGTCTTCACGCCCATGCGCCCCAGCTTCTTGCCGTCGCCCACGTCCGCGGCCGCACAGACCAGCAGGCAGAGCACCAGCGGCGCTACTACCATCGTCAGCAGATTGGTGAGGATCGTTCCCAACGGTTTCAGCACCGCGGCCTGTTTGCCGAAGACCAGTCCCACGGCGACGCCGAGCGCGAAGCCGATCATGATGCGCGTAAACAGACTCAGCTTGTTCCACGGTTTGAAGATGAATCCCATCTCTCTTCCCCCTCAATGAAAAATCAGACAAAGCGACACACGTGATCGATCGCGACGTCGGAAAAACCGTAAATTTCGGCCTTGGTCATCTTGCCGCTGCAGACGTCTCCGATGACCGCGAGCAGTTCCCTACCGCTTTCCCGATACGTCGCCGTGCCCTTGACAATGCCGCTCAGATCGACGTCCATGTTGTCGTCCATCATCTGATACGTACGGGCGTTGGCCGTTACCTTGAGCACGGGCACGATAGCGTTGCCTGTCGGTGTGCCGCGCCCCGTGGTGAAGATCACGGCGTTGCAGCCGCCGGCCACCATGGAGGTGACGGAGGAGATGTCGTAGCCGGCCGTGTCCATGACGATGGCGCCGTGCTTCGTGGGGCGTTCGGCCTGTTCCAGCACTTCGACGATGGGACGCGTGCCGCCCTTGCGGATGCAGCCGAGACTTTTCTCGTCGAGCGTGGAAAGGCCGCCCGCCTTGTTGCCGGGCGTGGGCTGGCCGGCGCGGCAGTCCTGCCCCGCCGCCTTGAGGTGCTCTTCGTAATCCCGGCAGATTTCGATGATTTTATTGTGAAGCTCCGGCGTTGCTGCGCGCCGGGCGACGACATGCTCGGCACCGATCCATTCGATGGACTCGCTCATGATCGTCGAAGCGCCGAGATCCACGAGCAGGTCGCTGAGCTCGCCGACGGCGGGATTGCTGGCGATGCCCGAGGTGGCGTCGGAACCGCCGCACTCGATGCCCAGCAGAAGATTCGACATGTCGCACAGTTCCTTGTGCTGCATGGCGGCTTCGGCGGCCATGTCGCGCGCGGCGCGCACCGCCTTTTCGATGGTTCTGAGCGTGCCGCCTTCCTCCTGAATGCCAAAGGACGCCACCGGCTTGCTGGTCATTCCCCGGATTTTTTCGCGCAGCTGCGCGTGCCCCACCGTCTCGCAGCCAAGGCCGATGATGACGACGCCGAAAACGTTGGGATTGCAGGCGAAGCCCGTCAGCACTTTCTGCGACATGGCCGTGTTCGCCGCCACGTCGGAACAGCCGGTGTTGAAGATGATGTTCACGGCGCCGCGCACTTGCGACGCGACGATGCGCGCGCTCTCGCTGCCGCAGGCGCACGTGGGCAGGATCAGCACGTGATTGCGGATGCCCGCGCGCCCCTCTTGGCGCTTGTACCCCCAGAACTGCATTTTCTCCCCTCCTTAAACCATTTCGCTGGCATAATCCCGCGGCACGCTGAAAATATTCTCGTGCGAGACCCAGTGCCCTTTCGCGATCGGTACCAAGGTGCGGCCGATCAGCTCGCCGTACTTGATCACTTCGTCCCCCTCGTCCAGCGGGACCAAGGCGACCTTGTGGCAATAGGGAATCGTCTCCTCCGCCGTGAGCGTGCAGAGCTCGCCGCCGCGGCGATAGACGACCGGGGCGCCGGCCGGGATTTCTTCGACGCAAGTGACCACGTTGTCCTTTTCGTCCATGAGCAAAGCGTTGATGTTCACGTTCAATCCCCCCTTGAAAGTCGAGTATCTTGCTTGACGTCATCATACGGCGGCGATAACATAAATTCAATTCGAGGAAATTTATTGCATCATAAGGAGAATTTATGTTATGAGACAGGAACTGGAGTACGTCTACGAGGTCTACAAAAGCGGCAGCCTTTCGAAAGCGGCGGAAAAACTGTATATCACGCAGCCGGCGCTGAGCATGGCGATCAAAAAAATCGAGTCGTCCATCGGCATGACGCTGTTCGACCGCAAGGTGCGCCCCTTTCAGCTCACCGAAGCCGGCTGGCTTTACATCAACGCGATCACGCGCATCAAAAAAATCGAGGCGGAACTGACGCAGCGGATCGGCGACATTAACGACCTCCACACCGGACACGTGCGCGTCGGCGGCTCTCACTACATCAACGGTTACATCCTGCCGCCGGTGCTGGCGCGCTACAGCCGGCTTTATCCGGGCATCGCCCTAGAACTGGTCGAGCACAGTTCGGCCGTCCTCGCCAAGATGCTGGAGGAACGCGCCGTAGACCTGACGTTCAGCTGCAACGAACTCTTCATGGAGGACTTCGAGCGCTATCCCATGTTCAGCGATCGCATTTTGCTGGCCGTGCCCCGCGCTCATCCGTTCAACCGCCGATACCGCGCCCTCGCCCTGCCGCCGCGCGGCGTCATGAACGGCCGTCACCTGCGCGGGGCTTGCCCCGCGCTGCCCGCCGAGCGCTGCGGAGAGCTTGAGTTCATCTCGCTGATGCCCGGCAACAATCTTCACGACCGTATGCTGCAAATTTTTGCCGCCGCCGGCGTCAAACCGCGCCTCAAGATCGAGCTGAGTCAGCTCGCCACCGCCTATCATCTGGCGGCAGGCGGCTTCGCCGCCGCGTTCGTGAGCGACCGTATGGTTACGAATGCGGGCGCGCCGCTGTGTTTCTACAAAATCGATTCGCCGCTGGCGACGCGGCAGTTTTACGCGCTCCTGCCCAGGCGCGACTACACGGCCAAAGCGGTGCGGCGCTTTATCCAGCTCGTCGGCGAAGTCCTGCGTCCGAAAGCGCGGGCGTAGGGCCAAAGGCGAGCTCGTTTTCGAACGGCGGAGCGCTCTCAGTGGTTCTCCTCCTGCGAAGGAATGTTCCACGTGGAACATTTTCCGCCTCTCTCCCGGCGGCGACCGCCCGAAAGCGGAACGCCTCAATTCCGACGGTTTTTATTGACTAACACGCCGCGGTCATGACACAATGACCGCGGCGTGCTTCTTGCGGGAAAAAACATTTGCCGTTGTTCCGCCAACGAACATTTCATTCGAAATGTGATAGAGTAAAACGAGAACGGACGGGGAAAAGGGGTTCCGCCCCGGATCCGAGGGAACAAAAACGAAGGGGGTTGTCAGCCATGCTGGAATTGAAGAACGTTTCCTTCAGCGTCAGCGAGGACGGCAAGCACAAGGAGATCATTCACGATCTCAGTCTGAAAGTGGACAACAGAAAATTCGTCGTCGTCACCGGCCCGAACGGCGGCGGCAAGTCGACGCTGGCGCGCCTCATCGCCGGCATCGAAAAGCCCACGGGCGGCCGCATCTTTCTCGACGGCGAAGACGTCACCGATAAAAGCGTCACCGACCGCGCCCGCATGGGCATCGGCTTCGCCTTCCAGCAGCCGGTGCGCTTCAAGGGACTGGAAGTCATCGACCTGCTGCGTCTGGCCGTGGGCAAGGAATTGCTCGTCAGCGAGGCCTGCGAGTATTTGGCTGAGGTGGGGCTGTGCGCCCGCGACTACATCAACCGCGAGGTGAACGCTTCTCTCTCGGGCGGCGAGCTGAAGCGCATCGAGATCGCCACGGTGCTGGCCCGCCGCGCCAAACTTTCGGTCTTCGACGAGCCGGAGGCGGGCATCGACCTGTGGAGTTTCCAGAACCTGATCCGCATCTTCAAGAAAATGCGCGAGGACATCAAGGACAGCTCGATCGTCATCATCTCCCATCAGGAGCGCATCCTCAGCATCGCCGACGAGATCGTCGTGCTGGCGGACGGACGCATCGAAAAGCAGGGGCCGCGCGAGGAAGTTTTTCCCGCGCTGGTCGGCACGGAGTCGGCCGTCGACGTGTGCCACAAGCTCAAGCGGGGGGAGGCCTAGCCATGATGCAGCTGGACGAGATCCAAAAACGCCTGCTGGCGGAGGTGGCCGATCTGCACGAAGTCCCGACGGGCGCGTACAATTTCCGCGCCAACGGGCAACTGGCGGGACGCGCCAACACCGCCCACATCGAAATCAGTTCCAAGGCCGACGGTACGGGCATCGACATCCGCATCGCTCCCGGCACCAAAAACGAGAGCGTGCACATTCCCGTCGTCGTCAGCGCCGCCGGCCTGAAGGAAACGGTCTACAACGACTTCTACGTCGGCGAAGACAGCGACGTGCTCATCGTCGCCGGCTGCGGCATCGACAACTGCGGCCGCCAGGACGCCGAACACGATGGCGTGCACCGCTTTTACGTGGGCAAAAACGCCAGAGTCCGCTACGTGGAAAAGCACTACGGCTCCGGGAGCGGCGAGGGCAAGCGCATCCTCAACCCCCAGACGGAAGTTTACATGGAGGACGGCAGCTCCATGGAGATGGAAATGGTGCAAATCAAAGGCGTCGATTCGACCCAGCGCATGACGATCGCCGAGCTGAAAAAGGACGCCCGGCTCGTGGTGCGCGAGCGTCTCATGACCCACGGCGACCAACAGGCCACAAGCGGTTACCGCGTTTCGTTGAACGGCGACGGTTCCAGCGCCGACGTGGTGTCGCGCTCGGTGGCGCGCGACGCGTCGTTCCAAAAGTTCGACGCCTGCATCGTCGGCAACGCGCAGTGCAGCGGGCACACCGAATGCGATTCGATCATCATGGACAAGGGCAAGATCCTCGCCGTGCCCTCGCTGGAGGCCAACAACGTCGACGCGCAGCTGGTCCACGAGGCGGCCATCGGCAAGATCGCCGGCGACCAGATCGTCAAGCTGATGACGCTGGGCTTGAGCGAACAGCAGGCGGAAGAGCAGATCATCAACGGATTCCTCAAATAAAACCACGCCGGCCGCGGGAAGCCTCTCGTTTTCCGCGGCCGGTCCGTTTGTCTTGACTAACACAGGGCGGCTGTGTCACAATACGCGCCGTGAGGGAGTAGCAAGCGCTCCGGGGGGAGCGCAGCACGTCAACATACTGACCGCAAGGGTCTGGTGTGCTTTAAACTGCGAGACTCATGTATAACTGCCAGGCTATACATGAGGACGATCAAAAAAACGACATCCGGGTATAGCCGAGGCTATGCCCGGATTTTTTTTGTTCCGGCGGCCGATCATTCAGGATGGGGTGGCTGAAATGAGTTTGAGTTTCATGTTTGTGCTGAACTGCGCGCTGCTGGGCGTGGGACTGTCGATGGACGCCTTTTCGGTGTCGATGGTCAATGGGCTGAACGAGCCGCGCATGGGTGTACGGCGAGGATGCGCCGTCGCCGGCGTGTACGCTTTTTTCCAGGCGCTGATGCCGATGACGGGCTGGGTCTGCGTGCGCACCATCGTCGAGATTTTTCGTTCCTTCCAAAAGGCTGTGCCCTGGATCGCGCTGATCCTGCTGCTTGGTATCGGCGGCAAGATGGTGCTCGAAGGGCTGCGCGGCGGACGCGAGGATTGCGCCGCGCCCCGGCTGACGCCCGGAGCGCTCTTTCTGCAGGGCGTGGCCACGTCCATCGACGCGCTCTCGGTCGGCTTCACGATCGCCGCATACGACTGCGCCGCGGCGCTGGCCGCCTCGCTGATCATCTCCACCGTCACGTTTGCGGTCTGCGGCGCGGGACTGCTGATCGGCAAAAAGATCGGCACGGCTTTGTCCGGCCGGGCGACGATCCTCGGCGGCGTGATCCTGATCGGCATCGGCCTCGAGATCTTCGCCGCCGGCGTGCTCTAATGCCGGGACACGGGATAAAAAATGCCGGAAGCTCGATCGCGGGCTTCCGGCATTTTTTTACGGCTGAATTTTTACAGCGCGCGGTACTCCACCGTGCCGTCGATCATGGTCATGACGGGATGGCAGCGGGTGTCGAGCGGGTTGCCGTTCCACAGCACGAGATCGGCGTCTTTGCCGGCGTCGATGGAGCCGACGCGGTCTTCGATGCCGAGGTGCTCGGCGCTGGACAGCGTGACGCAGCGCAGAGCCTCGGCTTCGGTCAGCCCGGCGCGGGCGGCCAGCGAAGCGGAGACGATCTGTCCGTAAAGCGGGATCACGGGATGGTCGGTGAGGATGCAGATGTGCACGCCGGCGTCGCGCAGGGCGAGCAAGGTTTCCCAGCCCTGATGGCGCAGTTCGGGCTTGACGGGCACGCCGAAGGTGGGGCCGACGGCGGCCTTGACGTGGTGCGCGGCCAGCCACGGGGCGATGAACTGTCCTTCGGTGCAGTGCTCGATGGTGAAATCGAGGCCGAACTCCTCGGCGATGCGCACGGCGGTGCAGATGTCGTCGGCGCGGTGGCTGTGGACGCTGAGTTTGATCTTGCGGTCGAGCACGAGGGAGAGTGCTTCCATGTCCAAGTTGGTCTCGAAGGCTTCGCCGTCTTTGCGGCACTTTTTCTTTTCCAGATAATTGCGGGCGTCCTGCAGGGCTTTGCGCATGATGTAGGCGTTGCCCATGCGGGTCGTGGGCGTGCGGTGGCCGTTGTCCTTGTAGACGCGGATCGGGTTCTCGCCGAGGGCGGCTTTCATGCAGGAAGGCGACTTGACGAGCATTTCTTCGACGACGCTGGCCTGTTTGAGTTTGATGATGGCGCCCGTGCCGCCGATGACGTTGGCGCTGCCGGGCAAAGTCTGCACGCAGGTGACGCCGCCTTTTTCGCGCGATTCGGCCACGTTCTTGTCGCGCACGTAGATGGAATCGAGGATGCTCAGCCCGGGCGTGACGGGGTTGGTCATCTCGTTGATGTCGCTCATGCCGTACAGTTCCATCTCTTCGGACGTGGTGATGTGAGTATGGGCGTCGACCAGGCCGGGCGTCAGCGTCAGGCCGCGGGCGTCGATGATCTCCGTGCCCTCGGGGGCGCCGAGGTGTTCGCCGACGCCGGCGATCTTCGTTCCGTCCACGAGCACCGCGCCGTTCTCGATCGGCGCGGCGGAAACGGGCAGCACGCGCGCATTGACAATAAGTTTCATACAAGGACCTCCCCTGAAATTTATAATACGCGTCCCCCTAAAGATTCCCCCAGGGAACGTTCGTCACTACGATCTGCGTCTCGTCGTCGCCGGGATGGAACGTGTCCGGCTCTTCGGCGTAGTACTCGAAAATGAATTCGCCCGAATCCCAGCGAGGGAGCACCGACCACTCTTCGGTACGGAACGCGATGGTCTCGTCGTCGATGCCGCGCAGCGCCGGCGTCATCTCCGCCAGCAAAAAGGCGAAGCGTTCCTTGAACTGGCTCCATTCGATCGTCTCTGTCTGAAGCATGGCGTCTCATCCCTCCCTGCCGGGTCGATCGTGATCCGTTAAAAGGATAGCAGATTTATACACCTTTGCAAGTGAATAAATTCGGTTATAATAGGCGATGCTGCACGAACATTTTGTGCGCTTCGCGCACAGGAAGCGATTTTTTTAAGGAGGAATTTTTCGGATGAAAAAGTTGTTTGCCGCCGCGGCGGCGCTCTCGGTTCTTCTGGCCGGCTCGGCGTTTGCGGCCGACCAAAACTCCGGCAAAAAGGTGCTGGCCACCGTCGGCGGCGAGACGATCACGCAGGCCGACCTCGACCAGGCCATGAGCGGCTTCGACCCGCAGCAGCGCGCGGCCTATGCTTCGCCGCAGGGCCAGGCGCAGCTGTTGGACAACCTGATTGACTTCAAGGTCTTTTCGCGCTCGGGGCGCGAGCAGAAGCTGCAGAACACGGCCAAGTACAAGGAGGCCATGGGCAACCTCGAACAGCGCCTGCTCTTCACGTTGGCCACGGAGAAGATTCTCGACGAAGCCGGCAAGACGCCCGCGACCGACAAGGACGCGCAGAAGTATTACGACGAGCATAAGGAGATCTTCCAGGTCCCCGCGGCGATCCGCGCCTCGCACATCCTGATCCGCGCCGACAAGAACATGCCCGAGAAAGATCGCAAGGCCGCTCAGGAAAAGGCCGCCGATCTGATCCGCGACATCAAAGCCGGCAAGATCACGTTCGAGGACGCCGCCAAGAACAACTCCGCCGACGGCACGCGCAGCCGCGGCGGCGACCTGGGCTATTTCAGCAAGGGGCAGATGGTGCCCGAGTTCGAAAAGGCCGCCTTCGCCCTGAAAAAGGGCGAGATGACCACCAAGCCCGTCAAGACCGATTTCGGCTATCACGTCATCAAGGCCACCGACAGCCGCGACGCCTCGATCCGTCCGTTCGCCGAGGTGAAGGAAGACATCAAGGCCGACCTCGTGCGCCAGAAGCAGGTCACGGCCATTCAGGACGAACGCAACGCCCTGCGCGCCCGCTACGGCGTGAAGATCACCGCGCCCGAAGCGCCCGCCTCCGCCGACAAAAAGCCCGCCAAGTGAACGCGCCTCAAAAATCCCCAAAAAATAAAGAGAGACTCCGCCCGAGCCTCTCTTTATTTTTTCGGCGGCACGTTGAGATTTTCGAAGGGGCAGAGTAGAATGAATCAGTTTCCGTATAAAAAATACGCTTCGGCCGCTGCGGCCGAAATCGAACGCAGGAAGGGGAGTTTTCTCATGAAGTACGATTTCACGAGCATCATCGACCGCCACAACCGCGACGCCCTCGCCGTAGACAATCTCGGCGCCGGCATGGCCCCCAATCCGCCCAAACCGGGATTCGACTCGATCCCGATGTGGATCGCCGACATGAACTTCGCCACCGTGCCCACCGTGCCCGAAGCGATGATCGAGCGCGCGAAACACCCGCTTTACGGTTACTTCGCGCCCAGAAAGGAATATTATCAGTCCATTATCGACTGGCAGGCGAAACGCAACGGCGTCGCCGGGCTCGAAGCGAAGCACATCGGCTACGAGAACGGCGTGCTCGGCGGCGTGGCCAGCGCGCTGAACGTGATCTGCTCGCGGGGCGGCAACGTGCTGCTCCACTCCCCCACTTACATCGGCTTCACCAACACGCTGAACAACAACGGCTGGCACATCGTCCACTCGCCGCTGTATCGCGACGCGCAGGGCGTGTGGCGCATGGATTACGCCGACATGGAAAAGAAGATCGCGGAGAACAAGATCCACGCCGCCATCTTCTGTTCGCCCCACAATCCCTGCGGCCGCGTCTGGGAGCGCGAAGAGATCGAAAAAGCCATGGAGATCTACCGCACGCACGACGTGTTCGTGATCTCCGACGAGATCTGGTCCGATCTGACGCTCGACGGTTATAAGCACATCCCCACGCAGAGCGTCGGCGACGACGCGCGAAACCGCACCGTGGCGCTCTACGCGCCCAGCAAAACCTTCAACCTCGCCGGCCTGATCGGCAGCTACCACATCATTTACAACGACTGGCTGCGCGAGCGTATCGACAAGGAATCGTCGCTGTCGCACTACAACAGCATGAACGTGCTCTCCATGCACGCGCTGATCGGCGCCTACAAGCCCGAGGGGTACGAGTGGGTGGACGAACTGCGCCAGGTGCTGACGGAAAACGTGAACTACGCTTACGATTACATCAAAGAGCATTTCGACGGCGTCGATCTGGCCAAACCGCAGGGCACCTACATGCTCTTCATCGACTGCGAGCAGTGGTGCAAAAAGCACGGCAAGACCATCGACGAAGTCCACAGGGCCGGTTCCGACGTGGGAGTTTCCTGGCAGGACGGGCGCATGTTCAACGGCCCGTACAGCATCCGCGTCAACCTGGCGCTGCCGCTGTCGCGTGTCAAGGAAGCCATGGCGCGCCTTGACAAGTACGTCTTCAACGCCCGATAAAACTCGAGCCCGCCTCCTCTTTGCGGAAGCGGGCTTTTTCGTCCGCGCCGGCACAAAAGTTTTCTCTGCGCGCGGTATGACAACATTTCCTCGGGACGGAGCTTTTACGGCGGCCCATTTCATTTGCGAAAGGAGCGACTTCCATGCTGAGAGAATCTCTGGCAATGGGCGCCGCTTTCGGTTTTCTCGTGTTTTTCCCGAAGGGGAAGCTGTGGAACGGCGCCTCGCTGCTGATCGCGGGGCTGATCATGGGACTCGGCGCCGGTCAGTCCCCGCGCGGTGTCGCGGAAAACTTTACCGGCATCGTCACCTCGCCGCCGACCATGAAAACCATCGCCGTCATCCTGCAGATCGGCGTTCTCAGCGCGCTGATGAAGCAGTACGACATTCTCGGCCGGCTTGTGGAAGCCTTCGAGGACGTTTTTTCGTCGACCAAAGCGGTGATCATGATCCTGCCGGCGGCGATCGGCATGGTTTCGGTGCCCGGCGGCGCGGCCATCTCCAGCCCTTTCGTCGACGAACTGGGCGACAGCCTCAGGCTGCCCGTGTTCAAGCGCGCGGCGCTCAACCTGACCTTCCGTCACTGCGCCTTCTTCCTGCTGCCGACGAGCAGCTCGATGATCGTTTTCTCCAACATGGCGCCGCACGTCAGCCTGTACAAGCTGATCGCGCTCAACGTCGCCTTTGTCGCCGGCATGGAGTTCGCGTCTTACCTGCTTTATCTGCGCGGCGCCGAGGCGCCGGCCGCTCCGCGCTCCGGCGGCGGACACACACTCCGCGGGCTCGTCAGCATTCTCAAATACATGTCGCCGATCTACGTCATCGTGCTGCTCAACGGTCTGTTCAAGGTGCCCATGTACCTGAGCGCCTTCGCTTCGCTGATGCTGATCCTGGCCGGTTGGGGGCGGAGCGACGCAAAAGCGTACGCGCGTGCGTTCTGGCAGGGGCTCAGCGGCCAAACTTTCGTGACGATGCTGGGCATCTATTTCATGCAGAACACCGTGCGGGACCTGACCGGCATCATGGCCGCCTTCCAGACCATGTTCGCGCAGTCGTCGGGGTTCGGCGTGCTGCTGGTGATCGCGGCCGCGGCGCTGCTCTTCGGCCTCGCCACGGGGCTCAGCTACGTGCCGCTGGGCGTTCTGGTGCCGCTGCTGACAAGTCTGCATCTGCCGCCGACGGAAGAGCTGCTCTACTGCGTTTTCATCTACACGTGGAGCTTCAACGGCTATTTCTTTTCCCCCCTGCACCTGTGCCAGGCGCTCACCCTGCAGCAGATGAACTGTTCCGTCTCCGCGCTGGACAAAGGATACCTGCCGCTGATGATCGAGATGGCCGTGGCTCCGTTCGTCATTTTCGGCCTGTACAGAACGATCCTGCTGTGACCGCCGCGCCCTGAAAGCACCTGCCAACGCCCCCAAAAGCGCTCTGCCGCCAACGGCAAAGCGCGCTTTTACGCAGCTGAACATTTCACTTTTCCAGTCCGGATTGTTTTTCCCTTGTTGACGTCCGGTAACAAATACGGCGAATTGCGCGGCATAAAAATTTTATAGTGATCATTATCATCATTTTGCGGAGTGGAAAATCATGAACAAGAGAAAAGAAGAGCAGCTGAAACGGATCCTTCAGGCCATCAAGAGCGGTGAAATCGTCAACGACGGCAAGCTGCCGACGGAACGAGAGCTGGAAAGACATTTCAGCATGTCGCGGCTGCATATCCGCGAGTGTCTGAACATCCTCGAAGCTTACGGCGTGCTGGAAATCCGCGAACGCCAGGGTATTTTCGTGGAAAGCCACGATGTCAGCGGGGCCTTTCGTTCGCTGGACGACTTTCAGTCCGCCTGGCCGGTCGGACTCTATGACGAGATTTCGGAAGTGCGCCGTCTCGTCGAGGTCCCTGCCGCACGCTTTGCCGCTCAGCGCCGTAACGAGCAGGATCTGGAACATCTTCACGAGGCACTGACCATGCTGCGCCGTGTGATCGCGCTGGCGCCCCCGGAACGGGGTTTACAGGGGGCGAAATGGAACAGCATCTTCCACAATCTGATCGCGACAGCCGCCCATAACATGGTGCTGCTGCGAATTTACGAAAGCGTCATCGCGCTCTCGCAAAGCACGCTGAACTCGCTGATCCTCGGCGACATCGCCCGCCGCCCGCAGGACATCTGGCCCGACCAGATTATCGACGAACACGAGAAACTGGCCGAGGCCATTTTCCGACAGGACGCAGAAACCGCCGGCAAAATCATGAAACTCCACCTCGAACGGACGTACACTCGCTACAAGCTCAGTTACACAGTAAACCTGGAGCGCAAGGACAACGGCTAAACAAAAATTTTCCATCCATCCCGGACGCATCAATAGCAGAAGCGTCTGGGGTGGATTTTTTCAAAGTAAATTGTCGACTTGATTTTTAATATCCATGATGCTACACTGTTTTTGCTTTAGGTAGATCATGGTTAACCAGAAAAGATCGAAACGATATTCTACATGATTAATCATTTTTCAGCAAAAGACCGTCTTACCTTTGAAAAATCATTCCTCGTTGCTCCGCAGGGAAATTTAAGGCGACACGTTTCAGTTACTTAAAATACATCGTGAGTAGGAGGGCTTTTTATGAGAAGTGGAAATCGCGTTTTAGGTACAGTAGTTTTGATCGGTGCGCTGGCAGCATCCGCTGCTTTTGCCGCTTATCCAACCAAGCAAATCACCGTTCTACAGGGATTCAAGGCCGGCGGCGGCAGCGATACGGTCGCCCAACTGACTCAGCCTTACTTGGAGAAGGTCCTTGGCAAGTCGTTCGTCAATCAGTACATCCCGGGGGCCACCGGGGCAATCGCCTGGACGCAGCTGGCCAAGGCGGCTCGCAAGGACGGTTACACGCTGAGCATCACCAACACGCCCATGCTTCTGACCAACTACATCATGACGCCCGCCATCACCTACAAAGTCGATGAGCTGACGCCCATAGCCAACGTCATCAGTGATCCCGGCATCGTTGTTGTGGCAGCTGACAGTCCCTTCAAGACTTTTGACGATTTCATCGCGGCGGTCAAAGCCAATCCCGGCAAGGTCACCGTCGGCAATTCCGGAGTCGGCGGCGACGACTTCTTCACGACGCTGATCTTCGAAAAAGTTTCAGGGCTGAAAGTTCAGATGGTTCCTTTCGAGGGCGACGGTCCTTCCTGGCAGGCAGCGATGGGGAAAAAGATCGATGTCAGCTTCAACAACATCGGCATCGCTTTCCCTCAGATCAAAGCCGATAACCTGCGCGCGCTGGCGATCATGGCCGAGAAACGTTACGAGCTGCTCCCTGACGTGCCGACGATGAAAGAAAAAGGAATCGACGTGGTATCCGGTTCTTCGCGCGGCTACAGCGCTCCCGCCGACATTCCCGAGGAGGCCCGCCAAACGCTGATCGAAGCGTTCAAAAAGATGGCCGAGATGCGCGAATTCAAGAAAGCGTGCGCCGACCGCGCTTCCATCATCGACATGAAGTACGGCGACGACTATATGGCCATGCTGAAGAAGCAGGAAAAGGATTTCACCGAAATTTGGAACGAAGTGAAGGATCAATTCCAGAAACATTAAACTTCCACTGAAATGAACCAAGAGACGGTTTCGTCTATTGAAGTCGTCTTTTTTCAAGCGATATTGCCGAAAAACCGGGGCTGTCCGTTTGTGCGAAGGAGTCTTTTCTATGTCCTATTTTATGCAACACGTCCTTTTTGCTCTGTTTTCCTTCGGTGTCGGACTGTTCTTTTTCTTTACGGCTCAGTCCATGCCTGATTCCGCTCGACTGTTTCCGCAGTTGGTAGCGGCGCTGATCTTTCTGCTCAGCTTCGTGATGGCTTTCAATGCGCGGCGCTCGGCGCCTCCATCCGGTGAGAAAGCGCGGATCAACGCCGTGCGCGTGGTCACTTATTCGCTGATGATCGCCGCTTACATCGCTGTGACGGAAAAGGCGGGATATTTCGTCACGACGCCTCTTTTCATGATCATCAGCTATATCTATCTGCGCGCAGCGGGGCTTCTCAAGGCAATCTTGATTGCCGCGCTGTTCTGCGGCTTCATCTATCTGCTGTTCGTCCGCTTCCTGAATCTCCCCGTGCCGCTCGGCTTGCTCGAACCGCTGCTCGGCGCTTAAGGAAAAAGGAGCGTATTCGCATGTTCGACAGTATGATTCTCGGTCTGGACAACATCCTTCAGTGGAACAACATGCTGGCCATGTGCGGCGGTACGGCGCTGGGACTTTTCGTCGGCGCCATGCCCGGTCTTTCGGCCACGATGGCGATCGCGCTGCTGGTTCCCATGACGTTCGCCATGCCGCCGGAAACAGGTATCACCATGTTGGCGTCGCTTTATATGGGCTCGATGTATGGAGGCTCAATCGCAGCCATTCTGATCCGTACTCCGGGCACGCCTTCGGCGGCGGCCACGGTCATGGACGGTTATCCGATGGCCTCGCGCGGCGAAGCGGGGCACGCTCTCGGCATTTCGCTGTTCGCTTCCTTTGTCGGCGGCGTGGTCAGCAGTATTGTGCTGTTGACGGTAGCGCCCCTGCTGGGACGTGTGGCCGTGATGTTCGGCCCCGTCGAGCTCACTTCGGTGGCCGTGCTGGGCATGACGATCATCGCCTCCCTGTCACAGGGATCGCCTGTCAAGGGGCTGCTCTCGGGGGCGATTGGCCTGGCGCTGTCCACGGTCGGTATGGATCCCATCACGGGGATCCCGCGCTTCACCATGAACAATATCAATCTGTTCTCGGGTATTCCCTTCACGGTGGCATTGATTGGTTTGTTTTCCATTCCCCAGGTGCTCCGTCTGATCGAGAAGGACGAGGGTAACGCTGAACGCATCGAGTCGATCAAAGACAGCGTTATGCGTCCGTGGTTTGAGCTGAGGGTGTTGCTGCCGACAATCCTCCGCTCTAGCATCATCGGCGTGTTCACCGGCATCATCCCCGGTACGGGCGGTGACACGGCCTGTTGGTTCGCTTACAACGAGGCCAAGTGCTTTTACAAGCCCGGCTGCAGTAAATACGAATTCGGCGACGGCAACGAATACGGCATTGCCGCGCCGGAATCGGCCAACAACGCCGTGGTCGGCGGCGCCCTGGTGCCCACGATCACGTTGGGAATTCCCGGCAGTTCAGCCACGGCCGTGCTGCTTGGTGGTCTGATGATTCACGGCATCATGCCCGGTCCGACACTGATGACCGAGTATGCCGGCGTCACCTATACGCTGTTGTGGGCCATTTTGTTTTCGTGCTTCGCCATGTTCGTGGAAGGCCTGTTCTTCACGCGCCTATGCATTGCGGTGACGAAGATTCACAACCGCATTCTCGCCGTGGCGATCACGATTCTCTGCGTTATCGGCGCTTTCGCCATCAACAACAACTTCTTCGACGTGGGGCTGATGTTCTGTTTCGGCATTCTCGGTTACTTCATGGACAAGCTCAAGATTCCGGTCGCTCCCCTCGTGGTCGGGTTGATTCTCGGTCATATGCTCGACGTCAGTCTGCATCAGGCGCTGCTTATCAGCGGCGGCAATTGGTCGATTTTTGTCACAAACCCGATTTCCGCTGCGCTGCTGACGCTGGCGCTGCTTTCTTTGATCCAGTCCACGCTCTGGTATGTCAACTGGAAAAAAGCGCGTCAGAGCAAAAAGGCGGCGTAGCTCAAGACGATCGGACAGATGCGGCCGATTCGAAGTTCTGTTGACGATGCCGCACTTTTTTTCCGAAGAAACGTTACAGCATAATTGAGGGGGAAAATTTGAAAAATGCTCAGACGCAGTTTGCAGATATCGCCCGCCGACAACGTGAAAACGGTGCTCGAAGACAGTTTCCGAGGCGATACGATCGACACGCCCGACGGACCGTTGACGCTCCTCGACGACGTGGAATTCGCCCACAAGGTGCTGATCAAAGACCTGCACGCCGGCGATCCGGTCATCAAGTACGGCGAGGAGATCGGCCGCGTGAAGGCCGACACGCCCCGCGGCACATGGATCCACACGCACAACATGTCCTGTGAGCGCGGCAGGCGATAGGGGGAACGATCATGACGATCACTTTCAACGGATACCGTCGTTCAGACGGAACGGTGGGCGTACGCAACCATCTGGCCATCATTCCCTCCGTGTTCTGCGCCAATCGCACGGTGGAGCGTATTGCCGCCCAGCTGCCCGGTTCGGTGCCGATCCGCCATGCCGTAGGCTGTTCGCAGGTCGGCCTTGATCTTGAACTGACGGCCCGTACGCTCAAAGCTCTCGGCACGCACCCCAACGTCGGCGCGGTGCTGGTGATCGGCCTCGGCTGCGAGCGTTTTCCGCCGCGCGAGCTGGAGGAAGCAGTGCGCAAGAGCGGGCGCCCCGTCGCCTGCTTCGTCATCCAGGAAGAGGGCGGCACAACCAACACGATCAAACACGCCGTTGAAGCCGGCAGAAAAATGTTCGCCAGTCTGGCCGAACAGCGGCGCGTGCCTTGCCCGCTGAGCGAGCTGTTCGTCGGCACGAAGTGCGGCGGGACCGACGCCACCAGCGGCCTGGCCGCCAATCCCGCCGTCGGCGAAATGGTGGACAAGCTGGTCGCGCAGGGC
>ENA-ORTP01002101-ORTP01002101.1-human-gut-metagenome-genome-assembly--contig:-NODE-2101-length-17625-cov-5.133466_pt1 | contig 17625 bp, 24 predicted proteins | sample MGYA00241913_ERZ509190 | MGnify/ENA primary metagenome ERZ509190 (study PRJEB26280, sample SAMEA2338839) | human gut metagenome | biome: human gut; feature: human-associated habitat; material: faeces...
AATGTTTTTAGAATTGCGAGAGTGCAAAGCACGTAGCAATTCGGTATCAGAGGGGTCAAAATACCTTTTGACCCCAACATCATTACATAAATTCTTCCAGCCGGTATCCCAGCTCCATAAGAGAGCGGGTGGAGTCACGTAAGGTGAGATAGTAGTAATTGGCAGTGCCGTCCTCGCGGACATCTACCAGTCCGGCGGCTTTCAATATTTTTAAATGATGGGAGATGGCCGGACGCGACAGGCTGGTGCGCCGGGTGATCTCGTTTACATTCATAGCGTGATCTGCAAAATCCACCGATACGCCTGGTGAATCCAGTGCCATGGCATTTTCCGTTAGGGCTTCTATGATGGAAAGCCGGACTTTATCACCAAGGGCAATGAATATAGGCATACAGGAATGAAACTGCTTCTGCAGTTCTGCCGCAGTGGTCATCCTTTGATCTCCTCCTTTAGTTTAAAATTTTAAACTAATGCTATTTTACCATTGTGATGAATGCGGGTCAAGATAAAATGGGTAAAATGTATAAAAAATAAAATGGAAAAAGTGATAAATTATTCATTAGAACGACACAATTTGATAAAATGAACAGATGAAGGGAAAAATATGGTGTAAAATGAAAATAGCCCTTGACTTTTGTCGGAGGGTGGGGCATAATGTAGTAACATTCATTTCAAAATTCTATTTTTAATTCTAATTTTGTAATTCTTATGAGAGTCCATCCCCTGTCGGGGAGAGAATTTCAGATTTTTAAGCAGATCACAGCAGAGGACAGACGCGCAAACAGAGGGGTTTCAGGGCAGTATGCGTCGTTTTTTCTGGAAGGAGGAATATAGTCTGTATTTTGTATGTAAATTTTTATATTGGCTTTTTATGGCAGCAGCTGCGGCAGGAGATATCAGGGAGTACAGGATTTCCAACCGATATCTGGGGTTTGCGCTGATCGCCGGAATCAGCGGAGCGCTGACTTGGGGAGAGGGAAGTATGGCAGAACGCAGTTTGTTTGCGGTCGGTTTTATGATCCGTCTGATTACAGTGGTGATATTGGGATTTCCCATATACCGAAGGGGGATGATCGGAGCTGGGGATGTAAAAATGGCAGCCTTGTTTACTGCATGGCTGGGGGTTCGGGATGGTCTAAAGGCCTTAACGATCGGATTTATGTTAGGAGCAGTTCTGGCTCTTCTTAAAATGCTGCGGCAGGGCAGCATGGTCAAACGATTTCTTTATTTATCAGCCTATATCAGGCACAGTTTTCAAAGCAGAATGATGGAAATATATTATGATCCCTCAAGGGACGGAAGAGAGGCGGTCATCCCGCTGGGAGCCTGCTTTTTTGTGGGAGCAGCCGCGGCAGAGATATGGCAGAGGCTGTGAACGGGGAGCCTGAGGCAGTGGGAGGAGGCGCATGGCAGAGGAGGCGTGGCATCCACAGGCCGGGTAAGGCAGAGAAGGGAAGAAAATCAGAAATACAGCAGGAGGAGTAAAGATGGTAAAAATAATGGCGGTGTATGATGAGGATGCGCTTTATGCCAGAAGGCTGGCAGAGTATGTAAACCGGAGGGAGACCATTCCTTTTACAGCGATGGCCTTTTCGAATCTGGAACGGTTAAAAGAGTACGGAGACAGCCATGAAATTGAAATTCTTTTAGTAGGAGAGACTGTAAAAGCGGCCGCAGATGAAGTGAAAGCAGGTTTAAAAATGGTGCTCTGCGGCGGAGAGTTTTCCATAGGGAAGGAGGAACCCTCTATTTATCGGTTTCAGTCGGGAGAAGGGATTTTGCGGGAGGTCATGACCTGCTACTGTACAGCTCCTCCGGAGCCTGCACTGGCTCTTTCGGGAATGGGTGCGCAGATTTTGGGTGTGTACTCTCCGGTGAACCGCTGCGGAAAAACAGCCTTTGCATTGACCTTGGCCCAGGTATTGTCCAGAACGGAATCGGTACTTTTTATCAGCCTGGAGGAATTTGCAGGATTTGAGGCTCTTTTGGGAGAAGATGTGAAGCAGGATTTTTCGGATGTGCTTTATCTCTGCCGTCAGGGAAGCTTTAACTGGATGAAGCTCCGGGCCATGGTGTGCTCTGTGGGACAGGTTGACATGATCCCGCCGGCAGCTTATGGGGAAGATCTGGACCAGATGGAGCCCGAGGAATTAGCCCTTCTTTTAAGGCGTATTGCTAGGGAAAGCGGATACAGGCGGCTGGTAGTGGATATGGGCCACATGGGAAGGGGATCGGCGGCGCTGCTGGACTGCTGTGACGGGGTGTATCTGCCGGTTTTAGAGGATCCGGTATCCAGGGCCAAGCTGCAGGCATTTGACAGGTATCTGTCAGCTGCAGGCGCGGTTTCCCTTAAAGAAAAAATCTGCCGTCTCCGTCTTCCAAAGACACGGCCTTTGAGCAGCATGGAAAACTGCATGGATCAGCTTCTCTGGGGAGAGATGGGAGATTTTGTCCGGGCTCTTTTAGAGGGAGGAGGGGGAAATGACTGAAAGAAATCCAAGGGAGGGAATCCGCGAAGAGCTGCGCCAGAAGATTATGGAACAGCTTCAGGAATGCAGCCGCATGGAGGATGATGAGCTTTACGAACAGATTGACCGTGCGATCCGGGAAAAAGGGCAGGAACTATTTCTGCCTCTTAAAGAGCGGCTGTGGCTCAGGAGCAGCCTTTATGACAGCTTTCGCCGTCTGGACATCTTACAGGAGTTGTTAGATGACAGAAATGTAACAGAGATCATGGTAAATGGAGCCGGGAAGATTTTTATCGAAAGAAAAGACGGAACAGCTCTGTGGGAACGGAGATTTGAACGGCCGGAGCAGCTGGAGGATATTATCCAGCAGATCGTAGGGCGTGTAAACCGGGTGGTAAATGTGTCTTCGCCCATTGCAGATGCCCGTCTGGAGGATGGCTCCCGCGTTCATATCGTGCTGCCTCCGGTTGCGCTGGACGGCCCGGTGGTGACTATACGAAAGTTTCCGGAACCGATCACGATGGAAAAGCTGATTGGCTTTGGGGCTGTTACAGAGGAAGCGGCACAGTTTCTGGAAGGGCTGGTAGCTGCCCGGTACAATATTTTTGTCAGCGGGGGAACCAATTCAGGAAAGACGACATTTTTAAATGCCCTGTCATCCTTTATTCCCAGAACGGATCGGGTAATTACCATTGAAGATTCGGCAGAGCTGCAGATTTCTCAGGTTCCCAATCTGGTGCGTTTAGAGACAAGGGACGCCAATACAGAGGGAAAGGGACAGATTACCATCAGCCAGTTAATCCGGGCTTCGCTGAGGATGAATCCGGAAGCCATCATAATAAAAAAGTGAGATTTAAAGGACAATAGAAAGTTCTGAGCCATCCCAAACACATTCCTTCAAGATATCTCTCATAATACGATTCTTTTCTTCGGCAGTAAATCCATTTAGTCCTTTCATGACATTTTGGATATGCTGCGCTTTGCCCTCGGCTGATTCATTTAATTCATCCCGTTTTTTGATTTCAACATTTATTACAGCTCTTTCACGCTTGAGAAATTGGAGATCAGAATCTAATCTCTCGATTTCAGCAACGATATATTTTGAGGCAGCTGAACCATCTGCGAGAGCCAGAGAGGATGCGAGCCGTCCGATTCGTAATTCTATGGAGGAAATTTTGTTATTGATTGTTTTGATATCCGGAAGAGGAAGCTCGCTTTTTTGGACAAAGCGGTAAATCATAGATGGATCGATCTCAATAGAGTGCAGAGTGTTGAGAAGCTTTTGGTCTATGATATCAACTTTAATTTGTTTCCGATCACATGCCTCAACGCCATTCTTCATACGACGGAGGCAATAGTACCAGGATGACACCTCACCGTTTATCTTCTTTTTTCTCGATACGGCCATAATGGATCCACAAGAACACCTAAGTATACCTTTAAGGAGAGGGATATCGTATTTCTGGGTTTTGTCAAATTTATTTTCAGAAAATTGGTTTTGAACTGCAAGCCATTTGGCAGCGGGCATAAACGGTTTATGTAGGCCGAGGCAGACCAGCCATTTTTCGGGTGGCTGTAGCTGATGCTTTTTATTTACCCCTGTTGATCTACCATAAATCATAACACCTACACTGCCATCCCACTTTTCGCGAGGGGAATCAGGATCCATTTGACAGCCTTTAGCAGCAAAATAGTCATATATCTCAGGTGTGGCTTCAACACAATAAGGCATGGTCAATATTTTGTACAACTGAGTGGTTGAGAAAAACGCCCCGTTTCGGGTTTTAATACCCTCTTTTCGGAAATATGTTTCCATAGATTGTAGCGAACAATGATTCTTCAAAAATGAGTCATAGATCCATATGTTATATGCGACACCATCCGGATCTGGTTCGATCGTAACGTGCTTTTTTCCGTTGATAAGGATATTTTTGCGTACATAACCATAGGGAGGATTTCCACCAGTCCAAAATCCTTTTTTGGCCAGTCCTATCATATTGTCACGCACTCGCGTGGCAATGGTTTCCCGCTCCATTTGTGCAAAAACAACTGTGACATACATCATGGCTCTTCCGATCGGTGTAGTTGTGTCGATATTTTCCTTGATAGAAATAAACATCACATGATATTCTTCCAACATGGCATAGATATTAGAAAAATCACGCACATCCCTGGATATTCTATCAAGCTGATAAACTACCAGAACATTGATTGCACCGGATTTTACATCCTCAAGTAGTCTCTGTAAATCTGGGCGTTTTGTGTTGGCTCCCGTGTAATCTTCGTCTGAATATGATGTCACAAGGGTAATATCGTCAGCTTTAAAATGCGCTTTGATGTAATCATTACACATCCGATGCTGGTTATCTACGGAATCAGACTTATCAGAATAGACAGATTTTCTTCCATAAATTCCAAAAAACATTTAATCATCCTCCTTTTTTGGGTACAAAAATAACAGCCAGCAGGAACGAATGTTCCGCTTGCATGGCTGCCCCGGAGATGATACAATGAATTATGAATGTTGATGTAACTCTTCGGGGTTATAGAAAGCCGTTCCTGTTGGCGCAGGGGCGGTTTTTGTAATTTGACAAATAAACGTATTTGACATATAATATACTTAACAAGGAACCGGTACGATAGAACACACCTATCCGTTTCCGGTGTTATAAGAACTTAGAAAATAGCGCCTTACTTTACCAGAGCAGGGGCGCTATTTTCTATGTGTCAGATTCAAAATTGCTACAATCAACATGGCAACGCCTAAAATGATTTGAAATTCCTCATATGTACTCATAGAAAACCACCTCCTCCCAACAAGGATGGAAACAGATGGCATGGACGCCCTACCGGCTCCCAGGTAAGTATATTATATTTCAATGTACTATTTAAAACTTAGCCCTAAGTTCTACTACACGTCCGATTATTCGTACAGGTTTTGTTTCTATTTCTTCTTTTGAAAATACCATAGGCTCATATTTAGGGTTATTGGATAAGAGCATAATTCCATCCGCATATTTTTTTAGCCGTTTGCAAGTAGCGTCACATCCATTTACCATTGCGATTACAATTTCTCCAGATTCTGCATTCTCCTGCTTGCGGACGATAACTACATCACCTTCAGTCATTCTTGGCTCCATAGAATCACCATGAATTCTCAGACCAAAAAACTCTCCAGTAGCAGCCATATCTTCGGAAATTTCCTCTGTATCAATAATATCCTCTACAGCCTCAATCGGGATTCCAGCAGCTACTCGGCCAAGGACATTGATGGTAACGCCTTTTGTAGATTTACGATTTTTTTCTCCCACATCTAAAGTCACGTTTCCATCAATTTTTTTAAATAAAACGTCAAAGTCTATGTCCATTCCTTCGGCTGCTTGTTTTATGCACTGAATAGATGGAGCTATGGGCTTTCCTGTTTTAGGGTGTCTATTTTTTTCTAACAAGGAAATGTAGGCTTTACTTATTCCGCTTTTCATGGAAAAAGCATCCATACTTAAATTACGGGATGCCCTATACTCCTTTATAATATCTCCTAGAGTCATTTGGATAACCACCTCCCTTTTGTTTATTATATTATACAATACAACCTAGATCATGTCAAATATTTTGAACAACAGTATTGACAACACTTGTTTAATATGTTAGACTTCATCTGTACAACAAATTTGACAAAAAGAAGGTGATATAAATGCGCTACAGAATTAAAGAGTATCGAGAAGAAATGAAAATGTCCCAAGTAGAATTAGCTGAGAAATCCAAGGTGTCACGCACGATTATATCTGGTCTCGAAAGTGGGACAATTACAGTAACGACCACAGATACACTTTTAAAAATCGCTAAGGCGTTGAATAAAAAGGTAAGTGAAATTTTTTTTGACGACATTGTTTAATAAGTTAGACAAACTCAAATAGACACCATGGAAAGAGAGGTGAGAGAGGTGAACGAGGCAGTTTTTATTCACAATCTATATTGTTCTCAATCAGGAGCAGTAAATAAAGTACGAGAAATTATTGAAAGACAGGGGGCGCTTAGAGAACATCTGAAAAAATTAGAAATAGAGATTGGAAATCTTCAAATCAAAGAAGACGGAGCTGTTGAAATTACTGTGGATGAAAGAAAATTTCATCACATAGAGAAGTCGATAAGCCAAGAGTTAACTGGAATCTGGGAAAGCTACGAGAAACTTCGTGAGTTTGGCACTGTGAAAATAGTACAAACTCACGAAGAGCCACTATGATTCCATTACATCAGCAATAGCAGAGATAGCTTCACAAACTTTGCGTTTGAAAGAATCTAAATCAGCTTTTGTAATAACTGATGATGGATCAGTGCTGCTGGATACAGATTGATTTCTTAACCAAGTAGCGATTTGGCGTATTTCTTCAGATTTATCTTCCATGGATTATCTCCTTTCGTATGTACTCGGCTTGGCAGAGCCTGTAAGTATAGTATAGAAGAAAGGGACGGGAAAGACAAGGACAGAGAGCATAACAGGAAAGGAGCGTGAAAGAGGTGGCTGAAGTAATTGTAGTATTTGCAGTATGGGGGTTTGCAGCGGCAGCGGTTGCAATTATGAAAAAGATTGATCCAGAAAACAAAGTATATGCGATTTGGACTATATTCGTCTGTATTCTGCTCACTTTGTTTGTAGGATGGTATGAATCTTGGTGGATAATTTTTCGATGATAACAGAAGCATCATTCCATTGGTCATTGAGCATTAGTCTATTGGCTTCTATCATATCGCTTTTTAAATCTTCTGGAGCATACATGAGCGCAGAGTAATAGTGTTCACCATAATCCTTCAGAGCATCGGTATCCGCGTAATAGATACAGCGACCAGCATGTTTTAAATAATTTTCAAAAAATTCGCGTTGATGGATTATGGTTTCGACATACTCCTGTCGCTTCAACTCCAGTTTCCTGATTTTTGTTTGATGGATATTGTTAATGATACAAGTGATAATGGGAGAAATAATGGCGCATAGGGCAAGAATGACAGAGATGGAAATCGTTAAATCAATTTCAGGCATAACATATTCCTCACTAAGTTTATTTCAGCATGGCAGTGCTGATATAGAGAGTATAGCATAGCAACAGAGTATTTTCCAGAAATAAGGTAAGGGAATAACATGAAAGAGAGGCGAAAAAGTGAAAAATAAGCAGGTGCAAGTGCGTAGAAGAAAAATCAAAAAGATAATGATGTGGATAGCGTATATTATCTGGCTGATTTTTATAAGTTCTGCAACTTCAGCTATAACAATCCTTGTATGTACAGGACGATAAGGGAAGTCGCCAATGATACTGCCATAGGAAACGCCAGTATAGGGCAGAGGAAAAGAAAAGGCAAGATAAAACAGAAGAAGGTGAGAGAAACGAAAGCAGAGGATATTAAGGTAAAGATAACGTTTACACCAGGTTATCAGCAGAGATTCACAGAAGCGTGTCTTCGGCAGTTAGAACGTCGCCAAAAACATCAGGAATTACAAAATACAGCTCCGTGGAAGATGGATAAAGATTCTATGCCGAAAGTGTCGGCATAGAGAAAAAGAGAGTATAGGAGGCAATTATGCAGGCAGAAGTAATTAAATATGAGGCCCCAGTGGAGGGCATTGTAGTAACCCGGAAGGAAGAGGAGCAGATCCTGAAGCTGGGCCGGATCGCCGGAGAGCAGATCAGGCAGAGCCATAAGGATGTGCGGCTGTTCGGCAGGATGTCTACGGTGATGGCGTTCCTGCTGGGGGTTGAGACGGTGCTGCTGTTGGTAGCTGCCGGAATAATAGCGCTGTGAGAGGAGGTGAGGACGATGGACAAGGATGCTTGCGGCACTTGCCATAATAAGAACCGGTGCATAGAACGGAGCAGGTTGTATCCGTGCCTGAGCTACAAGAAGAAAAAGGACCTACACAGCGGCAACTGTGGTAGGCCCAGAAACTAAAACAACACACCCTTATTATAAGGGGAAATTTGGAGGAATGCAAGATGTCAATGAAGATCAATAAGTTGGAGATCGAGAATGTAAAACGTGTGAAGGCGGTGAAGATCGAGCCGACCGCCAACGGCCTTACGATCATCGGAGGGAAGAACAATCAGGGGAAGACCTCTGTCCTGGATGCGATCGCCTGGGCCCTGGGAGGGGACCGGTACCGTCCGTCCCTGGCACAGAGGGAAGGCTCCGTAATCCCGCCCAACTTACATATTGTTATGAATAACGGCCTGATCGTGGAACGCCGGGGAAAGAACAGCGACCTGAAGGTGACGGATCCGAACGGGAAGAAAGCCGGCCAGCAGCTCCTGAATGAGTTTGTGGAACAGCTGGCCCTGGACCTTCCCAAGTTCATGGAAGCGACCAGCCGGGAAAAGGCCCAGACCCTTTTGCAGATCATCGGTGTGGGCCCAAGGCTGGCAGAACTTGAACGGCAGGAAAAGGAGCTGTATAACGAGCGGACCTATATAGGGCGTACGGCAGACCAGAAAGAGAAGTACGCAAAGGAGCAGCCCTATTATCCGGAAGTCCCGTCCGTCCCTGTATCCGCTTCCGAACTGATCCGCCAGCAGCAGGAGATCCTGGCACAGAACGGGGAGAACCAGAGGAAGAGGGAGCGGCGCCACCAGCTGGAGCAGGAATACCAGTCCGTCACGGAACAGATCCAGGCGCTCCTTGCAAAGCAGGGGCAGCTGGAGGCAGACCTTAAGATTGCAAGGGAGACCTCAGAAGGGCTTACGGATCGGTCTACCGCAGAGCTGGAGGAGAATATCTCCAATATCGAGGAGATCAACCGTAAGGTGCGTGCAAACCTGGACAAGGATAAGGCGGAAGAGGATGCCAAAGGATACCGGGAGCAGTATAAACGGCTGACTGCCCAGATCGAGGAGATCCGGAGCCAGAAGACAGACCTGTTAAAAGAGGCGGACCTGCCCCTTCCAGGCCTGGGCGTGGAAGACGGGGAACTGGTCTACCACGCCCAGAAATGGGACAATATGTCCGGCTCCGAACAGCTGAAGGTATCCACTGCCATTGTGCGCAGGCTGAACCCGGAATGTGGGTTTGTGCTGCTGGATAAGCTGGAGCAGATGGATCTGGATACCCTGCATGAGTTCGGGCAGTGGCTGGAGCAGGAAGGGCTGCAGGCCATTGCAACCCGCGTATCGACGGGAGGGGAGTGCAGCTTGATCATTGAGGACGGATATGTAGCCGGACAGGAACATCCGGCAGCAGAAGAAAAGAAGGAATGGAAGGCAGGTGTATTTTAAATGGAGATCATCAGAGGAAAACTGCCGGGGGCAAAAAAGGTAGTGGTTTACGGGCCGGAGGGCATCGGGAAGAGTACCTTTGCTTCCCGGTTCCCGGATCCGCTGTTTATTGATACAGAGGGAAGCACCAAGGACATGGATGTAGCCCGGACGGAAGCACCCAGCAGCTGGATGATGCTGATGGAGCAGGTGATGTATGTAAGGAAGCACCCGGAGCTCTGCCGCACATTGGTCATTGACACAGCGGACTGGGCGGAAATGCTCTGCGTTACTCTTCTGTGTGACAAGAACCATAAAAACAGCATTGAGGAGTTCGGCTATGGAAAGGGGTATGTATATCTCCAGGAGGAATTCGGGCGGTTCCTGAACCTGTTGGAAGAGGTGGTAAAGGCAGGCGTCCATGTGGTTTTGAACGCCCATGCTAAAATGCGCAAATTCGAGCAGCCGGATGAGCTGGGCTCTTATGACCGCTGGGAGATGAAGCTGAGCAAAAACGTGGCCCCCATGGTAAAGGAATGGGCAGATATGGTGCTGTTTGCCAATTATAAAACCTTTGTGGTGAACGTGGACGGCCAGGGAGCCCAGAAGGGGAAGAATAAGGCCCAGGGCGGAAAACGGGTCATGTATACGGCCCACCACTGCTGCTGGGATGCAAAGAATCGGTACGGGCTGCCGGAAGAACTGTCCTTTGAGTATGCAGGGATCCGGCCTATCATAGAACCCTCCGGGGAGCCGGAAAAGGCAGGAACACCGCTGGTTAAAGAGGCAGCTCCGCCAATCCCGCCAGTACAGGCACCACCTGAAACAACAGAACCTCCGGTCAGTAACAAGGGCCATGAGGAGCCTGCAAAGGAAGAGAAGGCAGCGCCACCAGTTGGGAATGAGGGCGTGAAGCTGGATCCGAGGATCCCCAAGAAGCTGAGGGATCTGATGGCGGCAAATGATGTGTGTGAGTGGGACGTAGAAAATGTAGTGGCAGCAAAAGGCTATGTCACCGAAGGGACACCCATCTGGGAATTTGAAACCCAGAACCCGGGAATCATTGACGGGCTTCTGGTTGCATCCTGGGATCAGGTATATGCAGCGATCAAGGAAATGAAGGAAAAAGACGCATTGGTATTTAATTAAACAGGAGGATCAAGATGATAGCAGATTTAGGACAGGAAATTGGATGGGATGACGAGATTGAAAACGAGGGTGCCGATTTTGAGCCGTTACCGGAAGGCACCTATGAATTTGAGGTACGCACGATGCAGAGAGGGAGATTCCCTGGAAGCGACAAGATGTGCGCCTGCAATACTGCGGAACTGACATTAGTGATTGTAGATAATGATGGCAAGGAGCACCAGGTTTTTGAGAGCTTAAAGCTCAACAGCAAGATGGAATGGCTGTTAAGTCAGTTCTTCTTATGCATCGGCCAGAAAAAGAAGGGAGAAGCACTGCGTCCGAACTGGAACGCCGTCCCCGGATCCCGCGGAATGGCGGAGATCACAGTCAATGAATATAAAGACAAGAATGGGAATGCAAAGAAGAACAACCGGGTCGGCAAATACCTTGCCCCGGAACCGAAGCAGTTTAAGGCAGGTGTATTCTGATGGAATTAAGGCCTTACCAGGAAGAAGCAAGGGAATCTATTTTTGAAGAGTGGGATAAGGGCGTCCAAAAGACGCTCCTGGTCCTCCCTACTGGCTGCGGAAAGACTGTGGTGTTTGCGAAAGTGGCGGAGGACTGTGTGCGCCGCGGGGACCGGGTGCTGATCCTGGCCCACAGAGGTGAACTGCTGGAACAGGCAGCGGATAAGATTGGGAAAGCGACCGGTTTGGGATGTGCAACAGAAAAAGCGGAGCAGTCCTGTCTGGGGAGCTGGTTCCGGATCACCGTCGGGTCTGTCCAGACCCTTATGAGGGAGAAACGGCTGGGACAGTTCCCGGCCGGTTATTTTAACACGATCATCATTGACGAGGCCCACCACTGCATTTCAGACAGCTACCAGAAGATCCTGCAGCATTTTGATTCGGCCCATGTGCTGGGCGTGACAGCCACACCGGACCGCGGGGACATGCAGAACCTTGGACAGGTATTTGACAGCCTGGCTTACGAATATACCCTGCCAAAGGCAATCCGGGAAGGATATTTATCCCCGATTAAGGCCCTGACAATCCCGCTGCAGCTGGATTTGTCCGGCGTATCCATGCAGTCCGGGGACTTTAAGGCAGGCGATATTGCAACCGCCTTGGACCCGTACCTGTACCAGATCGCGGATGAGATGGAGAAATACTGTAAAGACCGTAAAACAGTGGTGTTCCTCCCGCTTGTAAAGACCAGCCAGAAATTTAAGGAAATCCTGAATGAAAAAGGATTCCTGGCAGCGGAAGTAAACGGGGAGAGCAGGGACCGGGCGGAGGTGCTGGAAGCATTTGACCGCGGGGATTACAACGTCCTGTGCAATTCCATGCTGCTGACAGAAGGCTGGGACTGCCCGTCCGTGGACTGCGTGATTGTGCTGCGTCCCACGAAGGTACGGAGCCTGTACAGCCAGATGGTAGGACGCGGGACCCGACTCTGCGAAGGGAAGGACCATCTCCTTCTGCTGGATTTCCTGTGGCATACGGAGCGCCATGAGCTGTGCCACCCGGCAGACTTGATCTGCGAGAAGAAGGAAGTGGCCCGGAAGATGACCGAAAACCTGGAGGAATCCGCCGGCTGTCCGGTGGACCTGGAGGAGGCGGAGAAACGGGCTTCCGAGGATGTGATCGCAGAGCGTGAGGAATCCCTTGCCAAGCAGCTGGCGGAGATGAAGAACCGTAAAAAGAAGCTGGTGGATCCATTGCAGTTTGAAATGAGCATCCAGGCGGAAGACCTGGCCGGGTATGTACCTGCCTTCGGGTGGGAGATGGCCCCGCCGTCGGACAGCCAGAAACGGGAGCTGGAAAAACGGGGGATCCTTCCCGATGAGATCGACAACGCAGGGAAGGCAGGCAAGATCCTGGATCGTCTCCATAAGAGGCAGGAAGAAGGGCTCACAACCCCGAAACAGATCCGGTGCCTGGAAAAATACGGATTCCGCCATGTAGGCACCTGGAGCTTTGAAGCAGGAAAGCACATGATCGACCGGATCGCGGCAATGGGATGGAGAGGGGCGCCTCCGGGTGTGGACCCTGGGACGTATATACCAGAGAAATAAGGAGCAGTAAGACATGGAACATAACCAGTATGACCTGTTGGAGGTCTTGGATCATATAGAACCGGCAGAACTGGATTACCAGCAGTGGGTGAACGTGGGGATGGCCCTGGAGATCGAGGGATACGGCGTGGACGTCTGGGATGCCTGGAGCCGCAGGGACCCCGGTAGGTACCATCCTGGGGAATGCCGGAAGAAATGGGCGGGGTTCCATGGGTCAGGCTCCCCGGTGACCGGAGGGACCCTTGTGCAGTATGCAAGGGAACAGGGATGGACGCCTCCCTGTGACCCGGGTGTGGCCCTTGGATGGGATGATGCCATATCAGCCGAAGGCGTGGTGGTGGACAGCAACTGGGTGGAAGACAAGGACGTGCAGGAGCCGTCAAGATGGAACCCGGCGGACGAGCTGATCCGTTACCTGGAGGCCCTGTTTGAGGCAGGGGAAAACGTAGGGTATGTGGTAAAGAGCTGGCAGAAGGATGAAAAATGGCTGCCGGCCGATAAAGGCGCATATGACCGCACGGCAGGGGAGCTGATCGAGGCATTATCTGCCTGCGGCGGGGACATAGGGAAAGTCCTGGGGGATTATAACAGCGAGGCGGGCGCATGGATCCGTTTCAACCCCCTGGACGGGAAAGGCGTCCGGAATGAAAACGTGACTGAATACCGTTATGCCTTAGTAGAATCGGACAGCATGGAGATCGGCAAGCAGCACGCCCTGATCCGAGAGCTGGAACTTCCGGTGGCCTGTCTGGTCCATTCCGGCAGGAAGAGCCTCCATGCCATTGTACGGATCGATGCGGCGGATTACGGGGAGTACCGCAGGCGGGTGGATTACCTGTATGACATCTGCCGCAGGAACGGCCTGGAGATCGACCAGCAGAACCGTAACCCGTCCCGTCTGTCCCGGATGCCTGGTGTCATGCGCGGGAGCCAGAAACAGTTCCTGGTAGATACCAACATAGGAAAAGGGAGTTGGGAAGAGTGGAAGGAATGGATCGAAAGCGTCAATGACGACCTGCCGGATCCGGAAGGCCTTGGAGATGTGTGGGAGCAGATGCCGGAATTGGCCCCGTGCCTGATCGAAGGGGTGCTCCGCCAGGGACACAAGATGCTGATCGCAGGCCCTTCCAAAGCCGGTAAATCCTTCCTGCTGATCGAACTGTGCATTGCCATTGCAGAAGGCCGCAAATGGCTCTCCTGGCAGTGTGCACAGGGGCGCGTATTGTATGTAAACCTGGAGCTGGACCGTGCCAGCTGCCTGCACCGTTTTAAGGACGTATACCAGGCCATGGGGCTGCCGCCGGAGCATCTGGGGAACATTGACATATGGAACCTGAGGGGTAAGTCAAGGCCCATGGACAAGCTGGCCCCGATGCTGATCCGGAGGGCGGCAAAGAAGAATTACATTGCAGTTATCATTGACCCGATCTATAAGGTCATCACCGGGGACGAGAACAGTGCGGACCAGATGGCGAACTTCTGCAACCAGTTTGACAAGGTGTGTACGGAACTTAAGGTTGCCACCATTTACTGCCACCACCACAGCAAGGGCAGTCAGGGCGGGAAGAAGTCCATGGACCGTGCGTCCGGTTCCGGCGTGTTCGCCCGTGACCCGGACGCCATGCTTGACATGATCGAGCTGGAGCTGTCTGAGGATGTCTTAAAGGCGGAAGAAAACAAGGCGGTCTGTGCAGCCTGCAAACAGTATCTGGACGCCCATTTTAAGTGGGAGGATGACCTTTCAGAGGATGACCTGTGCAGCGCCTACCAGATGATGAATTACTGTGAGAACCTGCTGGACAAGTGGCAGTGGCTGAACCTGCAGCGCATCGTGGAAGAGGCAAAGAAGCGGGCCAGGGGGCTGACGGCGTGGCGGATCGAGGGAACACTGAGGGAGTTTCCAAAGTTTTCGGCAGTCAATGCCTGGTTCAGCTATCCGGTCCATCAGATGGACACGGTAGGGGTGCTGGGAGACATCCAGCCAGAGGCAGAGATGCCGCCGTGGAAGCGGGCTATGGACAAACGAAAGCCCAAGGAACAGAAGGCAAAAGAGCGGAAAGAATCCATTGTAACGGCCTATGATGCCTGCACAACAGATGGAAAAGTGACCGTTTCTGACCTGGCTGAGTACCTGGGAGTGACAGAAAAAACGATCCGGAACCGATTAAAAGAGCACGGAGGATTCGTGATAGACGATAGTGAAGTAAGGAAAAAAACGTAAAAATTCCCTTTTCCCTAGGGAAGAAAAAAACATAATTGACGTTATTTTCACTAAGGAAAAAAACATACAAAATACGTTCTTTTCCCTAGGGAAAAAATGAGGGAAAAAAACAGGTTTTACGTTCTTTTCCCTAGGGAAGAAAAAAACTACCCCCCTAAAGGGGGGTAAATAAGTATTTTTCCCTGACGGTCAAAGGGGGAAAGTAGTCGTGCGTCAGCTTTCGCACGACGACTCCTTCCCCTGTTCTTTGACAAATCTGTTTTTTTCAAACAATGCAATTTCGGAATTTAAAGGAGTAAAGTGAATGGAAATAAAAAAATACTGCTGCACCTGCAAGTGGTATTCCCAGTTTGAAGGGGTGTGCTGCAATGGGGAAAGCGAACACAGGGCAGACTTCCGGTTCATGGATGATACCTGTGAACAATGGGAAACCAACACGATAGAATTTTTTATGGCAATGATCCCCCCAACCGTCACGCATCAGGAAAAGCAGGTGCATGTGGTAAAGGGAAGGCCGGTATTTTATGAGCCGCCGGAATTAAAAGCGGCACGGCAGAAGCTGATGGGGCATCTGACAAAGCACCGGCCGGCGCAGCCGTACCAGGAAGGGATCCGTCTGGTGGTAAGATGGTGCTTTCCAAGAGGGAAGCAGGCAGACGGTACATACCGCACCACGAAGCCGGATACAGACAACCTGCAGAAGCTTTTAAAGGACTGCATGACAGCCTGCGGATACTGGAAGGATGATGCCCTGGTAGCGTCGGAACTTGCGGAAAAGTTCTGGGCGGAGGTACCTGGGATCTATGTGAGGATCGAAAGCCTATGACCTATGATGATGTGGAGATCCTGACCGACCAGGAAGTGAAAGGGATCTACAACGATGTGTATAACAGTTTTTGGCTGAGGTATTACCATCGGGTACCGATTCCCCAGTCAGAGGAATGGGAGCAGATCGTGGAGCAGGAGAAAAAGCTGCGGGGAAAGTACAAAAATTGTCCGCTGGTTGTTCACCAGATCCAGAACTTGATGGACCAGCTGGAAGCCAGAAGTAGGAGGGGAGCAGGAAAATGAAACAGCCAAAGAGTGAACCGGTCTATATCTGCAGCATATGCGGGAAGGATATAGCCGGGGATCATGTGTATATCAAAACAAGGAGAGGAACAGAGCAGCATATCCATTACGGGTGTATGCCGGGCAGGAAAGGAAAAGAGCTATGGAGAGATTAACACATCCCCGCAGTAGCGGGATCAAGACGGGATATTGGAGCCCAAATAAGAAAGATGAGCTGGTTGAGCGGTTGGCAGCGTATGAGGATACCGGGCTGACACCGGAAGAAATCGAACGGCTTAAGAAACAGCACCGCTGGATCCCGGTGGAGGAGAGGCTGCCGGAAGAGGATACTATTGTGCTGCTGACAGTAAGTGGACTTTATAGCTGTATTACTTTCAGCGATGCAATAGAGCTTGGCAATCTTTGTTCGGACGGTGAATGGTTTATAGAGGGGTATCCTGATTGGGATGATCCTAATGTGACCGCCTGGATGCCACTGCCGGAGCCGTACCGGAAGGAGGAGAAAGGATGAATAAGAGCGTGACGGATATTTTGGAAGAGGTTTGCAGTGATATCTGTGATAATTACTGCAAATATAGGGATACAGTGGATGAGGATGGATATTGTGAGGCCGCGAGAACAGGCTTGGAATGTCCGCTGGATAGGTTAAATTAAAATTTGGTGGAGGTGTGAGATGGTAAAAATCCAGAAATGTAAAAAATTTGGTGTTTGCAATGATTGTGGGACTATTCATTCAGATGAAACTCCAATATGGGAAATCAAAGTATCTGTAACAGGACAAGGTTGGAATACGATGATGCTGTGCCGTGATTGTATGTTGTCATTACATACAGCTATGGCAATGGCAGCTACTCAACCAAACTGACATTTAGGAGAGCAGAACATGGGAGAGTGGAAGAGAACCATAGATATTTTGCCACCCGAATATCTGGTGGTGGAAACCAAGATTGATGATGGCGTATTCGTCCGAAATGAGCAGCCGTTGTACCGGTACAAGAATCTATGGTTTGCCCCAGATGGGAGTATGTATGTGTATTATACGCCGACACATTGGCGGGAGATTTTTTAGGAGGACAGATGATGAAAAATAAAGAGGGTTATCCGGATCCAACCGCAGGCAGGGCAATCAGGAATGCGGATCTGCAGCCAGAACAGGTGCAATGGTATTTCAGGACTGTTCGTGAACTGGCTAACCTGGTAGATCTGGAAGTGGAGAAACTGCCGAAGATACGCGATAAGAAAACCGGGAGGTTGTGGCCGTGAATGTACTTAAGAGCGTAGTGATTATCACGTGGGCCATAACGGGGACGGTCAATCTGATCCAAGGCAACATAGACCGCTGGGATTACCTGATGGTATGGGGTTCCCTGATGGCGGTGCTGATGATCTGGAGGTGATGTTATGCCGGGGCCAGTATATTAT
>ENA-ORTP01002117-ORTP01002117.1-human-gut-metagenome-genome-assembly--contig:-NODE-2117-length-17480-cov-3.060201_pt1 | contig 17480 bp, 20 predicted proteins | sample MGYA00241913_ERZ509190 | MGnify/ENA primary metagenome ERZ509190 (study PRJEB26280, sample SAMEA2338839) | human gut metagenome | biome: human gut; feature: human-associated habitat; material: faeces...
CCAATATACCACGCAGTCTAGCACAACGGGAATAATTTACAAAGAGAATGATTTCGATTAAAATCATTCGATAAAGTAATTGGAAGGCGAGGACAGACATGAACACGGAGCAGCTCAAGACGTTTCTTTCTCTTGCGGAGACAAAAAATTTTTCGCGTTCCGCCGAGGCGCTGATCATTTCTCAGTCCACGGTGAGCAAACGGATCGGCGAGCTGGAAAAGGAGACGGGGCAGCCGCTGTTTCTGCGCGGGCGCGGCGGCGTCAGGCTGACCGGCGCGGGGCAGGCCCTTCGCGAATACGCCGAACAGATCGTGAATCTGGAAGAAAAAGCCCTGAGTCAGATGAACCGCACCGGCCAGTATTCAGGGTATCTCATCCTGGGGAGCGCGTACGCCTACTACGACATGCACCTTTGCAGCCGTCTCCGCGTCTTCGCGCAGCGTCATCCCGACGTCTCCGTGCGGGTAAAGTGCGGGCATACGGGCGCGCTCCTCAACGAGCTGAGGCGCGCGCTGCTCGACGTCGCCTTCACGCACCACCCGTTCCACAATCCCGATTACGTCTGCACATGCGTCGGCGAAGACGAACTCGTCCTCGTGACCGACGCGAAAAACACGGAACACTGCGGCGGCATTTCATACGCGAGCGTCAAGGAACTGCCACTGATAGATTCCAACTTTCTTTACGGGACGACGCAGCGCCGCCTTTTCCCCCCTTCCTGCCAGTTCCAGCTGAGAATGGATATCGCCTCGTGCGCTGTGCCGCTGCTGAAAGGCGGCGGCTGGTACGCCATTTTGGCCAGAAAACACGTGGAGGCGCTGCTCCAGTCCGGCCGGCTGCGCGTCATTCCGATACGCGGCGAAGAGATCCCGCCCGTCCAGCACTATATGGTTTACCGAAAAGAAAGCGGGCAGCAGCCCGCCGTTCAAAAATTTATTTCCGCGCTCTGAACGGGAACATGCGTTTTGCGCCCGTCACGCCCTGCGGATAAAAAAACAGGGGAGTCATGGCCGATACCAGCGGTCAGCCGTGACTCCCCTGTTTTTTATACGTTCCGGATCGTTTTCTTCTCAGCAACGGCGCCACGTGACGGCGGCGCTTTCGATCAGTTTTTCGACCAGCTCGGGCAGCGGCACGCCGGCGGCTTCCCAGAGCTTGGGGTACATGCTGATGGCCGTAAAGCCGGGGATGGTGTTGATCTCGTTGAAGACGACGCGGTCCGTGTCTTTTTCGAGGAAAAAGTCGGCGCGCGAAAGGCCGCGGCAGTCCAGCGCGCGGAAGATTTTTTTCGCCATGGCGCGGATCTCTTCGCGCTTTCCCGGCGGAAGCGGCGGATCGACGACGGTGCGCGAGGCGCTGCTGCGGTACTTGGCGTCGTAATCGTAGAACTCCGCGCCGGCGAGGATCTCGCCCACGCCGCTGGCCTCGGCGTCCCAGCCGCCGAGGAGCGCGCATTCCAGTTCGCGGCCGACGATGGTCTCCTCGGCGATCACCTTGCAGTCCTGCGCGGCGGCCAGTTTCAGCGCTTCGACAAGCTGCGCGCGGCTTCCCGCCTTGGAGACGCCGCAGGACGAACCGGCATTGGACGGCTTGACGAAAACGGGATAGCTCAGCTCGGACTCGACGCGGCGCACGACGCCGCCCATGTCGTCCAGTTCCTCGCGCCGGAACGCCGCGTAGCGGGCCTGCGGGATACCGCAGCGCGCCAGAACGGCTTTGGTCGTCGCTTTGTCCATCGTCGCCGCCGACGAGAGCACGTCGCAGCCCACGTAGGGGATCTGCGCCAGTTCGGCGATGCCCTGCGGGCAGCCGTCTTCGCCGTAAAGGCCGTGCAGCACGGGAAAAAGCACGTCGACGCGCGCCAGCGAAAATTTTTCGCCGTCGCTGAGCAGAACGCTCTTCAGCGCCGCGTCGGGCAGCAGCGCCGCGCCCCGGCGGCCCCGCCGCCACTCGCCGGAAGCGATCTGATCGGTCGAATCGACGTGGAGCCAGCGCCCTTCCTTGGTGATGCCGATCAGCAGCAGATCGTACTTTTCCCTGTCGATATTGCGGGCCACCGTCGCGCCCGAAACGCAGGACACTTCGTGTTCCGACGACTGGCCGCCGAACAGCAGCGCCACTTTTTTCTTCGTTTCCATTTCGCACCTCGCCATAAATCGCGGACGCGTCTCACAACGTGTCCGCGTTCTTTTTCCCCAAACTACTCAATCCGCTCGAAGTCGGCCGCGCCGTGTTTGCAGAGCGGGCACACATAATCGGGCGGCAGTTTCTCCCCTTCGTACACGTAACCGCAGATCTTGCAGCGCCGGCCGTTCTTCCGTCCGGATCCTGCGCCGCAGAGCCCTTTTCCGCATCGAAATTCCGAAATTCCTCCGGCCCCCGCCGATACATTCGACGCGGTTCCCTCTGCTTGGACGGCGCTTATTTTTCTTTTCGATTATACCATGCGCGGACAACGGCTCGCCGCCGCGCTGTTGGGAAAGGGGCGAAAACGATTCAAAGTCCGGAACATTCCGCCCCAGCGGAGAACTGCGCTTCATTCAAGCTGTAAAGGCTGTCCACGAACAGCGCGCGGAAATACGCGGGGCCGCGGCGCGCCGATCGCGTTCCGGCAGCGGCCAGCTCGCCGCTCAATCCTACGACGGCGCAGACGGCGACGGCCGCCAGCGGGGAATTTTCGACCGCATAGGCGGCGCCAAGCAGCGACGACAGCACACAGCCCATGCCCGTGACGCGGGTCATCATCGCATCGCCGTTGCTCACGCGAAAGGTTTGGCGGCCGTCGGTCACCACATCGACGGCGCCGGAGGCGACGACTGCGCAGTCGTGCCGCCGCGCCAGCTGCGCCGCAATTTCGTGCGCAGACGCCGCGTCTTCCGAAGGCGCGTCGACGCCTGCCGCCGTTCCCGTATCTTCGAGCAGGGCGCGAATCTCCGCGCCGTTGCCGCGCACACAGGCCACGGGAAATTCTTTCAGCAGCGCGATGCAGCTGCGGCGGCGGAGCGACGAAGCGGAAACGCCGACCGGATCGACGACGATCGGATGCCCGCACGCAACGGCCTGCCGCGCCGCTTTTCCGATGGAATCCAGCTGCGCGATCGCTCCCAGGTTGATCACCAGCGCGTCGGCACGGAGCTGTACTTCTTCCACTTCATCGGGATGAGCGGCCATAAAGGGATGCGCGCCGGCGGCCAGCAGAGCGTTGGCGCAGTCGTTCACGGTCACCGGGTTGGTGATGCAGTGGACGAGAGGACGGCGGCGGGAAATTCTCTCCCACACCGCCCACAGTTCAGCGGGCGCCGTCATGCCGTCCTCCCCCCAAAAAACGCTCGACCCCGAGCAGCCCCAGTTTTTTCATGGCGACGGTGATCACGGCGCCGATCGCCGTTCCGCCGGCGGAGCTGATCAGAAACGGCACGACGAAAGTCAGCAGCGTGGCTTTGTCGTTGCCCAGCACAAAACGCGCCACAGGATAGGACAGCATCCCGCCGATCAGCCCCGTACCGATGATCTCTCCCAGCCAGGCCGCCGGAAGCCGCTGAATCACACGATACAGAACGCCGGCAAGCAACGCGCCGCACATGCTTCCGGGAAAGGCAAGCGGCGTGCCGGCGCCGATGAGGTTGCGGATCAGGCTGGCGACGAACGCCGCCGCCACATTCCACGCCGGCCCAAGAAAAACGGCGCCGAGAATGTTGGCCAGATGCTGCGCCGGCGCGCACTTGGCCCCGAACACGGGAAAAGAAATAAACGATCCCACGACGGCGAACGCGGCCAGAACGGCCGTAAACGCGATCTTTCTCTCTCGTAAATTGTTCATGCTTTCCTCCTTGAAAATGCGCTCCTGAAAAAGCTTTCCTCACTTTCTTGCCCATCTGTCTGTACAGCACCGACGCCGGCCCCACCGCCGGGGCAGAGATTTCCGGCAAACAAAAAGGCGACACCCTTTCGGACACCGCCATTACGTTCGTTCGCGCATCTTACATCCCTCCGTTGGCATTATCCAATTCAGGTCCCGGGTCGAAGCTCAGCGCTTCCTCTCAGCCGTTTCCAGCTCCCCGCGTCAGATTATTCAATTGTAAAAACAGACAGCCGCTTCCGCCTGCCGCCGCCAAGCTCTTCATCGCCGGCGAACGATACAAAATAACCCGACTTGAAAAGTCGGGAGAAATACTCTGGTGGATCGTACAGGACTTGAACCTGTAACCCTCTGATTAAGAGTCAGATGCTCTGCCAGTTGAGCTAACGATCCATATTTGAAACTTATGAACTTGGTGCGAAGGAGGGGATTTGAACCCCTACGCCCGAAGGCACCAGATCCTAAGTCTGGCGCGTCTGCCAATTCCGCCACCCTCGCAACGCGCCTCGCACGACACGGGGAATTATAGCATCCCCGCGCCGGACGTGACAAGTGGATTTTCCGCCAGGAGCAAATGATCGCTTGAAGTCGAAATATTCAGCTATTTCAGCGTTGTAAACAGAATGATTCCACAAGGAGAATGGAGAAATGACATCCGCACGAACGCTTTTCCTGATGAGCAACGGGCCCGTAACGTCGATCGATGAAGCCGCGCAAAGCTTTCTGACCTGCAAAACCGCCGCCAAGGCCGCGCCCAAGACGTGCAAGGAATACGCAAAGACGATCCGGCAATTCTTCGCCGCCTTCCCGCAAGCGTGGAGCAGTCCGCTGAAGATGCGCACCGCCTTCCTTTCGTGGCTCAGCCAGGAGGTCGCTCCGGCCACCTACAACCTGCGGCTGATCTACGTCCGCGCTTTCTGGCGCTGGTGTGTCGACGAGGGGATACAACAGCCGGAACCCGATCCGTTCAGGGGCCTGAAGCGCCGCAGCGCGCCGGGACGGTTCCGCGACATCGACGCCGCGAAGGTGAAAGAGCTGCTGGCGCTTCCAGACCGTTCCACATGGGCGGGGCTTCGGGACTACGCCCTGATCCTCTTCACGCTCGACACGGCCACGCGCCCCGGCGAAGCGCTCCAGCTGCTTCCGGCCGACTTCAACTTCTCTTCTCTCGCGGTCGTCATTCCGGCGCACGCCGCCAAGACCCGCGAAGAGAGGATCATCCCCCTCTCGCCGACCACGGCCGCCGCGCTGAGGCACGTCATACAGCGCCGGCCGCGCGAATGGGACGCGTAAATGTATGTTTTCGCCAGCGTCACGGGGCGGCGTTTTGCCGTGGAACGCTGGAACGACCGTCTGAAAGGCTACCGATTGAAAGACGGCACCACGTTCAAGCCCTACGACCTGAGACACGCCGCCTGCACGCTCCACCTCAGAGCCGGTATGAGCGGAGAAGTCCTTCAGCGTCTCATGGGGCATCACGGGCCGCAGATGACTCAGCGTTACATCCACCTGACCGCCGACGACCTCAGAAAAGAGCAGGCGCTCTCTTCGCCCGTCGGGAGATTGGTTCCCGCGAGGAAAAGAGCGCCCAGAAAGATTAAATGAACCGCCAGCCCTTCACAGCCGCCCGCTGTGGGGGCTTCTTTGTTTCACAGGTATGATTATTATATCACCTCGATCAAGTTACGGCCCTTGCAGCGCGTTTACGAAGGCCGTTCATCTTCTCTGCACCTGCAATTCCCGCTTGAGCGCCTGCTGCAAGAGCTGCGCATCGGGATCATCACGCAGAAATCCGCCTGACCTCTTCCACAAACTTGTACCCGTGGAACTTCAGGGCCGCCAGCCTGGCCTCCGTGCCGTTGTTCGCGTAGACCTCGCAGACTTTGGCCAGCTGGCCGCCCTCTTTCGCGTAACAGGCCCACTTGCCGCGGCACAGTTCAGCCGTCAGCCCCTTGCGGTAAAAGCCGCTCCTTACGGCCGCCTCGAGCGCGCCGTCCCTGTCGGCCGCCTCGATGATGTCGGTACGAGGGCCGCCGTATTCACCTGTGGCATAGCCAGCGCTTGCAGATTGACCTTTGATCTTGAAATATGCCATTTTTAGCCTCCATTTTACATTACAGGTATGATTCTATTACCTGACCTAAGTTTGGGGCCTTCTGACGCGAATATGAAGGCCCCTTTCGACCTTGTTCTACCAGATTTCTTCCGACAAGGAACAATTTCCCCACGGGGGGGGGAACGAAACGTTACCCCCTTCAACGAGTGCAATTTTGCGCCCGTCTGAACGCCCTAAGTTGAACTTACCCCGTCAGCTATCCCTGCGTCGCGATTCCCGCCCCAGGGCGTCCACACTATGGACATCCTTTGCAAGGGGTTCTAAAACGGAACACCCCTATACTGTGAAACAATGCAGGGGGGGGCGGTGAAACGCCGTACCCTTCACGCTCTGCGCGCACGGGAACGTTGATGATGAAAAGGATCTGCAAATTATGCAGAACCTATACCCTGAACGGGGAATGAGCGGAACAGTATTCCGGTCATGGATGCGCCAACTTCAGAATTACTGAAGTCAGGTGGTTTCACCCCTAGACGGCGATGAAAGGGGGACAGGCCTCATACCTCCTGATTCTCGGCCTGTGCCAGTTTTGACATTACAGCGTTATAAGGAATCTCTCTCAAGAAACGAAAGCCGGAAAGCGCCTGAGGATGACTTTCAAGGTATTCGCTCAATTCGACCAAATCCTGCGAAACGCGATGCACACTCTTGCGCACCACCCAAAGAGCCGAAAGAAAATTCAAATCTCTTGTTCCACGTCCACCTTCAAGCTCGTCTGAAATCATCTCCAACGTAGAGCCGCTTGAAGCAAGCTCGATTGCAAGATCGTTCATCTTGTCTGCCGTCATTTTCCAGCCTCCTTAGCCAATTCATTTCGCAAGATGATTTTTTCTTCCGTCGAGGGCTTCACGTCAAGCTCGCCGTCGAGGTACGCCCTTGCCAGTCGCGAGTACAAAAGCTTCAGCGCCGCTTCATCTATCTCTTTATCTTCTGGCGTCTTGTCATATCGTAATCTCCTTGCGTACCTGTCAGTGTCAGTCGGGATATTTTCTTCACCTAATTCCAACGGCGGGCGGCGAGGATGCCGATACACCACATCAATGGCCAAAGTGCAATAAGAATTATCGGGAAATGTCATTTTCACGCCTAGTTCTGAACACTCTTCCAATTTCACGCCATGAATCATCATGAGAACATTCTCCTTTCACACTTTCCCCGATGAGAAAGCCGCCGTGTTACAATACAAACGGCCTTCTTCTCAGGCCCTCGCCCTTGCTACTGTCTGCACGCGCCAACGTTCGAGACAGTTCCAAGGGCCTTTTTGATGCGCTGTGCCGAATCGACGTGCTTCAATCCATCACCTCTCTTGTATATCATCTACCTGTTTCAGTAGATATTCTACCATGACAAATACAAATGTCAATAGATAAGCTACCTAATAGAAAAATACTTCTTTCTATTTAGGTAGAATCATGATAAAATACGTAGCCAGAAAGGATGTGAAATAATGCCGTTTAACTATAAACCGCTTTTGAAGCTGCTTATTGACAGAGACATGACAAGAGAGGAACTCAGGAAAACTGTAAAAGCAGGGCCGACTAGCTTTGCCCGTATCGGCAAAAATGAAAACGTTTCCATGGACTTGCTCGACCGCATCTGCTCCGCCCTTCGCGCGCCGATCCAGAACGTGATCGAGCACGAGCCTGCGGCCAGCGCTGAAGCCGACGAACCGGAAGCCGGCCGCGAAGAGAAGGAGCAGGCTCATGATTAGCCGCTCCCGCCTCGCGGAGCTGAAAGCCAAGCTCGACGCCTGCCGGCCATTGACGCCCGGAGAGCTGGAACGCCTTCGGGAACAGTTCACGATCGAGTACACCTACAACTCCAACGCCATCGAGGGCAACACGCTGACGCTCAGGGAAACGGCGCTTGTGCTGGAAGGGATCACCATCGGCGAGAAGCCGCTGAAAGACCACCTGGAAGCCATCGGCCACCGCGACGCCTTCGCCTGCGTCGAGCGGCTCGTCTCGGAAAAAGAACCGCTGACAGAGTGGCGCATCCGGGAAATCCATTCCCTTGTGCTCATGGACAGGCCGGAAGACAAGGGCCGGTATCGGAAAGTGCCCGTCGTCATCGCCGGGGCTTTCCACACGCCGACGGAGCCGCTGCTGATCCACGAGGAAATGGCCGCTCTGCTGAAAGACTTCGCCGCGACGGACAAGAACGCGGTCGAGGCGGCGGCATTGTTCCATCTCCGCTTCGAGGACATCCATCCCTTCATCGACGGCAACGGGCGCACGGGGCGGCTGTTGCTGAACTTCATGCTCATGCAGGCGGGCTTTCCGCCCGTCAACGTGAAATACAGCGACCGCCGCCGCTACTACGCCGCCTTCGATTCCTACTACAGAGACGGCGATTCCGCGCCGATGACCGGTCTGGTCGCGGAGTGCCTCGAGGCCCGTTTGCTGGAGTATTTGAAGGTACTGGATTGACCGCGAAGGGAAAGAGCAGACGGCTTCTTGACGTGTAATTCATCTTGCACTACAATGTTTTCAGAGGTGATGAAGATGAACGCGGAGAATACAACCGTCGTCAACGTCCGCATGCCGCAGCAGATCAAGCACGACGCTCAGCAGATCCTTTCCGAGCTTGGCCTCAGTACGAGCGACGCCGTGCGGCTGTTCTTTCGCCAGATCGTCGATGAAGGCGGTCTTCCCTTCCAGCCGCGCCTCAGCGCCGAAACGCTTCAGGCCATGGCCGACGCGGAAGCCGGAAGACTCGAAGAAGTGACGCTCGACCAGCTGAAGGCCGAACTTGATGCGATCCATTAAACGAACCGTTTTCCAAAAAACAAAAAATCCATTCAGTTGAATATCGTAAATTTCCTGAACTAATTTGCCAGGGCAAGCCGCCTCTCGATCTGAGAAGCGGCTTTGTTGTTGTCCGTTGGCGGCCCTTGCCTACAGCATATTGCTGCGCTTCAGCTCATAGATCGTACGGATCGTTTTCTCCTCGACCATATCGCTGATGAGCTTGGCGGTCTTGCGGGTCTCTTCCTCGTCGCCGGAGCCCCCTTCGGTCGTCACGGAAATGTTGTTGTTCACGACGACGCCGCCCTTCGTTCCCTGTGCGATAACGCCGAGATCGCCGCCCGGAGTGCGCCGCAGCGGCATGATCGCTTCGGGGCCCGCTTCGCCCATAAGTCCCATTGCCGTTCCATGAGCAAAGCGGAACAGCGTCGGAGACGATACAATACCGCCATCCGCGAAGGGGATGATACCGTCGATGAATGCGCCGCCGCGAGCGAAAAGGCCGTCCCTGTCAAATCCGGGGATAGGCGCGGAAATGCCCGGCACTTTGGGGCTGAAGACTTTCAAAATGCTGTCGAACACGCCGCCGAAAAGCCCGCCCGTGCCGTTGCTGCCGAACAGTGCGAGATTGAGCGCCATCTTCTCGATCTGCTTACCGATGTGGGACAGCACGTCGCCGAATCTTTCTCCTTCGACGATCGCGTCCACAAAGCCGGACTGGAAATCGTGTATCCAGCCGACCGTCGACTGTCTCAGGATCTCCATCTGCTTATCGGCTTCGGCGCATTTGTCGGTGATTGTCTTCAGCGCGTCGCCGCCCTCGATCCCGGCGTCTTTCAGAGCCCGCACGTACCCGCTGACGGCTTGCCGTGCTCTGCTCCACGACATCGAACCTTCGTCGATCTGCCGTAGCAGCTCTTCTGCCTGAAACTCCGCCATTCCCTGAAGTCCGCTGTATTCCTTTTGTCTTCGCGATTGCAGGTTGCCGAACTTGTCGAAGTAAATATTTGCCTCTTCTCCGGGCAAAGTGGGCAACGGCCCCAGATTGCGAAGTTCTTTCTGCGTTTCCGCATAACGCGCGACGAGCTGCTTAAAATAGTCTTCCGCGCTGGTCAGGCCGACACTGTAACGCCAGTCCTCATGACTGACGGCAAGTTGCAGCTGGTTCTCCTCGAAGTCGGACAACTCCTTTATTCTGGCCTTGCCCTGCTTGGTAAAGTCGTCGATCGCATCCTGAACCATGATCCAACCGTCGGAGAGCAGAGGAAGCTTCGCCTGCATCTTGTCGAGGAGCGGCAAGAACGAAGCGGCGTCTTCCCCCAGGTATTTGACGCGGTTCCGGTAGCCGGCAAGCTGATCCTTGAGGATGTCCAGCGTACCTCTACGCCTCAGTTTTTTATTGTCTTCGTCCGGATCTTTGGGGATCGGATCGGAAAGCTTCCCAAGAGCGGCAAGGGGGGCCTGCGCCTTGTCCAGCAGCCGATAGTATTCACGCAGCTGGAAATCCAGTCCTTCGTTCTCTTTTTTCAGCTGCTCCGCGAGAGAAAGATTGCCGAAAATGCCGCTGTTCGCGTCAATCTCGATCTTGTTCTGCTCGATAACCGTCTTTATGTTCTTGATGCTCTCTCGCAGCAATCTCTCATAGTCCTGCGCCGCCGTGGCTGGCGACTGGTCGCTGCCATAGGCGATCAGTCCCGCGCCGATAGCCACGGCCATAGCGGCGGGATTGGTCATACCAAGCAGCAAGAGCATGCCTTTGGTCAGCTTGAAGGCGGCCAGGCCTTTCAGTGCCGAAACCACTTTGTCGATGTTCGTCGCGAGCGTGCGCGTCAGCTTGGTAAGCGCCTGAACAATGTCCTTCACGTCGCCGAAAGCGTCTGTGGCGCTTTTCCGGAAGTCCTTAATGAACACTTTGTAGTCGTCGCTTTTCACCCAATCCTGCCACGTGTCGCGCGTCTCGATCAGGGTATCCTTCAGCTTCTGAAACGGACCGTCCGCCGCAGCATAGCCCATCATGTCGGAAAAAAGCTCCGTCTTCATGCCGCCCAGCGTTTTCCACAGTACGCTATACGTGTCGCCGAAGATCGACATGGCGTTCGGATAACGCGCGTCGATCAGTTCGACGATGCCTTTACGGATCGATTCCAGGTCTTTCCCGACCTTGACGCGCACCTCTCCCGACTTGACGATCACCTGATCTCCCAGATTCTCTATCTGGATGCCGAAGGGGCGCAGCGAGCGGTTGTTTGCCATGATCAGGGCCGAAGCGGCGTGATCGATGCTGGTATGGGCGACGGCGGCCAGATTGCCCAGGCTTTTCGTCGCCCTCTCCACGTCATCGACCGTGCCGAGAGCCGCGGAGTTGAGCATGGTGAAGGCTTTGATCGCCTCGTCCGTATCGACGGGGTTTTGCGCCGCCCACTTCTTTATCCTCTCGAACGCCTCGTCTGCCTCCCCGGCGTCGTGAATGACGGCGCGCATCGTCATCCGGTAATCCTCGAGCGACTTCGAAGCGTCGATAAGCTGATCGACCATCGACTTTATCCCGCGGAAGCTCAAATACGCCCCCGCCACAGTCTTTAATATGTTCAGCGACTTGTTGATCCTGTCCAGCGCGCTCATGGCGCTGTTCGCACGAGACGCGATTTCGTCGAGGTTCCGCTTTACAACCCGCGTTCCCTGTTCAAAATCTACCGACTCGATCACAACCCGCAGTTTCGCAGTTGCCTCAGTCATGCCGTATTCCTCCTACCTCTTGAATGTGCTCCCACGCCTCCAGCATCGCGCCGTGGACTATGGCCATGTCGTCGTCGGTCGGGGCGTGGTTGACCCTCCGGATGAACTCCCGCCCTTGCAACGGGCCGGGGGAAGGAACCTGATCGTCAGGCTCCAGTACGACGATCCTGTCAGCCGGGGAACGCACTTGGTACAGCGCGGCCTTCGATCCGTCCGCGAAGGTGAGCTCGGCTATTGCCATGCGGTCAAAGCTCAAGCTCAGACCGTTCTTTTCCATCAGCCGCTGAAAATTTTCACTATTGCTCTGCATTGCTATCAACACTCCCATCTCTTACACCCTTGAGGAAGACGATGAACGGATCGTCCTCGCTCCCGATTTTGTTTGTGCCGCTCGTATCCCGATACAGCTTGTCCCGCTTCTCGATCCTCCACGCCGCGGCCTTCCAGTCGCGTTCTCCGGCCAGACCGATCACCTCCATGTCGTTCCGCGTCACCTCCGCGAAAGCGATATTCACCTCCTTCACGAAGTCGTGGAACTTGCCGCGTTTTTCCTCTTTGCCGCGCCTCAGCCAGTTGTAAAAGGTCTGCCGCGTAATCCCTGCGACTGCCGCGGCGGTTTCTATGTACACGCCGCAGCGGATCGCGTCGATGATCTTGTCCTTCACCTCTTCCGTCAGCTTTTGCGGCATACCTGCTTTAGGACGCGCCAGTTTAACGCCCTTCGGCTTGCTTCCCATAGTCTCACCTCCCATGTATGTAAATATTCAAATAAATGTTGCGTAACGTTCGCGTAACATGTGCGTAACGTTCGCGTAACACTTACACTTGCACACATGGCCTGCTGAATACTTGATAATCAAATGTCATTACATGCAATGACGTTTGATATTCAATCTTTGTTCAATTGAACAGAGTTGAACATTCATTGAACAAATGTTGAACATATGCCAATAATCAAACCAAAACTTGTTTTCCATGGCGACCTATGGCGACCATGGCGACCTTATGGCGACCTAAAAGGCCAGGTTGCCATAGCCTAAACCGTTGGAATAGCTAGCTTGATGGCATTCTATGGCGACTATGGCGACCTAAACCGCCGTTCTCTCTCTATATATACACATATTCTAAGATTCTTATTTTTTCCTACGCGTACAGAGAGAGAGTAAAGAGGTCGCCATAGTCGCCATGGTCGCCATAGTCCAGTGTTTGCAAGGCATTACGCTATGGCAACCTAAAACTCAGGTCGCCATGGTCGCCATAGCTCAGTCACTGACTGTGTTCGTCATTATCACCCCCATCCGTCGGTACAAAAACATAGAGCCGCTTCGTCATCGTTTTCCGTCTTTCCAGCTTGTAGCCATAGCTCAGCAAGTCCAGTTCATGTCTTTGAACGGCCATCCCCATACTGCGCGGACTATCCGGCAAGCTGCGCTGCTCCTGTGGTGTGGAAAGCTCCAGCATCTTCTTGAAAATATCCTCCGCCGTCCCTTCGCCGTCAAAGCGGGCCACAGCGAGGATCGCTTTCATGACAGGATCGTCGGTCGTCACATCCAGCCGCGCCTCTTTCTGCGAAGCGATCAGAAGGCGCTGGAACGTGCTCTCTTTCCACGGGAACACACCGGCCCGTTCAGCAGCCGTTACGGCCTTTACCGCGTCGCCCATGCGGTGGTCTATGTCGCTGATTTCGTCTCTATGTCTCAGTACGGCGCTCAGGGCGTCGCATATCACCCGCATGAGAGCCGGGGCCAGTGTGTCAAAAGCCGCCTGCATCTCGCTGCGTGTGCGTCTCTGACCACCCTCGAACGGGGACAGCTCGATCTGAATCACCCTCTCCGCGAGGTCGGAGCGCCGCAGCTGAAGCGCTATCCCGTTGAAGATCAGGCTGCTGTGAAGCCTGATGCTGACTGTTCCAGCGTTCGTGTACAGCTTGCGCATGGATACCGTCGCACCCGTAGCGATGCGGCAAAAAGTGTCAGACAGTTCAGATTTGACGCTGCTCAGGTTGTCCGCCACGAAGACGCGCCGATCAGCGCAGACAGCGGCGACGTCAGCTTCCCGCTCCGGCGGCTTGCTCGTCAGCTCGCCGGGGTCGGTGAGTGCTTGAAGCATCTCCGTGAGGAACGTCTTGCCCGTGCCCTGTCCGCCAGTAATGGACAAGCCGACACGGTCGCAGCGGTCGCTTAAAAACGTCTGGAGCATCCAGCCGCACAGCAGCTTGAAATCGTCATCTGAGACGTTCGGAACGAGCTGTCGGAAGATCATGGCGTCAGGCTTCTTCTCGTCCCTGACTGGCCGCGGATAAGGTCGCTGGCCGTCGATGCGCCGGAACAGGATGCCTTTGTCGGCAAGCCGCGTATCGCCGGGTACGATCTTCCACGTCCCCGGGCCGATTTCTATCACGTCGCGCGTGTCGTCGCCTATATCGATGTAGATGAAGCCGTCTCTTTCAGCCACGCGGAGAGCCGTCGTGACCTGCCGTCCGGCCATCGTCGCCTCCGACCACAGGGCGCGGCGCGCGTCGTTGAGGCATGTAAGCGTGGGCACGTAGCCCTCGGTGTTCTCAGGAGCGCTCATGAAGAGCTGCGTCATATAGGCTGTGATGCGCTCAGATTCTAATGGCCATGTCTCCGTCCGGTCAATCTGTCCTTTGTCATCCCTGTGAGGGATACTGATCACAAAGCCTGATGCGGTATCCTGGTACACGATCGCTCCGTCCTCATCTACAAGACGTTTCAGCGTGCTGGCCGCGGCGTCAGCCCGGAATGCCGCTCCGGGCCGCGCCGTATTGTCACGTCTGTGCGCCATGTAGGCGCTGAAAGGGCCGGCGCTAGGCATTGGACTGCTCCCCGCTCATGGCCAGCTGGAGCGTGCGCCGCCGGTAGTCCTCGCGCTCCCACTTGCCGCGGTACAGCCCTGAGCGTCGGAAAAGGCGGTCCATCTGCCCGGCGTCGCTGGTATAGCACGCCAGCACGCCACAGAGGGCCAAGTCTGCTTCGCTCTGTGAGCTGTACATGCTCTGCCAGTCGCCGCTGAACAGGGCACGCCGGTCATCTCCACGAGGGCGTTTGCCGCCGTTCACGTCGCGCTCCAGCGCCTCTTTCAGCACCTCGTCATCGTCGTGTGGCGTCTGAGCAAAGGCGGAGCAAGCACAGCGCCCGTCGGTCGGCGCGGCGTCTGCGTGTCGCAGCTCGTCGAAGATGATGCGCTTGAAGGCCTCGCCCATGCCCTGACGCTCCTCGATCAGCCGCGGCTTCCGGAAAGACCGGCCCGTTACGGTCATAAAATGGCAACCGTACATCTCCACGCCGCCCCAGCGCTGGCCCTTCAGGAATGGCGCTTTGTCCGTGACCTTGAATACAATGTGTAGCCCCTTGCCCGACACACTTCTCTCAGTGTAGGTACAGAACTCCCGGACAGCGTCGTTCACAAGGGCACGGCATTCAGGTATGACGCCTCGCCCGCCGTCGTTCAAGCAGCCGTCGATGTCGATGAACACGTAAGGGTCGCTTTCCGTCATGCAGAACGCCACGCCATGCGCCTTCCCTGCCTCGTAGAGCGCCCACGCGGCCTCAAAGGAGCTCCACGTAGAGGGATCGGTCGAAGAGGCGTGCCGCTCCGGATCGTGAACGCAGAACAGCCGCTTCCCCGGCTTGCCCTCGGCGTTCTTTCTCGTCATATCCCAGCTCCATGCTACCCACTGCGGCAAGGCCTTCAGCTCTTCGGGAATACCGTCGAGCTTGGGGCGCAGGAAGGGGACGGGATCGCCCAGGTAGTAGCGGGCCACAGGGCGCACGCCGCCGCAGTCGACGCTCTCGCTTTGGATGTTATAGCCTGCCTTCCTCAGCTCGCAAACACGAGTGGGTAAGTTCCAAATATGAAACTCTTGAAGCGCCTCTTCCCGCGTCAGACTTCTGCCGCTCTGGAGGATCGCCAGCACGAAGCCGCGCTGGTCGGTAGCCGCCGCGTAGTCAATGCCCTGCGCGCTCATGCCGCCACCTCCTGCCGGGAAAAGGGTACAAAAAAACGACCACAAGACCCCGCGCCGCTATGCAGCTGGAGTTGTGCTCGCACTGTAGGTGATACTATAGATTTTCCCTGCTCAAACTCTACGGCGGCACAGCCCCAGCCAAAGTTGGCAAGCGCTGGACGCCTAAAGCTATGTCTGTTACAGTCTCCTTCCCCTGATCCTCCGTCTCCGTCGTCTGAACCGCCGTCGTCATCGTCGCCGGAGTCGGAGTTGGCATGGGAAGACGCAGCCACGAAGGAAGAACGAGAGCGCCCCTGTTTAGGCCTCCCCCTCCGGCCTCGATGTCTTACGCTATAGCAAGCCTTTTTTCTCCTGGCGACACGTAAAATATCTTTGCAGCTTGCGCGCCAAAAACTTTCTTTTCGACGCTCTTCCTGTGCATAACAGGAAATGGCATCGAATACCTTATCATATACAACATCCCATCCAGGGCACTGGTCTTTCACATACTCTAGCTCTTCGTCGTCCAGACGTGACTCCGCTTCTTCACAGAGACTGTAAATGATATCCTCAGCAGCGCTGGAACAAATTTTTTCTATCAGCACTTTCCGCTGACGATTAGAAATCTCCATATCAAAACTAACATAACCATTGCCTTTGAGATCAAAATCCAAATTCACAGAATAATTCGCTTTTGTGTTATAATTGAAGTACAAGGTGTTCATCTCCTCCAGTCTTACGACCGTTCCCGGAGTCTCGCCCGGTGAGCGGTCTTTTTTTTTCTCACGCCAGCATACGCGCGTTCCCGTTTTTATCAGCCAGCATGTCCTGCGGCACCCCTAGGTATGCGGAAATGCCTGCCAATGCGCTCTCGCTCAATCCCCGATATTTTTCACCCCTTTCGAAAAACCTGTATTTGGGGGGCGTAAGCCCCGCCGCCTCAGCTACCTCTTTCGCCTTGATACCGCGTCTCAGCCGCTCGAACCGCACAACGCTAAGCCCTGTCACACTATACACCTCCCATGCTATGTGAACTTCCGTTCTATAGTATACGCCCAGACAGCTTTTTAGTCAACTACCGATAGCGTAAAACAGACGATTCACACACAATTCCTTTTTCTCTTTTTGTGGTATTATGAATGTATCGTCACAGATACAAGGGGGTGAGACTCGAGAAGCAAAAAACTATGTATGAAGTAAATTCAATTTGTCGTTTAAAGGCGCAACACAGGAATGTTTACAACTTGAAATGCACGTTCGGCTTCCCAGCAGCAGCTGATTCATACAAAAAAGCGCCGGAACGCAGTCCATGAACAACATACATGGAAACGCTCCGACGCTTTGAAATCACTGCATGGCGGAGGGAAGAGGATTTGAACCCCCGAGGGGCGTGAACCCCTGGCTGATTTCGAGTCAGCTGCCTTCGACCACTCGGCCATCCCTCCGCAGACGAAGGGTATTATAGCACAACCCGAAGAGCTTGCCTAGTTGTTTCTGCCGTCGAGGAGCCGACCGAATGTGCGATTTTTCTCCCGGCATTCCCGAAAAAAATCCTGAAGGAGCGCGCGGCATTCCTGTTCCATTACGCCGGGGACGACCTGCAGACGATGAAAAAGACGCGTGTCGCGCGTTAAATCGTAGAGGGTGCCGCAGGCGCCGGCTTTCGGATCGGTACAGCCATAGACGAGGCGCGAAACGCGCGCTTGAACGAGCGCCCCGGCGCACATGGGGCAGGGTTCAAGCGTCACGTAGAGGGAACAGCCGTTCAGGTTCCAAACGCCCAGATTTCGGGCGGCCTCACGCAAGGCGACCACTTCGGCGTGCGCGGTGGGGTCATGTTCAATCCGGCGCCGATTGCGTCCCCTGCCGATGATCTCTCCGCAAGGATCGACCACGAGCGCGCCCACGGGGATGTCGCCTTCGCGCGCCGCCTGGAGCCCCAGTTCGAGGGCAAGGTTCATGTACTCTTGATCGCTTGTGAGCATGAAAAGCCTCCGTTCGCAAAGTCAGGACCACCGGCAAAGCCGGTGGCTTGCTCTGGCCCTATAAGGGCCT